>Ga0172379_10010722_pt1 | contig 11040 bp, 11 predicted proteins | sample GrowelOW334metaG_FD_119756 | JGI IMG/M metagenome (GOLD analysis project Ga0172379, IMG submission 119756) | Groundwater microbial communities from an aquifer near a municipal landfill in Southern Ontario, Canada - Groundwater well OW334 metaG | ecosystem: Environmental > Aquatic > Deep... | reverse complement strand
ACAATTCTAGTCAGTCCGTCGAGCGCTGGCAGTTTAGATACACCCTCTAAGTTAATAACCGCGTCGGGCTTAAATTGATATCGAGCTATTGTCCGTTCGAGGGCGAGATCAAACGAGGGGGCCAGGAGTATAACTTTTCTAATTCCTTCCGGTCTAGCCAATGCGGCAATAATTGTTCCCTGGGAATGGCAAATTAAATCAATCATCGCCTCGGGGTTAGATAGTCTAACCTCGGCGACAATTTGTTTAAGTTTTTTTTATTTGCGTGCTAAAAGGACAAGTGGTTAATGTTTTTTTAATTTCATCTACCTTAAAATAATTAAATAATACCGATTCCACTTCCGGCAGTGCTTCGGCGATGCTCGACAAAAGACCGCGGTCATCTTTTTGGACTCCGAAGCCATGAGAAAAAACGACAATCTGCTTTTTAGGCTGTAATTTATTACTATTTTCCATATCCCTAATTATAACTTAAAACCATAATTTAAAAAACAGCGACCATTTTTCTCCGCTTTGTCTAATAAAAATGAGCCTTCCGGCTCATTTTTATCTTAGACTTAAAGCTCTTAATCTTTTATCTCAAAGTCGGGCCCAACATAATGCATTTGATCAAGAATAGTTTTTGTTTCCGGTAAAACCCCGGCAATTATGACACTATTTCCGGAAAAATCCTCAATTATGTCTCCGACCTTACTAAATTCTTTTTGCTTGATCATCATTTTTGCGTCGCTAGAACCAATATAGACTGGGAAATAACGCTTATTGCTAAGCCAAACCGCATCTAAACTGCTAATACTATCTTTTATTTTCTCAGGCAAACTATTTTTATCGCCTTTATAAAAAATTTCAGTTCCTATGTCCTCGGCAATAACTTGGATTTTAGCGATATTAGTCATTTTAGCGAGCGTCGCTTTATTTACAAAATGATAACTGTCGACCAAGGTTCCGGTTCGCCCGACAACACCGACAATTTTTACGCTTGGCAAACCAAAAAAATTAATTAAACTATCGCCTGGACCCTTTATTAGCTTCTCCTTCTTCATCATCATAGCTTCATCATAACCGATTACCATTTCGTCGTTTCCTAGAGTTAGGGTTCCCTCACTAGCATAAAGTGCCCCCGGTAAACTGTCAGTGCCTAAAAATAATTTAGGATTTCCTTCAGCAAAGTTAATTTTCGTTTCCGCACCAGCTATAAAAGTATTTAAGGCCGAAGCGGTTTGGACTGAAACTACGATGCCCATACCTTGATTTTCCATGCCTGAACTTAATTTGGCAAACTCAAAAAAACCAAGAGTAAAGACTATAACCATTACCACCGGCGCAATTAATGATAAGTAATTTCTTTTATTCGGCCTAAAATAACGTAAAAGCAAAGAATTACTCACTACCGAGATAGAACTTAGCGCCATAGCCAAACCAGCTAATTCCGGCTTTAAAACAATGCCAAACCCAACAAAAACGCGGGCGGCAATCGGAATACCAATAACATTATAAAATAAAGCAAAAAATAAATTTTGTTTTATTTTCCCCATGGTCTCACGCGCCAATTGAAACGCCGTCACAACGTCATTTAAATCATTTCTCATAATGACGATGCCTCCCGTTTCCATCGCGACATCAGTGCCTGATCCCATGGCAATGCCTAAATCCGCTTGAGCAAGCGCCGGGGCGTCGTTAATTCCGTCTCCGACCATCGCTACTTTATAATTATTCTGCTGCAATTTTTTAACTTCGTTTGCCTTATCTTCCGGCATTACTTCCGCTAATATATTTTCAATTCCGACTTGCGTCGCAATCGCCTTGGCCGTGCGTTCGTTATCTCCCGTAATCATATAAACAGTCATGCCAAGTTTTTTTAACTTAGCGACCGCCTCCGCCGAAGTTGTTTTAACTGTATCGGCCACTGCGACGGCGCCTAATATTTTTTGGGCGGTAGCTAAAATCATTACTGTCTTACCCTGTTCTTCTAACTTAATTAATTTATGATTTATTTTATCAATAGAATGATTGAGAACTTCTGTTACGAGACGGCGATTGCCAAAATAATATTCCGTATTATTAATTAGACCCTTTACGCCCTGCCCAGGGAGAGCGGAAAAATTATGAACTTCGTTAAGAGTAACCCCCTCTGCGCTCGCATAAGAATATATCGCTTCAGCGAGAGAATGTTCGGATTGTTTTTCTAAACTAGCAGAAATCATTAAGACTTCATCTTCATCAAGGTTCTCAAATTGAATAACATCAGTCACCTCTGGTTTTCCTTTAGTTAAAGTGCCGGTTTTATCAAAAATTACGGCCTTAATATGACAAGCCGCCTCTAATGGTTCTCCGCCCTTAATTAATATTCCCTGTTCAGCCCCTCTACCAGTACCGACCATAAGCGAGGTTGGTGTGGCGAGCCCTAAAGCGCAAGGACAAGCAATGACGATAACGGCCGTAAAGGCCATTAAGGCAAACGACAAGGTCGCACCCAATAAAAAATACCAAACTAAAAAAGTAATAATCGCGAGGCTGATAACCGTCGGCACAAAAACCGCTGAAATTCTATCAGCGAACCCTTGAATCGGCGCTTTTGAACCCTGAGCATCTTCAATTAAACGAATAATCTGCGCTAGAGCTGTCTCGCTCCCGACACGATTGACGACAAATTCAAAACTACCTGTTTTGTTCACAGTCGCACCAATTACATTATCACCAACTTTCTTTTCTACCGGCAAACTTTCTCCCGTAATCATTGATTCATCAATAGCTGAATAGCCTTTGACTATTTTGCCATCAATGGGTATTTTTTCGCCAGGGCGAACCATAACAATATCACCAAGAACAACACTTTCTATCGGCACATCTAACGTCGCACCCGAACGGATAACTCTGGCTGTCTTGGCCTGGAGCCCCATCAATTTTTTTATCGCCTCTCCTGTTTTACCCTTCGTGCGAATTTCTAACCACTTACCGAGGATAACAAAGGTAATCAAATAGGCGGCCGTCTCAAAATACAATTCTGGAATCTTACCGCCAAGACCGATAATCGATTTAGTGCTTATAAAATAACTTATAAAATTTACTAAACTATACAAGAAAGCGGTTGAAGTCCCAATGGCGACCAGACTATCCATATTAAAAGTCTTCATCTTAAGCGAGGACCACATACCTCTATAGAACCCAGCACCGATTATAAACTGAATCGGAATAGTTAAAATTAGAGAAATAATACCGACGAATGGCAAAACCGCCTCTTTACCGGGAATAGCGAAAAAATCCAAGAGCATGAAATAGAGCATCGGTAAACTAAGGGCAAAACTAAACCAAAATTTTTCCGCATATAGCTTTGTTTCTCGTTCGCGTTTATGCTTATCGTAATCACTATCTTTAGAATCAGCTAGCTCAGCCTTGTAGCCGGCTTTTTTTATGGCTTCGATTAAATTTTGTGGTTTTACTTGCGTCTCATCATAAATAACATTCGCTTTTTCCGCAGCGAAGTTAACACTCGCTTGGCTAACTCCCGGGAGCTTCTTTAAGGAGCGCTCGACAAGATTGGCGCAAGATGAACAATGCATGCCTTCTATTTCTATACGTATTTTATTATTCATATAGCTATTATTTAATTATTCAACAACAATTGATCCATAATTTATCATATACATACTGCAAGTGATTTCATAAGAGCCCGGGGCGGTCGGCGTAAATTCCATGATAATCGGCACGTTCGCTTTTAGCGGAATAATGCTCTCATATAATCCTGGAATAGTGATAGCATAGCCACAACCCGAACCGCTGTCACGGACATCAATTTCGAATCTAACTTTAGTGCCGGCTTTAACTTTAAAAATCGAGGGGTCAAGAAACTTCGCCTCAGTATAAACTGTCTTTATTACTTGAATATTTTCCTGGCTACCCGAATCTTTCGTGACTTGAGCTATAACCGGGGCAGAGTTTGTATTCGCCGGCTGTTTACGCCCGCCACCACAACCGCAACCGCCACCACTGGCGCCACAGCTCCCGCCGCCGCTAGCGGCCAAGGCCGTGTTAGCAGCTTTTTGAATCGGTAAATTGACGCCCACTGGAGCGTCGCCATCATAGACGTTAAACACTCCTGTATACATGCCCATTGAACAAGAAAACGGCAGGGGGCCAGATTCAGTCGGCGTAAATTCAACCACATTTTCTCCGGCCGACAAAAATTTCTGAATTTTAAGTTTTGGAATAAGAATAACACTCGCGCAAGAATACGGCGCCTTAGCTTCAATTATCCATTTAACCGGTATATCTTTTTGAATAGAAAATTTATTAGGCGAATAACCATTATTATTTTCCGTCATCCTCACCACCTGAACGCCATTTTCTAAAGTAACATTGGGGTCATTAATAATATTTTCTTGATTTGAATTATTATTACTGAAACCACCCAGATTAAAGCCCGCCAGAGTATAGCCATTATTAAGATTAAATAAGGCAAAGAAAATAACCGCTAATCCTGCTACCTTAAAGAATCTTTCCTTAAACGCTCCGCGCACCAAAGAGGTAACGCCACCGATACTAAGGAGCCCCGGAGCGGTTCCGAGGGCAAACAGGCCCATAACTAATGCGCCGAAACCAAAATTACCCGTGCTAATAGCATATAGCTGCATCGCTTGCGTAAATCCGCAGGGCAGAAAAAAAGTGAAGGCGCCCATAATCATGGCGCGGTCATGGCTATATTCTTTTCTTTTTTGATTCATGCCCAAAGCCCGACTAATACTTTTAGGAAGAGTTAATTTAAATTTGCTTAAACGCGGAAAAATATTAATGAGTTGCAGGCCCATAACTAACATCACTAGACCAATAAGCAACGTAAGTATTCCATTGGCCGTGGCCGAGAGTTGAAAGACGGCGCCAATCATTCCGAGGACTCCGCCGAGTAAAGCGTATGACAGTGTCCGGCCGAGAACAAAAAACAAATGAGGCCTAAATCTTTCCGCTGGGGTTGCGTTGGGGTGATTCTCGATGAACTTAGTCGAGAGGCCTAATGATAAACCGCCCACCAAAGCCATACAAGTTGAAAACCCCGCAACCAGCCCAATAAGAACAACCAAGCCCCAGCTTGGGCTGCTAAGATCAGAAATAATATTAAGGTTAGTTAGTCCTAGGCCACGAAAAACTAAATACAGGGCCATTAAAAATAAAAAGGCTATACCTAAACCGGCATATTCTTTTTTATCGCTGGTCAGCCAAGGCAATTTACCGGAAACACCGACAGAATACCCGGCTTCCATGATAACTTTATGAATTAGAGATGTAGAAGGCGCGTCGCCTTCATAGTGGACATTTGCCTCTCCTGTCTTATAACTTATATCTACCGATTTTACTTGGCTAAGTTCTTTAAGCTTATCTTCGATTAAAATTTCACAGGAGCGACAATGCATGCCTTTAATTGGCACTTTTATATATTTAGATTGAGACATAATAAGAATTATTATTAATTAAGGCTATTTAAAAGCCCGACAAATCTTTGCCCTTTAATAATAATTCAATTATAGACGAAGAATCGTTGTTTTTACCGCCAATAACTTTGGGGGCGAGGTAATGGGCGTATTATAAATATAATTTTTGAAAACAATTTTTAAAAGCTGCTCACCGGAAAAAAAGAAGTGAGGGACAAATTTTTCCATCTCCACTGATTGAGACGAAATAATAGAGCTGGGATGATTTCCATCGACACAACAAGGCAAAAGCGAGTTATTATGATTCTTAAGCGGCGCGGGCATAGTTTGGGGCGCGGCCGTATCGCTCATCTCTCTTTCTACGCAAACATCCATTTCGGCCATAGGCGAAATATCACTAGCCACGGCTTGCGCCGTATCAATCTTAGTAAACGAATCAAACAAGCCTTGAAAACAAAAATCATTAGCCATCGGAAAAATAATAGCTATAAGCAAAATAACAATGATTTTAATAAAATATTTCTTCATTTTAGAAACTATCTTTAAACTAAGCAACTTTCCTAAAGACTTGCGCCAATTCTTCTATCGCCTTGTCTTTGCCATTAGTATTTATCGCTTTGACAACGCAATGATTAATATGATTGACGAGCAATATTTCTTCCGCTTTCTTAATAGCATTTTTAACCGCCGAGGTTTGCTGCAAAACGTCGATGCAATAAACTCCATCTTCAACCATCTCGATTACTTTTCTTAAATGCCCTTCGACAATCTTTAAACGTTTAGCCACGTCTTCTCTAGGACTTGTTGTTTCTTTTTTCATATTAAATAATTAGCTCTCTACCCCACACCCTGTGGGGGAGGGTACCTATATAATAACTCTTGCCTAAAAATGTGTCAAATAAGCGCCAATTTCTCTTGGCGTGATAGCTTTTTTATCCGCGCTTCCTCAATCGAGGCCGCCGACCGGCCACTAAACCTTTTTTTATAAACTAGTGTGAGCGGCCGACGGAGTGCTGTGTATTTTGCACCCTTTCTTCCCTCATTATGCTCGCTTAACCGGCGCTTAATATCAGTCGTAATTCCGGTATAAAGCGACCCGTCCGAGCATTTAAGAATATATAAATAGTAAGTTTTCATGATTAATTTATTTGAATGCCCATAGCGATACGATCGATTACACTATCAAGATCAAAAGTTTCCCGCTCGGCTTTACACTTAGCTCTATTTTGATCTTCATAATTATCACATTGCGGATATCTTAAAACGAATTTAAGACTCAAGAGTTGACTATTTTTTTGCGTCGTATAGGTATAATCGGTATAGACAGAACCGGCCGCTCCTTCACTTGCCGCCTCTACGCAATATAGTCGATTATCCACTAGGCGTTTCGCTATTCGACTAGGCAAACTGCTTTCCGCCGGAGTCTCGGAGCAAGAAAATATTCCGGCGCTTAAACTAATTTTCGGGGGCCATTCGACCGGGCTAATAAAGACCGCCGATAAATTTTCGGGGTAATAAGCGGCTATTAATTCCGGGCATTTAGTAAATTCACAATTAGGGGCTTCCCGCTCAACACTCGAGCCATCGGCGCAAAATTTAACCTCTTCGGTACAGAGAATACCTTTTGATTGCATAGTCACTGGCTGGCTAGAAACGGTTTGGCGAAGAAAAACCCAAAATCCGCCCAATAAAAATAAAACTATAACACCTGACAATATAATAACTTTTGTTTGTTTTTTAATAATCATAATAATATTTTTAATGTCTAATCTTGCCACCACTTACTATTCCCACCGCTTTAGATAAATTTTCATATTGCGCTTGCAATTCGTCGTATCTTTCTGTTGCAATATTCGTTTCCTGTTTTAAAATATTTAACCTGGCTACAATTGGGGCGAGATCTTTCCTTGCTGGTTCTCTTACGGGATGGCTTGGAGCGTCTTCGACCGTAAGATTAACAATAGCATATAGCTCATCAAGGGAGTGCTTAGCTGTAAATTCTGTAAATAAATTTTGCAACTCAATAATTTCTTGGCTGCCGTCCCTCCTCTCTCTTTCCGGGGTAACCTCTTCTTTATAAAAAGGGAGCCAATACTCAGCCAACTCCCGTTGTTCCCTAGTTAGTCCGTCGTCTTTTTTTTCTGGAGACTGATAACATTCTGTATTCATATATTTGTTTTTTAATAATATTTTTAAAATTTAACGATAGCGATTGTTCGGTCATCTCGAGATTTAGTAGACTTATATTTTTTCCATTTATCAGGGTCTTCTTGCTCAACTTTTTTGAAGGCCAGTTCCCAATCGTTAATTGTCACGCCGCGGGGAACAGCGATATAGCCGTCAGTAAACAATTCAATTGTCTTAACTTTATTTTTGGGATATGTAAATACTTTTACGAACTTGGCGGGCGTATCCGTGCCATCAATGACTCCGTAGCCAAAACGGTGGCGAGGATTATTTTGATAAGCGAATTGTTTTAGAAGTAGCGGCATAATATATTCCCTGCTTCCGGCGACGTCTCCTGTCTTTTTAATATATTTTGCTCTTTTTTCTGAATTATAAATATCGATCCGTTCCGCCTCTTTATGAATCTTTTTGCCGTTAACCCTGAACCCAGAATCTCCCAAACACGTTACTACTAACTTATCCGCCAAAACCCTAACCACTACGAGGTAACAAGAAAACCTATACCTAGGGTCAGTAATATCTTTTATAATATCTAGGTCTTCGTAAAGTTTATGGACTTTTTTATTTAAAAAATTAATCAACTCCACGCCAGTTAATTTCGAGCGCAGAGCTTCTTTGACTACTAAGCGAGATACAAGTTCGCCTCCTGTTTTATTATTATATTTTCGCCCGCTTTTGTCCGTCGCTCCGTCGGCTATAACAAAACACTCTTTATTATAGTTAAAGTAATCTTCATTCTTATTAGCTATTTTCCCTTTAGAAAAAGATTGTATCTGCGCCATATTTATTAAAATTTTTGCTAAATATTTTTAAATTTTTCAATTAATATTTCCACCTCTGTTTTTAGATTATATTCATCGGCAATTTTTAAAATATTATTTTCTAAATCAATTTTATACATTTCAACTTTATTCCTGGCAAATTCGATGCCAAATCTCTCAGCATTTGTAGGGCCAAACAGTTGCTTTAACATAACCGTTAAAGCGTCTCGGGATTTGTTCCCCGGTTTCCAGGATAATCTTTCGTTTAAAGTCACCTCTGAATTATAGAACGGCGCCCCCAAGGCTTTATTATAGGCTAGAGTTCTATTGACTGAATCCGGATGGAACCAACCCATTTGATCGGCCGATTGAACAATCTTACCAATTATGGTCTGCGGTGAGTTTAAATCCGGCGTAAGTTCATGGCTTTGAAAATCATGGCAAAGTATCGCTTCCTCTACGTCTGGAACAATAATACCTAGGCCGATTTCGCGACAAAATACGGCCGCCCTTTTCGCGCTTAATATGTGGTGATAATTTTGCTCTTCAGAAATGACTTCACCTGCTTCGTTGAATCTTCCACAATCATGGAAAATCGCCGCTATTTCAATGGCGGCGGTTGCGTATTTATCCGAATTAATTTTAGAAATCCCCATTCCTTCCTGCAATAATTTTTCTTTTTCATCTGAATTCAAATTAGCCACTAGCTTTAAACCGGCTACTCTAACTTGATCCCCATGGATATAGCCATGGTGGTTATCTTCTAAAAAAACCTTTAACCAAGCGTTCTCCTCAAAAGTTTCTTTTAGCAAATTTTTAAATTGATCCCCTCTGTTTTCTATATAAGCCAAAACTGTCTCGATTTTTTGTCCAGAGTTATCATTTTCTTCTTTAAAAACTGGGGGGACGATTTTTTCCATAACGACTGATAGTAAACACTAAACACTAACTAACAAAATCAACGGATTGACTTGTATCCATTAATAACCCCATTTTTAGAGAGGACAATTTGCCAGAGCTGATTTTTTCGAGCGCGAAAGGAGGCGGCGCAAGAAAGCAAATAATATTTCCACATCCGATAAAACCGTTCACCGTATTTTTCTTTTAAAGCAGGCCAACTTTTTTCAAAATTATCATACCAAGCCATTAAAGTTTTATCATAATCGAACCCGAAGTTATGCCAATCTTCCATCACGAATAAGCCTTCAACCGATTGCGCGATTTGTCCGATAGAGGGAATCATTGAATTAGGAAAAATATACTTTTCTATCCAGCGGTCGGTAGTTTTTACCGAATTACTACTACCGATTGTATGCAAAAGAAATAGACCACTATCTTTTAAGTGGCGATTCGCTATTTTCATGTACGTTCGGTAATTTTTATATCCGACATGTTCAATCATGCCTACGGAAACAATATAATCATAAAGACCTTTTATTTTTCGATAATCCTGTAATTGGAATTGAACCGGCAAACCGGCGCATAATTTTTCGCCAAGTTCGGCTTGCTCTTTGGAAACAGTAATAACATCAACCGTGGCGCCATATTTTTGCGCGGCATACTTAGCGAAACTACCCCAACCGCCACCAATATCCAATACTTTGTCGCCCGGCTTTAAATTTAATTTACGGCAAATTAAATCCAATTTAGCTTCCTGGGCTTCGGCTAAAGTTTGCGCTCCCTGCCAATAGCCACAGCTATAGGCTAAATAAGGATCAAGCATTTCTAAATACAAGTCATTGCCAATATCATAATGCCTTTGACCAATTTCGAAAGCTTTGCTCTTTCTTTGCTGGTTAAAAATGGTATTTTTAAAAATAAATAGTAACGTCTTAAAATCTTGACGTATTTCTTTTTCTAAATCAGCTTTAAGGACGCGATAAAAAAATTCATCCAAAGATTTAGCGTCCCACCAAGCATCCATATAAGCCTCCCCTAAACCCAAGGAGCCTTGTTTTAAAACACGGCTATATAAATTATCGTTTTTTACCTGGATATCCCAGGGGTTATTCCCGTTAATTTTTATATCCGCCAAATCAAGTATTTTCTGAACAACAGTCTGAGTTTTTTGTAGCATTTTTGCTCTCATAATCGTTGTTTTTAATTATTAAATACTAATGATATAAGAATTATAGCAAAAATACCCGCTAAATACGAGTATTTCGTGAGATAATATTAATTAACGCGACCTCTTTCTTTTTCTCTAATTCCTTTACCATAGCTTTTAAATCTTTATCGCGAGCGGCCTGATATCTATCAGAGATGGTAAAGGCCGTAAACTCTTTTAGATACTGAGTGACAATAGGTGACTTAAGATACTTCATCGGTTGTTTAGGTTTAAAGATAAGGGACAGATACGTAGCCGGACCGGAACCGAAAGAGGGTTGAGTATAGTGAAAATCCAATTTTTTAAACTGTAATTTCTGCCAAATCAATAATCGTTCTCTAGTTTTAATACCAGACATGCGGCCATCCAATTTTATTTCTGCGGGCGTCATTTTTCCGGGGTCATTGGTTTCAATAAAGTAACCGAATAATTTAAGCCTTTGGCGCTTCGCTTCCGTCGCGGCTATTTCATCGAGTAGCTGTAGTAATAAGCGAGCGAAACCGCGTCTTCGATATTCAGTTTTAACGGAAAGATAAATAATTAAGCCGCAATATATTTTTTT
>Ga0172379_10010721_pt1 | contig 11041 bp, 4 predicted proteins | sample GrowelOW334metaG_FD_119756 | JGI IMG/M metagenome (GOLD analysis project Ga0172379, IMG submission 119756) | Groundwater microbial communities from an aquifer near a municipal landfill in Southern Ontario, Canada - Groundwater well OW334 metaG | ecosystem: Environmental > Aquatic > Deep... | reverse complement strand
GGATATTCCGGTCGCCATCGGCATTGAGTTCCGCAGTTCGGACACTAACTCCATGGCCTCTTCCTCCATCCGGCACGCCGTGGTGAATGACGTGGACTACGGCGACAACGACGAGAGCGCGAGCAACCTGATATTCAGTACGACTAACGCCGGGACGCCGTCGGATAAGATGATCATCACCGGCCGGGGCAACATCGGCATCGGTTTGATTAATCCGGGCACCACTCTGGATATTGCCGGAACTTTACGCAACTCTCTGGCCACGACGCACAGCCTGCTGGGCGGCGGCGGCAACGTGCTCGTCATGGCCGACAACGTCGGCTCCCTCTATTCCACTTCTACCGCCTCCTTCCTGGCGACCAGCGGCTGGACGCTTAACGGAACGACGGTCTATAAGACCAATACGAGCGGGAATGTTGGAATTGGAATTACTAATCCGGCGGTGTCACTGGAAGTCAAGGCTTCAAGCGCTAACGTTAACGTCGTGCAGATTAGTGACTCGGTGGGGCATGGTATCGATATAGACGGCTGGGGGAGCGGAGCTAATATAGATCCTCTGATTGCCAGTGATAGTATTTATTTTGGAAGAGATGTCGCTTTAGGAAATTTTGTTGTTCAATCTGGCAACGTCGGCATCGGGACGAGCACGCCGGCCGGCAAGCTGGATATCTTCAACTTGGCCGGCGATAATTCTTCCACGAATTTTCTGGTGAATGCCGGCACCGTGCAGAATCTTTACAAGGCCAATGGCACGGGCACCAACGAGGCGGCCGCTCTTAACTTCACCGCGGTAGATACTGATAGTGGTAATAATAACCGCTATGCCATGTCGCGCCTGTCTCTGCGCAGCGACTTTAACAACGGTGCTATCTATGAGAATGGCGGCATTGATCTGTATGGCAGCAATCACTATCAGGGTGCGGCTTACCAGTACATGTTCATCCACTCCGCTGCTGTGCCGATCGCTTTCTCGGCCGGTTACGGCCTGCAGAGCAGCCGGACGGCTCAGATCAGCAATGCTAACGCCCAGATGGTTTTGACGACGGGCGGCAACGTCGGTATCGGTACCACAAATCCAGGCACCTACCGCCTGAAAGTTTCCGGCAACATGGCCATCACCGGCACTCTGGAAACCCAGACCGGTTCCGATTTCGCCGAAGAGTTTAAGACGGCCAGTAATCTAGAGCCGGGTACGGTCGTGGTTCTGGGTGATGACGGATACAAGTCGGCCAAGCCGAGCGAGCAGAGCTATGATGCGACCGTCATCGGCGTCGTTTCCGATAATCCTTCCATCATCGCCGGCCGCAGCGCCGACCGCAGCGGCCACCAGGCCATCGTGGCCATGGTCGGAGTCGTGAAAGTTAAGGTTAGCGCGGAGAACGGAAAGATCAGCAAGGGCGACCTTCTCACCACCTCGTCCATCGCCGGTTATGCCATGAGGGCCGGCGTTCTTAAACCGGGTACCATCATCGGCAAGGCTCTGGAAGATTTGAAGAGCGGCCGCGGCGAAGTCAGAGCGCTTATCAACCTGCAGTAAAAGGGAAATATGACTATGAACAATGCCAACAATAAGAAAATCATTATCGTCGGCGGCCTGTTTTTTGTCCTCGTTATCTTAGCCGGTTTGGTCGTCAGGAATTCTCTGAAGAAATCTGTTCCGGCGCCGGCCGCCAATGCGCCCGTGGTCACGATAGACGAAGATGACATCACTATCCCTGTCGCCGTCGATCAGACCGGTCAAGATCAGTTCCGCGAAGAGGTGCCGGTCAATATAGTGGTGCCTGATATCGACACCGTCTTGACCGAAGAACAGAAGAAGATCATTGCCGTGCCGACGATTGTTGTGGATGCCGCTCCCGGCACCAGCGCCCAGCTGCGCAATTTCAATATTTCGGCCACGGGAGGGAAGTTCGTTCCCTCCGAAATCATTGCCAACTCGGGCGACACCATCCACGTTAACTTCACGGCCGTGGACGGCAATTATGACATCGTCTTCCCGAGCTATAACATGAAACAGATCGCCCAGAAAGGGCAGACTAAGATTTTAGAGTTCCAGGCGCGCGCCGACGGATCTTTCCTGTATTATTGTGAGTCCTGCGGCGGTCCGGAAGGTCCGACGACCGGCCGAATTATCATCGTGAAATAAAATTGAGATAAAAGAGGAAGTTTGCTATAATTTAAAGATAAGATGTCTCATACGCAGAAAGATAAATTAATAGCCTCAGTCTGGTTATCGGCCGCCATCATATTATTGGTTGGTGGTTTTGCTTTGGTGTCGCAAGTGCGGGCGCAAAGCGTGGGTCTCATGATCGGACAGCCCAGCAGCCCGGTCGTTTTGTCCGGCGGTACTCAGAATCTGATTTATGGCGTCGCTACCGGCACTACCGGCAGCCTCTTGTTGCTGGAGAATCCTCCCGGCAATACCATATTCCAGATTGCTTACGATGGTAGCATCACTTCTTCCGGCACTCTTTCCGGCTCTAATACTTATTGGACATTGAATGGCTCCAACCTTTATCCGAGTACTTCCTATAATGTCGGCGTGGGCATTACCAATCCGCTTACTCGATTTCATGCTTCGGTTAATGATGTGAATAACAATAGTGTTGTCAATGTTTTGACTGTTGCTCACGAGACAACGGGGACTGCCGCTGTCGGTATTGGTTCCGCCATCGCCTTCAGCGGCGAGCGCGTTGGCGGTATTGTTATTCCCTTGACCGGACGAATAAAATCTATCCTTCGACAGAATGATACCCCTGACGCCGATTATTGGGATATGGCTTTTGAAACTCAGGATAATGATATCTACGTGGAGGGTCTTCGTATCCGATCCAACGGCAACGTCGGGATTGGGACGACGGCGCCGGCTGGCAGATTACAGATAGGCGCAGTTTCCTTACCAAGTCCTAGCGCTGTTTATAATCAGCAATTTTTTGGCATAACCAACATCATGGGCAGAGATAGCGGGGAAGACTCTTATATAGGGAATAATGTTTATTATTCATCTACTCCTAATTGGAGAAGGGCGGTAGCTGGGGGCGCTGGCTTGATTTCATTTGGAAGCATAGAAGCCGGATCTATTTTGTTTTCTAATGCAGTCAGTGCCGCCGCACAGTCTGTACCAACTTGGGTGGATAGTATGACAATAAGAGCCAGTGGCAACGTCGGCATCGGCCTGACCAACCCAGGCACTAAGCTCGAAGTCAGCGGCACCATGCGTAACTCCTTGGCGACCACCCATAGCCTGCTGGGCGCTGGCGGTAATGTTACGGTCATGGCCGACAATACCGGCGCTCTCTACGCTTCGTCCCTGTGGTTAGCGAACGGAACCGATGTCTATAAGGCTACGACAACGGGAAATGTGGGAATCGGAATAACCGTGCCGACCTCAAAGTTACATGTTGTAGGCAGTGGCAATCAGCTTAGGATAGATGCCGATGGTTCGGGGACAAATTATAGCGGATATCCGCTCACATTAAATCGGACGGGCAGTAGCGCCGACGGTATTTTGATGCATGGCGCCTATGTTAATAATGCTACCTATTATTGGGGCCAAACTCACGGGGCATTTGGTAGCAGAGGAATTAATCTTAGCTATACTTCGGGAATCTTATTTTACGCGGATGGTGTGGCCACGACTCTGAATGGCTCCTTTACCCCGACAGAAAGAATGCGCATCACTAATGCGGGCGACGTTGGCATCGGAACGACGGTGCCCAGCGAAAAATTGCAGGTGCAGAAAAGCTTTGATACCACCGCGGCCAATCAGCTGTTCAACGCCGTCGATATTCTCGGCTATGATACGGGCGACATGTGGCAGGGAGCGGGCGCGGGTCTGACTTTCAGCATGCGCGATAGCGCACAGGCGGAGATCAAGATGGCCGGCATCTATGCCAGAAGCTTTGATACCGCCGCCAATAAAGGGGAACTGTCATTCCACACCGGATCGTCCGGAACCTTATCGGAAAGAGTCCGCATAGACTACACCGGCAAAGTGGGAATCGGTATCGTCAACCCGCAAGCCACCCTATCGGTAGGATCTTTGTCGTCCGGCACGGCGGAAGCGACCAATAAGGGTGTTCTCCAGATTGCCAGCAACGCCGACATCAATGGCGGCTCCTCCGGTCTCGAGTTCAAAGCCTCCGCCTCTTCTTCCGGTTATGGTTGGCGGGTGACGGCTCCGGACAGAAGCGCCGGTAACACGCCCTTGGTCTTCGCTTATCGGGCCAATTCCGCGACTTGGACAGAACTTGTCACCATGCGTACGGACACCGGCAATGTCGGTATCGGCACTTCCAGTCCGGGAACGAAACTTGATGTCTCCGGCACCTTCCGCAACACCACGGCCACGACGCATAGCCTTTTGGGCGGTGCGGGCAACGTCGCCGTGATGGCTGACAATACCGGTACCTTATACTCCAGCGCCGGGACGACCCTGCCCAGCGGCACCTCCGGTCAGACTCTGCGCCATAATGGCACGATCTGGACGGCTAACTCTTTGCTTTTCAATTCCGGCACGGCAATCGGTATCGGCACCACCAGTCCGGCCGCGACTCTGCAGGTAGCCGGCAGTTTCCGTATTGGACAGTCTGACGCTTCTTATCCCATCCAGGGCGGCACCGACTCCATAAACTTCCGAACGGCCGGCACGGACTATGTCTATCTCAAGGGTGAAGGCATCGGCACTTCCGATTCCGGCGGTCTGGGTCTCTATCTCGGAGACGATAGCGGTACTTTTTTCCGCATCAATAACAACGTGACCGGAGAACTCTTGCGTGTCGCGGGCACTGGTAATGTCGGTATCAATAACCCGTCCCCGGCCTCCAAACTGGATGTCACCGGCGGCTTTATCCTGAGCGGAGACGCGACTTCGGTAAGCGGCTCTTTGATTCTGGCCGGACAATACGGCGGCGCCGCCGATATGGTCAACACCTTCGGCGGACAGTATTCGTCGGGTGGCACGGTGATAGGCTACGCGGTCAGGCCAAAAGCAGGAGCGGCCGGTTACACCTCTGCCGCCGATAATGTCTCTTGGGCCAGAGGCGCGACGAACCTCGACAGCGGCGGTTTCCATGTGCTCTTAGGCGCCGCGCAGGCGGTCGCGGTCGGTTCGGACGTAGCTATGACGGAATATCTTACGGTGCAGAATAACGGTGAGACCGGCGTCGGCCTGACCGATCCCGGCACTCGCTTGGATGTCGGCGGCACCTTGCGCAACTCCCTGGCCACGACGCACAGCCTCTTGGCTAATTCAGGAAACGTCTTCGTCATGGCTGATAATAACGGCACCCTCTACACCGGCACGACCTCCACCGGTTACCTGCCCTTGTCCGGCGGCACGATGAGCGGAGCCATCAATATGGGTCTTAACAATATAACTAACGTCAACAAGCTCAATGTCCAGACCATCGATCCTTTATACACTATAAATGGCGTTAATTATTCTACTTTCGTTTCTTCTATCTCCGGCGGCGTCAGGGAAGAATATGTCGGCAAGGCCAAGATAAGCCGGCAGCTGAAGTCCGGCGAGTATGAAGCTATCTTGGACTTCCGGCTCTTGCCAAAAGGAGATGACCTTTGGCTGTGGCGGCAGGTCGTGGATTTCAATAAGAATAACGTCGACCTCGCCATTACCCCTTACGGCGGTTTCGCCCAAGTCTACTATCTCATTGACGGCAACCGTCTGATTTTCCGCGCCGACCGTCCGACCGAGATTTCTTACCGCTTGATCGGCCGCCGTTTCGACTGGCGTGACTGGCCCACCTTGTCAGACGATCAGCAGACTAAGGGTCTGGAACCGAGGTAAAGATTTTAAAAGTCAGGGAAACGTGCTATAATAGGGTTAAGGCCATAACGGCCACCATAATTCATATAATAAATGCGGCGGCCTGATCCGTTCCGCGTCATAATAAAAATATGGAAACGAACAAGAATAAGCTCTGGATAATGCTCGGCGTGATCCTGGTCGTCGTGATCATCATCATCGTCGCCGCCACCCAGGGCAAGAAGAGCGTCAACGGCCCGAGTGGCAATCAGCCGGCCGGACAGACTGGCGATGCCCCCGATGCCGCCGTCGAGATAGATCGCGATGCCCTGGCTCCCGCCCCGACCACTAATGAGGACGGCGAGACCGTGGCCGCCTTGGAAGACGCCGTAGTCGTCGCGCCCGGCGCGAACCCGATTACCGCGGATAACAAGGTTGTGACTCAGGAGGGCACCCAGACCGACAATAGCGCCCAGCCGATGTCCGATAACGCTCCGAAGCAAACCGGCTTCCTGGACAAGGAGACTCTGCCGACCACTCTGATCAACATCAGCGTCGGCAAGGCCTTCACGCCGAACCGCTTCACCACCAAGGCCGGCGCCCCGACCTCTTTCTCCCTGAGCGGTGCTGACAGTTATTCTCACGTCTTAGCCTTTGACTCTTCGGAAATGGCGGCTATCGCCATCCTCGTCGGTCCGGGCCAGACCAAGGCTATCACCTTCAACGCCCCGACCACTCCGGGCACCTATACTTTCCGCGATGCCTCGCCCGACCAGACCGGCACCGGCGAGATGATTGTCCAATAGATTTCAAGATGCGCAAGAACACCCGCTCCGGCGGGTGTTTTTGTTTAATTGTGCTATAATATAAGCAATATATCAGCTTATTATGCCCACGAAGCATCGGCCGAGTTGGTGGAAAAAAATATTCCTGGCGCTGGCAATCGCCGTCCTGCTCGCGGCCTTATACTTTTTTGTTTATGACCTTGCTCGCCGTCTGGGCGGCCAGTCCGCTGCGGCCCCCGTCGGGTCGGAAGAGAGGCCTTCTGCAACGTCACCAGTCGGAGATTATTCACATCTGCCGCAGAGCGACGGCAAGGTAGCCATCGTCACCCCGGTGCCGGAACCGGATTTGCCGATCCCCCCCGGTCCCGCCATCCCGCCGCCCGTTGTGCCGACGCTGCCGGGGCCGGTTCCCGCCGATGCGGCCGACCTGCCCTCAGCCATACTTAAGCCTTCGGAAGCGGACATGAACGTCGGGAGCAGCAGTTCTTTGTCTTTCGGCTCTTTCCAGGAAAGCTTCGTCAGCGCGGCAAATATTGATACCGATCAAACCAGTCTTTACCGAGATGATCGCGTCGGAGCCGCTTTCTTCGCTCCCGACTACTCTTGGGAAGCGGCGACCCCCGAATTGATAAATTTGTTTAGGAAAAGCTTTTCTTCTTTGCGCTTTAACGGCTTTGAGGGAACTCATGACGACAAGCGCTGTCTTGAAAATGACTGTTTGGAATTGCAAGGCCTTAACTTGTTCTATAACGGCCAGTCGCTTTCCCGGCCTGCCTCTCTCAGAGGGGCAGATGTGGCAGCCGTTTCGCTCGGCGGCCTGTCCCGCCGCTGGCTGGTCGGTTTCAGCATCCGCGAAGCGGGCGCTTATCGCGGCCTGGTCTTTTATTTCGACGGGAAAGACTTTACGCCGCTCGCTTTGCCGACCGAGGCGGTTTCCGCATCAGTCGGCCTGTTCGGTTTCGGCGGGGAAGAGACAGATTTTCTGATCGCCTATGGATCAGACCGGCCGGTCGCTTATCGCGTGCGCGGCGCGCAGGTTCAAGACATGAGCCGCTGGTTCTCAATCCGTACGATAATTGAAGGCTTCAAGCCGGAGATCGTCCGAACGGTGCGCGACGGGGATGTCACCTGGTACATATATAGCGCCACGGCGGGGCGACCCCGCCTTCTTAAGCTTTGGCAGAATGGCACGACAGAAATCGTCGGTGAAGCTTTATTTGATCTGTTCGGCTCGGATATCCTGACAGCCGGATTTCGCCTAGTCAGCAATCAGGATGACAGCATAATACTGATAGCCATGATGAACGGCTCGTCTTCGGAGTCCTGGAAGGTTTTCAGCGATCGCGGGTTTCATAATGGGAATGCCGCCGTCTTGGTTACCAAGCCGATTGCCCACGACGGCGTGTCTTCGCCGATAGTTATGCAGAAAATCGCATCCATTCAGCTCGTTTTGGATCCGGCCAGCCAGAAGACGGCGAATATTGTTTTCTCTGAAGACGGCCTATCTTGGCGCCCGCTCCCCGCTGTGCCTGATCAGGAATTCAAAACCAGAAGAATCGCTAATTATCGCTTAAAAATCACCTTTCCCGCCCTATCCAACCGCTTCCGCTCTCCTTTCCTTGACTCATTTTTGTTCAATTATTATGCAAAAAAGTTTTCATCATGATTCCTTGTTAAATGTTGACAAAAAGTGGTATAATGGAAATAGCATAAAAAAGATTATTATAGTGAAATTATATGTTTAAAAAAATTGTCTGGTTGTTCGCAATTTCTGTTTTGACAATCTTGGCCGGATCTTACATGGTCCAGGCGGCCGGCTTCACTACTTCTACCACTTTTCCGGGCTCCGGCATTTGGAATGTTTCTGGTAGTATTGGGGTTGGCATCACTAATCCTAACACTTCCTTACAGGTGGCAACAAGTTCTGCGGCATCATCCATTACCACTATTTTCCGAATCAAAGATAGTAACGCAACCGGTGGTTTTAATGTCGATGCCGCCTTTGGCTCCACTAATGTGCCGGCCAATGGATCGTTCTTCATCGAGAGCGGTGATCAGGCAAGCTCCGGCATTGTCTTTCGGACCAGGAATAGCGGCGGTACGACTGGTAACAGTATGGTTATCAACGGCGAAGGTAGCGTGGGAATTGGGGCAACAAGCCCGTTAGATAAATTTCATATAGTAGAAGCTTCGCAAACTGAATTCTATGGTACTGATGCAGCGTTTCCGGTCGCAAATTTGCTTTTACAAGGGACAGAATCTGCTAATACTGTGGGTAAAGGACCATCATTAATGTTCGCGGTACCAGCTAATTCCGACGGATCAAATGCTTGGTCGGTCGCCCGCATACTGGCGAGTACCGACTCTAGTAGTGCCAGAGGAAGATTATATTTACAAGTACGTGACAACTATAACCCTGGCGTCGGAGGATCATGGAATTGGCGGACAGGAATAATGATTGCGGCGAGCGGCAATGTCGGCATCGGCAATACCGTCCCCGGCACTAAGTTGGATATCACCGGCAGCTTCCGGAACTCCTTGGCTACCACCCACACCGCTTTGGCCGGTTCTGGGAATGTCTTCGTCATGGCTGATAACACCGGCGCCCTCTATACCGGCACGGCTTCCGGCAATTATCTACCTCTCGCCGGCGGCACCATGACCGGCGATATCCTAATGGGTTCCAGCGGTTCGGTCTTCGGTGGCTTTCCGGGCAGCAGTCACGCCAGCATCATAAAAAATATCGCCGATATTACCGCGCAGGGCGTGCTCGGCCTGAACAGTCCTAACATCTTCGCGCACCGGCCGGTATCCAATGTTGAGTATTGGAATGGCAGCGCCTGGGTCGCTTGGGCTACTACTGACTATCAGTATGTCTTGGATGAGATAACCAATAACGGCTGGTCGGTTGACTATACGCATCGCAACTTCCGTTTCACCATCGCTTTGGATGGCGCCTGGGTCCGGCTCAACGGCGTCTATGTCATGCGGGACTGGGGTGGCAGCGACCCGTCCAATACCTTCACGGTGGAAGTTTCCCCCGACCAGTCAACTTGGATTGCCACTGCGGTGAATCAAGTTTCGATCAATAGCAACATCGCCTATATCCCGATTGATGACACCGGTACTAATCAATATGTTCGCCTGACTTTTGATACTAACATCGCTGTCGGGCAGAACTATAATCTGCATCACCTAGTGGGCTTGTCGCAGCGCGGTTATGCCTATGCCAATAAGATTGCGGTTGATTATGCCGGCAACGTCGGGATCGGGATCGCAAGTCCGCAGGCACCGCTTAACACATACAAAACGCCAACCGCTGGCTTTGTCGAGCAATTAAGAATTGGCGGAACTGACAATTATCGCTCTTTGGATTTAGGTACCTATGGCGCTTACGGCGGATATATGTCTACCTATGGCAATGATCTTTATATTTTAGCCGGTCGAGGAGTGGCGACGGAACCTCACGCTATTCATTTTTACACCAGTTTCAATGGTACTGATGGTGAGGCTGAAAAAAATGAAAGGATGACCATCCAATCTAGCGGCAACGTCGGTATTGGAATGAGTGCCCCCGGAGACAAATTGACTGTCAGCGGCGCGAGCGGCGTGAGGATACAGAATGGCAATTATGATGCCAACTTGGTGTTCGGAACCACTGATGCCTGGAAGAGCGGTATCAGGGTTTATGATAATGGCGACGCAGAAATGAGAATTTGGGCCGCCAATACTCTCGGCCAGATAGTTCTGGCGACCGGATATAATGGTGATGAATCGGCCGTGATGCCGACTGACGGCGTGTTTATCGATCAGAATAAAGTCGGTATCGGCTATGTTTCGCCAGCCTCCGCTACAGGAAAATTATTAGTGAACGGCAACGTCGGCATCGGGACGACCGCGCCGAGCGCGCCCTTATCTTTCGGTTCGGGTTTAAATAATACCAAGATAGCTCTTTATGATAATGGCGCCGGGAGCACCTATGGTTTTGGTGTACAGGGTGGTCAATTCATTTTTCATACTAATATAAGCGGAGATCGCTATTCTTTTTATGATAATGCAGCTTTAAGTAATGAAGTTCTTACGATAAAAGGAACTGGCAATGTCGGTATCGGTCTGACCAACCCCGCCGCCCGGTTGGATGTCGCCAATAACTTTTCTCAAGGCGCCGGCTCTACCGTGGCTTACGGCACCAAAAGCGCGACCACTGTCACCGGAAACGGAATTATTTCTAATTATTATGGGGGATATTTCGAATCTAATCTGAGCACCACCGCCTTAGGCGGTGCGCCGACTTACCCCGCCAACAATTACGGAGTCTACGCCAAAACCGCCAGCACTAATTTCGGCCATAACAATAGCGGCACCACTAATTACTATGGTGGCTACTTTGAGGCTCTGGGTTCGGCCGACGCTGGCGACTCTTCCCGCAACTATGGCATCTATGCTAACGCTTCCGGGGCCGACTACAACTATGCCGCCATCCTGATGGGTG
>Ga0172379_10010720_pt1 | contig 11041 bp, 8 predicted proteins | sample GrowelOW334metaG_FD_119756 | JGI IMG/M metagenome (GOLD analysis project Ga0172379, IMG submission 119756) | Groundwater microbial communities from an aquifer near a municipal landfill in Southern Ontario, Canada - Groundwater well OW334 metaG | ecosystem: Environmental > Aquatic > Deep... | reverse complement strand
TATATAACTGGGTGGCAATTATGGCACCACAAGCGGTAACAACGAGGAGCGAGTCGAAACTGCAGCAAATTATGATGAGCCCTATTCCAGTGTCAACGGAGAGTGGGGGGTTGGAGTAGAGTAAAGAGCGCCGCGAGTAACACCGAGTTTGGTGATAAGGCCTTGTTTTTGCAGATTGAGAAGATCATAGCGGAGGGTGCTGGCGGGGATAGCCATAAAACGCCGATGGAGGAAATTAAAACTGCAGGGAGAGTGATCGGTAATAATATTGAGTAATTCCTGGCGGCGGGGAAGGAGAGTAGAAGCAGTGGAAAGATCGTGTGGCTGAGAGATTTTGGTTAAAACTTGGGAGGCGGACTCCACCATTAAGGAAAGAAGGTATTCGATAAAGGCAGTTACGTCACGGCTTTCATTTTGGAGGTGGTAGTAGTAATCGTCTCGAGTTTGATCGATTTTCTCTTCGAGGGAAAGAAGGCCGGAGAAATCGAAGTTTATTTTGCGGAGTTGTTGGGTTAGGATAAGGCGACCTACCCTACCGTTACCGTCGAGGAATGGATGGATTTTCTCAAACTGATAGTGGGAGATAATAGTTTTACAAAGAACGGAACCTTGTAATTGCCAGGAAGATAGGAGAGGGATAATATCTTGGGGAGGAGGTGTGAGGTAAACGGCGATCCCTGCAGAGTTAAAGATGGCCGATTGCTCGGTACGAAAATGCCCGGCGTCACTGCGAAGATTGTAAAGAGATTTGGCATGAAGAGTTTTAAGAAAATTTAGGTCAAGTGGAATTGTTGTAGGCTGGGTGTAGAGCCAGGTGTAAGTATTTTCTAAATTTTGAATAGCTAGTTTGTTGGTGTCTGAGTCGTGAATAATGCCTTCAATGCGAGCAGAAAAACGGGCGCTCCCTAAAAGCGAGTGACGGCGGAGATTAATGGTCATAGCTGGCTTTACGGGAATCAGATGGAAGGCCATCTTTTGACCCTCTAAGGTATTGAGGAGCGATTGGATCTTTGGATTAAGAGTAAAAACCTGGTTTAGTAACATACTCCATTATTAGCAGATATTGGCAGATGTTGTCAAATGTTAGCAGATGTGGGTGAATCAAGCGAGTAAACAAGATATAATGAGCCTATTATGCGGAGGCAATGGGTGATTGAGGGTCAGTTGTGGAGTGGAGAAGAGATATTGGGTAAAGGTATCTCGATCGTAATTATGCACGGTTGGGGACGGAGTGGTGTCGAGTGGGTGGAGATGGGAAAGCATTTGAATCAAATAACGGGGCGAACAGTTTATGTCCTGGATTTGCCGGGGTTTGGGGGAAGTAATTTACCAAAGGTGAATACGATAGAAGAGTATGCGGGATTAGTTGGACGGTGGCTCGAGTATCTCAAAATTAGGAGGGTTAGCTTGGTGGGACATTCGCTCGGGGGGCGAGTGGGTATTGTGTTGTCTGGTCAGTATCCAGAGAAAGTGGAAAAACTGGTCTTGATTGATCCAGCCGGGGTAAGGCCAAAATCAATTAAGCGGCTAGGGTTAAAACTTGTGGCTAAATTGATGGCATGGATACCCCAAGAGTGGCGGAGGTGTGTGGTGGGGAAAATGATGGATGAGGATTATCGTCGTTCTCCCCCTTTACGCGAGTTGTATCGGGCGGTGGTAGCGGCAGATTTGCGAAAATATTTACCACAAATTTATGCGCGGACTTGGGTGATCTGGGGAGAGCGAGATTCTCTCTTACCCTTGGCCTTGACCGATGTTTACAAAAAATTACTCCCCCACCCTACCGTGCGGGTAATCTGGGAGGCAGGACACGATCCCCACTTGACCCACCCACGAGAGTTAACGAGACTATTGGAGGAAATATGGATTTGAGGAGGGGAAGAGACTGGCTGATGTTAGGCTGGATTGGTATAAAAATCCGGAAATTTAAGGCGGGCGGTGGCAAAGTAATTGTGATTACGGGATCATACGGTAAGACTTCGGTGCGAGAACTGACCTATGATTTGCTGCGACACAAGTACCGTTGTTTGGCTAGTAGTCGTAACTACAATACGGCAGTGGGGATCGCCAAAACCCTGCGGTGGGAATTAACGCCAGATATTCAGTATTTGATTCTCGAGGTGGGGGCTTACAGGGTTGGAGAAATTACCGAGTTTTGCCGTGTGCTTGAACCTGATATTGGGGTGGTGACAGGAATTGCCAGACAACATTTAGCTCGTTTTGGCAGTTGGGAAAAAATTATTCAAGCAAAAACGGAAATTGTCCGATGTCTTGATAAGAATAAAGGGACACTCATTGCCAATGGGAGCGACGTGACGGTACGGCAAAAAATAAAAAAGGCGCTGTGGTATGGGGGGAGAGAACGAACTGAGGTTAATAAAGATGGTGCAAAGAAGATCGCTCGGTCGGCGGGGATGAGTGAAGCCGAGATAAAGAAGTGGACGCAAACTTTTCGCTCGGTCCCAAATCGGTTTGAGTTAACCAAAAAGCGCTATGGAATGGCTGCAATTGACGATGCCTACAACAGTAATGAGAAAAGTCTGATTGAGGCAGTTCTCTACCTGGGCAAGCAGAAAAAATATACTCGGATATTGGTGACACCGGGACTACTAGAATTGGGGACAGAGACGGAGCGAGTTCATCAAAAATTGGGACAGCAAATCGTCGGACAAGCTGATTATGTGATGTTGGTCGGGAAAAACGAACGAACAGAAAATTTGGCAAGAGGCATTGATCAACGAGTGCCGATTATTTGGTTAGACAAGACTCTGGATTTTGGCAAGGTAACAAAAGCACTCAAACTCAAAAAGGATCCGCTAGTGCTAATTGAGAACGATGTTCCCGTAGATTTAGCCTAATTTGCCAGAGAGTTTGTTACCTAGTTGAGCGTTACTTAGGATAGGAGAAACGAAATCTGTGAGCGTTGCTTGTGTTTCGGTGTGTCTGGCAAGCGCGAGCTGAATCAAATGGTCAAGGAGTTGGGGATAGGAATAACCTGATTTTTCCCAGAGGTAAAAACTTAACGAGCCTGGGATAGTGTTGATCTCGATACAGTAAATTGTGGTCCCCTTAACCAAAAAATCAATTCTCACTAGACCTGCACAGTCTAGCAGGTTAAATACTTGTTGACCGAGAACTTGGATTTTGTGGGCTGTGGCAGGCTGGAGATGGGCGGGGATTTGTCGATCGGTGTTGGCCATACCCTGACTTTTGCCGCCGCTTAAATATTTGTTGGAAAAGTTGAGGAAGGTGTTCCCCTCATGGAAGACTTCTTCGCAGATTGAGGATTCGAGGGGGTGCCCGGCATTGCCCATAATAGAGACATTAATCTCGCGAGCACCCGTGATCCCCTGCTCGATCAGGAGGCGTGTGTCTAGACCAGCGGCTAGATCGAGTGCGTGAGTGAGCTCGGTTTTGGTGTTAACACAGGTGGTACCGATACTACTACCTCCACGACTCGGTTTGACAAAGATGGGGTAGGAAAAGGTGGCGAGAATATGTTTAAGAATCTGGGATGGGCGAGTTTTCCAATCATGGCGGGAAAACCAGAGATAGGGAGCTTGCTTAATTCCGACACCGGAAAAGATGGCTTTCATCGCGACTTTGTCCATCCCGAGTGCCGCGCCGGTTAAGCCGGTCCCCACCAAAGGGATCTGATAGTATTCGGCCAAACCCTGGATCCAACCTCCCTCCCCTACTCCACCATGGAAGCAAGGAAAAAGAACGTCGAAGGGACGAGAGTGAGATTTACGAAATAACGGAGCTTCGACCGAAGTCAGAACATTAGACGCGGGAGAAGCAGGTAGAGTGACTTGTTCGGCCATCTTTTCGAGAAGCGGTAAGTTATGGTAATTATTTAATTTTCGGAGATGTTGGCTGGTTAGAATCCTGCCTTCTTTAGTTATGTAGAGAGGAATAACCTCATATAAATCTGGCATGCTAGCCATAGCTTGAACGGCGGTAATGATGGAGACTTCGTGCTCGGGGCTACGACCACCAAATATAACGGCGACGCGAGTTTTCAGATAAAGGTTCTCCTGATTGAGGGATGAAGGCTAGTGAGAACGGTATACGGGATATTATGGAGAAGTTGGGCCAGGGCTTGGATAGGAGCAAGGGTTAGGGCATCACCGGGCTTGAGCTGGGTACCACGTGGAATTTTAATGGTAGTCATGTTCATACTGACGCGGCCGATGATCGGGCAAATTTCCTTCGAGGGCAGAATAAAGTAACCTAGGTTACTAAGTTCACGCGAGATGCCTTCGTTATACCCCAAGGGGAGAATCGCGATTACTTCCTGCTGTTTGGCAATGTAAGTACCGCCGTAGCCGACCATGTCACCTTTAACTAGATTTTTTATTGCTGCGACATGGGTAGTGAGGGTTAATGCCGGTTTGAGAGCTTGGCGTTCGCGCCTGCCTTCTTTGGTATGCGGGCCAAAGGGAGAATAACCATAGAAGCCGAGTCCAAGGCGGATCAAGTTAAAATAGGGATCGTGAATGATTTCGGATCCAGCAGTGGCGGCAAGGTGACGAAAGGAAAAACGGTAGCCTTTGGCTTCGAGAAGAGCAGTCATTTGTTTGAATAACGCGATCTGGCGGCGGGTAGCGGTAACTTGCCGAGGATCATCGGCCGAAGCCAAATGAGAATAAACGCCCTCTAGGCGCAGATGTGGACAGTGTTTGAGAGTGGAGAGCAATTGGGGTAAGTCGGCGAGGGTGAAACCTAGGCGGTGCATCCCGGTATCTAACTTGAGATGGACGCGGGACCCTGGCTGATACTTGTTGAGCGCCAGGAGAGTCTCGCAGTCTGAGACACCAAAGATAAAGGGAAGGTTTTTCCAGACCTGATAATTAGAAGGATCGGTGTAGCCCATGATAAAGATTTGGGTTTTGACATTTGCCTTATACAGTTCATAGGCTTCGTAGAGGGAGTCGACGCAGAGGAAGGGAACGGAGGGAAGATTTGTATCGATGAATTGAGCGGTGGGGATCAAGCCGTGACCGTAGGCGTTACTTTTAAGAACAGGGGCGAGTTGGGCTTGCGGGTTAAGATTTTTGAAATAGGTGTAGTTATGAAGAAGAGCCGATTTACTGACGGTAATTTCGTTGAGAACCCAATACTGTGGCATAACTCCACTATATAACTTTTAGTTATAAAGTCAAATGTGCAGGCAAATTATATTGTTATCAACTATAACTACAAGGGATCAACCCTCGTAGTGTCAAAGATGCTATAAATATAGTATGCCAGGTAAAAATACTGTTAAGGAATTGTATGCGGATGGATATTACCATGTTTATAACCGTGGAGTAGCCAAACAGAAGATCTTTTGTAAACGAGAAGATTATGTGGTTTTTTTGAGATTTTTAAAGGAATATTTGCTGCCGTTAAATCATGTAGATAGGATAATATTACAAGGGATCAACCCTCGTAGAAGGGCGATATCTCTGCACGGAGAGGTACAGCTACTGGCTTATTGTTTGATGCCAAATCATTTTCACCTGTTGGTGAGAAATTTATCGAAAAATGGTTTGAGTAGATTTATGAAGGCTATTTCGACTAATTATGCAATGTACTTTAACCACGAGTACAAGCGAGTCGGTCCATTATTCCAGGGTATTTATAAGGCTGTGGAGATTAGTGATGAGCGGTATTATATGTGGATTACACGCTATATTCATCGTAATCCGAGAGATTTACTTACAAGGGATCAACCCTTGTCGTTGTATGAGTTTTCGAGCTATCCGGCATATTTGGGAAGATGGAAAGCTGACTGGCTAGATAGTGATGAGATATCTGGAATGTTTTCTCAAAGTAATCCACGAGCTACTTATAAGAATTTTGTCGAGGGTTCTGTTGAGCAAATAGCTGAATTAGAACCATTGTATCTGGGACTGGATGATTAAGGTATTACAAGGGATCAACCCTCGTAGTTAGCTGATTCCTAGGTGGGTAGGAGTAAAGGCATAGGGAAGCAAAGTTTTGAGACTAGTCACACGTTTAACATTCCCCTTAGGATCTGTGACTAGAACAAGACAATTATCCGCGTGCTCGGCCATAATCTGACGGCAGCGACCACACGGAGCACTATCACCGGAATGAGCGCAGGCAAGGGCGACTAAAAATTTCCGGCCACTTTGTTCAACTTCTCCTTGAATAACTGCGTTGGTGATCGCGGCTTCTTCACCGTGGTCGGTTTCGCTGTAGCTTACCCTTTCGACATTGTTGCCCAAATACACTTGGCCTGATTTTGCCAGAATGGCAACACCAACTTGATAATGGGAGTAGGGAACATAGGCATGTTGACGTTGCTGAGCGGCTGACTGGCACAATTTGAGTAAACTATCTTCCCCAAGGCGGGTGATTTCTCCAAGAATCCAAGTTTTTTCGAGTTGCCGTTCTGAGTCGGGGACGGTCCAAATGGCAGATACCAATTTGGGAATTATACGGTTTCCTCCTCATCTTTTTCTTGGAGGGTGGTGACACTGGTCACAACATCGCCCGGGTGGGGGCGCATCAAGATAACTCCCTGGGTTGAGCGACCCAAGACTTTGATGTTTTTGAGCGGAAGCTTAATGACCTGGGCAGCTTTGGTAGTAATGACGACCTGCTCGTCATCTTCGGTGACTAGGCGGATCGCGGCAACTTGACCAGTTTTGTCGGAGAGTTCGGCCACTTTGACTCCCTGCCCTCCCCGTTTTTGCTCGGGATACTCCTCAACGTTCGTGCGTTTGCCGAGCCCATGCTCAGTAACAACCAGGATTTCCCGGAAGAATTTGCGCCGTTTATCATCAGGTTTGGGGGGTTTGATCTCGACCGTTTCCATAGTTAGGACTTTATCTTCGGGTTTGAGGGTCATCCCCTTGACTCCCATGGTGTCCCGGCCTGTCGCGGTCACGTCGGTTTCTTTGAACTTGATGGATTTGCCCAGAGCGGTAATCAGGACAATGTAGTTTTGGCCGTTACTTAGGACCACTTTGACGAGCTTATCGTTATCTCTTAAGGAAATACCGATCTTGCCGCTAGTTCTAATACTTTCATATTCCGCAAGCGGGGTCTTTTTGACCATGCCTTTTTGGGTGGCCATGGTGACAAAGTGGGATTGGTCGGCAAAGTTGGCTTTGGTTAGGGTAAGGAGAGCCTGAACTTTTTCGTCTTGTTCAATACTGAGGAGGTTGATGATGGCTTGGCCTTTGGCTTGACGGGAGCCTTCGGGAAGCTCGAAGGCACGAATGGCGTAAACCTTGCCAAGGTCGGTAAAGAAGAGACAGTAGTCGTGGGTGTTGGCCACGGTCATGTGGAGAACCTCGTCTTCGTCTTTGGTAGTCATGCCGACCACCCCTTTGCCGCCGCGCCTCTGGGTACGGTAGGAGTTGAGAGGCATGCGTTTGATGTAGCCTTCGCGGGTAATCACAACCAGGTTATCAACCGAGGCAACTAAATCTTCTTCGCTAAATTCGCCGAGCTTACCTTTGACTACTTTGGTCCGTCTAGGATCGCCGTATTCTTTTTTGAGAGCCGAAAGTTCGGTAATAATGGTATCGAGGACCGCCTGGGGGTTATGGAGGAGGGCCAATAAAGCCTTGATAGTTTGGAGAATGGCGTTGTATTCGTCTTCGATTTTCTGACGTTCGAGGGCGGAGAGACGGCGGAGCTGAAGATCGAGGATGGCGGTGGCTTGGATATCACTGAAACCAAATTTCTGGATCAAGTTCTTTTTGGCATCATCGGTATCTTTGCTTTTTTTGATGGTTTCGATGACGGCGTCCAAATTATCGAGGGCTTTGATAAAACCTTCGAGAATATGGATCCTAGCTTTGGCTTCTTGCAGTTCAAATTGGCTGCGCCTGACGATCACCATTTGGCGATGTTGTACGTAGTGAGTCAAAATAGTTTTGAGATTCATGAGGTGAGGAGTACCACTACCATCGAGCGCGACCATATTGGCGGGGAAACTACTTTGGAGTTCGGTATGTTTAAATAGATTGTTTAAAACACTCTTGGGTTTACTGGCTTTTTTGAGTTCGATGACGATACGTAAGCCTTCCCGGTCAGATTCGTCTCTTAAGTCACTGATCCCATCAATTTTTTTGTCACGGACCAAATCAGCGATCTTTTGGATTAACTTGGCTTTGTTGACTTGATAAGGAATTTCGGTAACGATGATCTGGAATTTGCCGGTTTTGGTTTCTTCGATGTCGGCGACGGCGCGGGTTATTACTTTGCCTTTGCCGGTGGCATAAACTTCGCGAATGGCGGAGGCGTCGTAGATAATCCCGCCTGTCGGGAAGTCGGGTCCCTGGATACTGGTCAGCAAATCGTCGACGGTGGCAGTTGAGTTAAATTCGCCGGTTAGGTCAGCGTGGGGAGCGGAAACAATAGTTTCGTCAGTGAAATTAGTAAGATCAGGCAAACTGGCTGAGTCAACTTGGTGAATCAGCGTAGTAACTGCATCAACGACTTCACTTAGATTATGAGTGGGGATTTTGGTGGCCATCCCAACGGCAATGCCGTCGCTACCCATTAGAAGTAAGTTAGGTAGAAGGGCTGGGAGGACAGTTGGTTCTTGGAAAGTACCATCAAAGTTGTCGATCCAGTCCACGGTCTTTTTGTCTAAATCGGACAAGAGTTCGCTAGTAATCTTGGCAAGCCTGGCTTCGGTATAACGCATGGCGGCGGGAGAATCCCCATCGACACTTCCAAAGTTACCTTGGCCATCGACCAGGAGGTAGCGCATAGAAAAGTCTTGGGCTAGGCGAGCTAAAGCCTCATAAACCGCACTATCGCCGTGTGGGTGGTATTTACCCAACACTTCTCCGACGATACGGGCACATTTTTTATATTTGGCGGGGTGAGTGAGCGCGAGCTCCTTCATACCATAGAGGATACGGCGATGGACTGGTTTGAGACCATCTCTGGCGTCAGGTAAGGCACGGCTGACGATCACGCTCATGGCGTAATCGAGATAGCTCTTTTTCATCTCGTCGACGACTTGAACGCTGGCAATTTTGCCAAACTCGGTATCTTTGATATCCCAAGCTTTTTGGGCGCCCACGAGCATGCCGCCTTCTTGAGCGGTTAAAGCTGGAGTTGAAGGAGGAGTATCCTCGACAGTTGAGGAATCATCATCCAAATCAAGGGGGCGCAAGAGATTGTCGTCGGACATTTATTTCCTTTGAAGATCAGCGGTTAATACTTTTATGGCTTCCTCGGCTCCCAGAAATCGGCCAGTTTTGACAAATTTACCGGGTTCGAGATCTTTGTAGTGATCAAAAAAATGTTTGATTTTGTTCTGGGTATGAGCCGGAATATCCGAGACGTCGGTCCAGTCACCGAAGAGTGGATCGACTTTTTTAATTGGGACAGCAATGAGCTTGGTATCTACCCCCTCTTCATCTTCCATTTCGAGCATGCCAATTAGTTGGGCTTTGATGCCGACTCCCGGAACCAGGCGTTCGGAAGCTAAGAGAACGATATCGGTCGGGTCCCCGTCTTCGCCTTGGGTACCCAAGACACAGCCATAGTTAAAGGGGAAACTCATCGGGGTGTGAAGGATCCGGTCGGCCATCAGCATCCCAGTTTTTTCGTCCCGCTCATATTTGACGTGACTACCCTCGGGGATTTCGATAAAGACGGTAATATTTTTGGTTGAGTCGGACATATGATCTCCTATATTAATGTAACTAATTATACGTCGAGAGAGGCTTGATGAGCATTGATTTGAATAAATTTCTTGCGGGGAGCTACATCATCCCCCATCAAGATACTAAAGATTTCGTCGGCGGCTTCGGCTTCTTCGATATGGACTTGCTTGAGCATGCGTTTGGCGGGATTCATGGTGGTCATCCAGAGCTGTTCGGGATTCATTTCTCCCAAGCCTTTGTAGCGTTGGAGAGTAGTTTTGCGGTCCTTGAGTTCAGCTAGTTTGGCGTCCCTTTCAGTATCGGTATAGACGTAGTACTCTTTTTTGTCGGCTTCGATGCGGTATAAGGGGGGCATGGCGATATAGAGGTAGCCGCCCTGAATAATGTCGGGCATGTGACGGAAAAAGAAAGTTAAGGCAAGAGTGGTAATGTGCTCCCCATCCACATCGGCATCGTTCATGAGGATAATCCGGTGATAGCGGAGTTTTCCGGCATTATAGGTATCCCCCACCCCGGTTCCTAGAGCGATGATTAGGTTTTTGAGTTCTTCGAAGGCAATAATTTTGTCGAGTCTGGCTCGTTCGGTATTGAGGATTTTACCTCTTAAAGGGAAGATGGCTTGGAAGCGACGATCCCGACCCTGTTTGGCACTGCCGCCGGCGGAATCACCTTCGACGATGTAGATTTCACATTGAGCAGGATCTTTTTCCTGACAGTCGGCCAGTTTGCCGGGTAAGGTAGTGCCTTCGAGGACACCTTTACGAACGACCGCATCACGGGCGGCGCGGGCGGCCATCCGGGCTTTGGCGGCGAGCTCGGCTTTTTCGAGCATACGCTTGGCTTCGCCGGGGTGTTCTTCGAGGTAAATTTCCAGTTTTTCTTTGACGATGGCGTAAACTGCCGACTGGGCTTCGATGTTGTTGAGTTTGGCTTTGGTTTGACTCTCGAATTGGATTTCACTGCTGGGCATTTTGACAAAGACCACGGCGGTTAAACCTTCTTTCAAGTCTTCGCCGGTCAGCTCAATTTTCCCGCCTTTTTTGACTAGATAATCTTTGATCACTTTGATCAGGGCGGTTCGAAAACCGGTTAGGTGAGTGCCACCGTCGTAGGTGTGGATGACGTTGGCAAAGGTAAGAATGTTTTCGTTAAAAGAATCGTTATATTGGAAGGCAACTTCGGCGTGGATGGTTAAATCATTCTCAGTGTAACTCCCATTCATATAGACCACGTCGTGGAGAGGCTTCTTGTGAGTGTTGAGGTGATCAACCAAGGATTTAATTCCAGATTCAAAGTAAAAATTAGCTTGTTCGCTGGTTCTCTCGTCGTTTAGGTGCATGAAGAGCTTGGGGATAAGGTAGGCGCGTTCGCGGACGCGGCCCTTGATTTTCTTG
>Ga0172379_10010719_pt1 | contig 11042 bp, 10 predicted proteins | sample GrowelOW334metaG_FD_119756 | JGI IMG/M metagenome (GOLD analysis project Ga0172379, IMG submission 119756) | Groundwater microbial communities from an aquifer near a municipal landfill in Southern Ontario, Canada - Groundwater well OW334 metaG | ecosystem: Environmental > Aquatic > Deep... | reverse complement strand
TTTCCTCCTTACGTTAGCCAGCTAGAGATTGGGGGGTATATTTTTAAACGAATTGATAATTATAATCAGTTAATAACCGAGTTACAACACTTTGTTAATATTTCCGGCTCTGAAAACCCGATTCAACCTAACACTGGGAAACATATGATTACTGCGACCGTATCTATACCTGAGAACGAAATAAAATGTTGTCTTCCTTGGACAGATCCAAATAGCACTCAAATTCTAGATGTATTATTTCTTTTAACAATATTTACTGGAAGAAGTGTTTTTGTTAAAGAATGGGAAGGCGATGCCCCAATTATCGCTGATCATCGCATACATCAATGGGGAGGCCAACTGCAGTGTTCCATTAAATATGAAGGTATGTGGAGGCACAAAGATACCGGAGAGATAAAGACGGAGCAAGAAATGGAAAAAAGTAAAATACCAATTTTTGATTATGATCATATAGATATTGGATTTGAAAAAAGTTTAAACAAAATACTAACGCTCATCTCAAATCCAGAATGGCAAGAAAAATATTCCGGTGGCTACTTCCTTTTTTTATTTAGAGACGCCACATTTAGACAAATACTAGAAAAATCGTTCCTAACTTGTTGGACAATATGGGAACAGATATTTTCCATTGAAAATTCCAAATGGCTGCCAGATGAAGAAATTTTTAGATTGGGGGGCGATAGAAAAATTGCCTATATTTTGAATAAATATTTTAATAAAAAAATAGATAAACGAGCATTGGCAAATATCAAACAACTTGCTAAATCAAGAAATCGACTAGTGCATTTCGGCAAAAAGACTAATGACGTAACAAACGAGGAAAAAGAAATGTTTATTAGACTAACTGAACAGCTTATTGCATTGATATTAGGATTAGAACCATCCAATATATTTAATTCTCTGGAAAAATTAAATAGTTTTCTAAATAAACAGCCGCATTGCTAATATTAGTAGTTAATCTAAATAATATCTGGTTTTAGTATCAAATTTATTTAGCTAAAAAAATAAATATAAAATTAAAATATTAAAATAGACATGCAAAATTATGTCCATGGGTATTGTTCTAATATTTCCTGGCGGTGTATTCTTGGCAGCCGATGGTCGCCAAAGTAATCCTATTAGGGGCAACAAACTAATTAGTGATAGCGTATCTAAAATAGAAAAAATTGATTCTAAACTTTTTATAATCCATTTAGGTATCTCTCAAGCCTCTAGTGTATCAGCTAAAGATTTCGCCAAAAGATATAAACTAAACGATGACCCGGAAAAACTAAAAACAAAACTTGAGACAAGCGTATCGATTGGTCTTCATAGTATAATACCTAGACTAAGCCCAGATATAGATATCCATAATCCAGCTATTAAAAGTATTCTTCTTCTGGGTGGGATCGCCCAACAAACCTCGTTTATTGCCGGAGCGCTTTACGGTATTGATAACAAATCGACAATCTGCGAAACTAGCTGCTACAAAAATATTGTTCTAGGCGGAGAAGAATTGAACGCGAATACTTTTTTCAACAAAAAGTGTGAAGAATTGATTCATGGCCAAATATCAACTGATGAATTAGTGCAAAAACTAATAAATGCATCACGGGACACCATAAGAATGGCGGAAAAAAAAGATAAAAGGATTGGTGGAAAAATTAGCTATGCTGTAGCACAAATAAATGGTCCCACGATATTTAATACAATAAAATAATAACGTGACTCTGCTATGTCTTTTACTAGCCATATATATCAGATAAAATTTTCAGGATCAAGAATGCCTGAAAAAATTTTATTGTTTGAAAGCAATAAAATAATTATTGATTTTAACAAATTAAAACCTGACGATTACAGTTTTAAATTTGGTAGCTATTTCGGCACCAGTTTTGCACAAAAAATAATTACCATTAAAGACCCTAAATATATAACCAATGATAAATCCCCCAACAAAAAATTTTACCCCATATCAATTCTACATGAAATAGGTCATTCCAAACTACACAAAAGTCCTCCAAACAAAAAACCAGTGGGGCTTATAAAATACGAGATGGAAGCATGGGAATATGCGCTTGAAGAGATAAAAGACAAAAAACTAAAATATAATGCCGAGGAACTCCAAAAATTCATTTCAAAATGTCTTAAATCTTATATAAAAAATAATCACGCTTAGTAAAACAAATCTTTAACTCCTTAATTATCTCTGCTAAATAAGTTCTAACGTCGTCCCTTTCCCGACCCTTTTGCGCCTTACCCTATTAACCCACTTTGGCGGCGGGTGGCACTCTCGTTACGGGTTCTCCGCCACATTATTAAATCAGAAAAGGCGGATCCGCCTTCGGCGGAGATTCCCGTAGGCCACCTGAACCTACGATGCAAATCGTAGTTTCAGGAAAAGACATCTCCCCTGTTTTGGGGAGGTATTTTTTATAAAAAAACAGAGCCCGCGCGAGTTTCACCTCGAGCAAGGCTCTAGATTAAAGTGTTATGTACCCATGAGCTTAGTCAGCCTCCGCCCATTGCCTGACAGATTCGGTAATTAACCGTTTCATCTCCGCCTGTTGGTCGGGCTCAGCGTAACTATGCTCAGCCCCGATCACAACTTGGACTTCGGTCCCAAGAACCGCGGCCAATCTACGGCTCTGGTCAATCGGCACGCAAGTGTCCTTCTCACCGTGGATGATCAGGGTGGAGCAACGGATGCCGGCTGACATACGCATCGTGTCATATGACTGAAGATCGACCCAGTAGTCGTAACTCAGGTCATACTCCACGATGTCATGATTATCATGCAGGGTTCCCTGCTCTTGCCATTCCCTAATCTGTGTATTACCCAGCCGTTCTTGCCAGAAGCGTATTGGTTCAGTCACAGGGGACTTCAGGATCAGCCGTTCAACGGTCGGATCTTGGGCAGCCACAACCAGTGAGACTAGCCCGCCAAAGCTGGCACCGAGCAAGGCAATATGGTATTGCCCAATTCCTCGTAAATAAGCAATCACGGCGTTCAGACTGGCAACAGCCTTAGTCAGGGTAACATCGGCTGATACAGCGTATCCACTTGTGTGGCCGTAGAGCGGACCATGGCCGTAGTAGTCATACCGAACGGTTCCGATGCTCAAACGGTTAAACTCCCCCTGAAACTCTTTGTAGAGTCCGCTGTCTCCGCTTGAGGTAAATCCATGCGACATAACAACAACTGCCCGGGCATCAGTCGGAATTGAGACGATCGTGCGCACAGGATTACCCGCCGAGTCATAAAGCACCATTGTTTCCTCTATACACATTAGACGATTCCTCCCTTCGCTAGACAAAGGTTCAAAACGTTAATCTAATATTACATAATCATTAAGGTTTGTCAATAATTTTGGTATTTCGTATCGACTGCATCACAAAAATAAATTCTTAATTCTCTAATAATAATGGATAACCTCGTTCTAACGTCGTCCCTCTCCCGACCCCACCCAAAACAATCGCCCTAGAGGCGATTTTTTGGTAAAATTAGAATATGATTAAAAACTAACCAGATCACATCCAATTTTAATCAACAAAGATTAATATGAAAGCCAAATCAATCTTTTCCGGAATTAGCCGCAATGTCGTAATTTTGGGCGTCGTCAGTTTGCTAACCGACTTAAGCGGGCAGATGGTTTTTCCTTTGCTGCCTCTATATATTACTACAGTCTTAGGCGGCGGCGCCGTGGCCGTCGGCTTAGTGGAAGGCGCAGCCGAAGCAGCCGCTTCACTACTGAAGGTTGTTTCCGGCTACTGGTCGGACAAAATCAAAAAAAGAAAACCATTTGTCTTTTTCGGTTATTTTCTTTCCGCCATAATGAAGCCGGTATTGGCTTTTGCTAGCAATTGGTTTTTAGTGCTTACCATCCGCGTGGCTGACCGGTTTGGCAAAGGTTTACGGGATGCGCCACGCGATGCTATTATTGCCGAATCAAACGAACAAGCGACTTTAGGCAAAGCCTATGGTTTTAACCGGGCCATGGACGGCCTGGGGTCAGTCGGCGGAGCGATGCTGGCTTTTTTTCTTTTGCCGATTTTTGGTTTTGTAAATTTATTCAAGTTGGCGATTATTCCAGGGCTAATTTCAGTCGGCTTTGTCGCTTTGGTGAAAGAACCAAAGTACCCTGAAACGATTAATAAAAAAATTTCTTTAAAAGTTGGATTTTCCGAATTAACCCGCGAGTTAAAATTATTTATCATCATTGCCGCCATCTTTACTTTAGGCAATTACAACTATGCCTTTTTGATGCTGCGGGCAAAAGCCGATGGGTTTGATAATGGCCAAACCATTCTGCTGTATGCGGTTTTCTTTTTGATCTATACGCTTTTATCAATGAGGGTTGGGGCTTTATCCGACAAAATTGGCCGCAAACTGATTATCATGGCGGGTTACAGCCTATTCACTATTCTTTCCTTGGGCTTGTATTGTTTTGCCGGCAAAGAATATACTGTTGCTTCATTTATAATTCTTGGCATATTTTTTGCCCTTATCGATGGCTCCCAGCGCGCGCTGGTCGCTGATTTAGCACCAGCCGATCTTAAGGGAACGGCACTGGGCACTTTTCATACTTTTATTGGATTGGCCGCTTTGCCAGCCGGATACATTGCCGGCACTCTTTGGGCTAGTATCAACCCGGGCGCGACATTTCTATTCGGCGCCGCGGTCGGGCTAATTTCAGTAATCGCGTTTTATCTGGCTTTAGGCAAAACGGAAATTAAACGGCACAAAAACTAATTTGAGTCAAAATAATATTCTGCTCACAAAAATATAATCTTAATCGAGTAATTAAGTCAATCTCAAAAAAATTCTCAGCCACAAAAATAAAGCATAAAAATAAATCAGATTATTGATTTTCCTTTTGGTTGGTAAAATAATCAACAGACTAAATAAATATAAGTCGGCAACTACCCGCAAAAAAGTCCAATCCTCCACCCAAATATTCTTAGAAAAAGAGAGAAATAGAATAAAATAAAAAAACCACGAAATCTTTATAACTAAATCAACTTTTGAAAATTTTAAGCTATAGACAGATATTAAAATTAAAGTGGCCAAAAAACCAATTTCCAGCCAATAAAAAGAGTTTATTGTTTTAATAATTAACAAACTGCTTATCAAGCCATAAAGAGGAATTAGGTAGGTATTAAAGTGCGAATCAATAAAAAGCGGCCACGTGCCCCATACTGAATGGAGATAAAAATGCCAAAATAAAAATACTAGCACGGGAGCGATACTGCTATACAAGACTAATTTATAATTCCTTTCCTTTTTTGACCAATACAGATAAAGTGAAGCGACAAATAAAGCAATGAGAAATATAAAATTTGTTTCTCTGGTCAAAACTGTAAAAATTAAAGCTAGGGAAAGAAAAAAATATTTATTTGTTTTATAAAAAAACAATGAGGCGAGCAGAAAAAAAACAGCTAATATTTCAGTCAAGTCGCGCGAAAGAGTAAAAAGAAAGCCTGGGTAAAAGGAAAGAAAAATCCCCCATAAGGCATTCACATTAAATAATTGCAACACTTTACCGGCCAGCCAGCCGATTGTACACAAGGCTAAATAATTAACAATTAATAAAAAAATAGGCACCAAGGCTGGCTGACTAAAAGATAATAGCCAAACTACCAAAGGGTAAGCAATTCGCTGCTGCCTCAAAGCCGGTAAATCTAATCTAACTCCATATTCGGTTTGATTTTTAGTAAAAGGATTTAAAGCTAACCGATAATAAAACTGGCCGTCATAGCCCCATGAATTTTTTTCCACTGTTAAATTAGGAAAGACTTCTTTTACATCAGAGAACTTGTCACCAGCAACAACAAAACGAGAAAAGTCATAATTATTGTTTATTAGCTGTAAAGAAATAAAAAATCCATAAAAAATGGCAGTTAAAATAAAAACTGCCCAGGGCGAATTAATTTTTTTAAAAAAATTTTTTAGCATCTATTTATTGATTCATAACTATCACCTTAATTATACCACAACTAGCTTTTAAGAATAAAAGTTCAATTTTTTTAACTTTAGTTTAGCAACTTTCCAACCAACAACAGCATCAAAAAAGTCCTCCTTTAAAGGGAGGCTTTTTTGAAATTAACGGTTATAAACTATTTGCTGTTTCCCGCCAAGTAACCAGTGGCAAAAGCGATTTGCAAATTGTAGCCGCCGGTTGGGCCATTTAGATCAATTATTTCACCGGCAAAAAACAAATTTTTTATAATTTTTGAACCCATGGTTTTGGGATTAATTTCTTTCAAGTTTATACCGCCAACGGTAATGATTGCCTTTTCAAAACCATCAAGGCGATCAACAGTTAAAGTAAATTCAAAAAATAATTTAAGTAGCCGGCTTTTTTCTTCCCGGGTTAGCTGGCCGGCCTTTTTATTTTCGTCTATCTTTGAAAGTTTAATAAAAATTGGAATTAATTTTTTTGGCAAAAGCTGGCCCAAACTGTTTTTAAATGCTTTATTGGGATTTTGGCCGAAATCTTTTTGCAGCCGCAAATCTAAAGCCGGCCAATCTAAAGCGGGCTTAAAATTAATTTTTAATTCAACTGCTCCTTTAGCCAAGCATTGGCCGATGGTTTGGCTTAAATCCAGAATAATCGGGCCAGATAAACCGCTAGCGGTAAATAATGCTTCACCGAATTCCGAAGCCACTTTTTTATTGTTTTGATAAACGGCAATTGAAACATTTTTCAAACTTAAACCTTCAAGATCTTTAACCCATCTTTCCTTAAGCAAGACTGGCACTAGCGCCGGTGTGGGCTTAACTATTGTATGGCCCAAATTTTTCGCCCAGTTATAGCCGTCGCCGGTGCAGCCCGTGCCCGGGTAAGCCAATCCCCCGGTCGCTAAAATTATTTTTTGGGCTGTAATCTCATCATCAACTAATTTGATTTTTGTTATTAAATCTTTTTGTAAAACCAATTCTTTAATTTTAACTTGCTTAATAACTGTCACCCGGCCCTCGCTTAAAAATCGAGCTAAAGCATTCAAAACATCTGCCGATAAATCAGAAGCCGGAAAAACCCGGCCACCTCGCTCCACTTTGGTCTTCACGCCGAGGTGTTTAAAAAAATCAACCACGTCTTTTGGCCCAAAAGCCGCCAACGCGGAAAAAAGAAATGGGCCGTTTACGCCGAGTTCTTTTATAAATCCGCGGTTGTCATCCCGGATATTAGTAATATTACACCGACCTTTGCCGGTAATTAACAGTTTTTTACCTAAGGTCTTATTTTTTTCCAACAATACCACTTTAGCTCCGTTTTTGGCGGCTGTACCTGCTGCCATCATCCCTGCCGGCCCGCCGCCGATCACGGCAACATCAAATTTTTGAGAAGTTTTATTCATAATTTGATTATACCATAGGAGCAATTATTATTTTAAAAAATCGCTATAAAGGCAATTTAATGGTATAATCAGCTTACTTAGTACTAATTTTACAACAACTTGCATGACTACCCCACTTAACCCTAATAAAACTTTTAACGAGCTTGGCATTGCTCCTAAGCTTTTAGAAATTTTAGCCCGGCATAAATTTTTTCATCCCACCCCAATTCAGGAGCAATCAATCCCGCCAGCCATTGCCGGCAAAGACTTAATGGGCATTGCCCAGACCGGCACTGGCAAAACCTTGGCCTTTGGCATTCCGATGATTCAAAGGATAGCCCAGAATCAGAGCGGAATGATGGGTTTAGTTATTTTGCCGACCCGCGAGCTGGCATTGCAGGTTGATCAAACTCTCAAAAAAATCGGCGAATCAATTGGCTTAAGAACCGCCATTTTAATCGGCGGCGAAAATCCGGCCAAGCAACACAAGGCCCTAAGGCTGAGACCACAGATCATTATTGCTACCCCGGGTCGGATTAATGATCATATTCAAAACTCCCATTTAAATTTATCCAAAGTCGGCATTTTGGTACTAGATGAAGCTGACCGAATGCTGGATATGGGCTTTGCCCCGCAGATCAAAAAAATTCTCCAATCCGTTCCCAAGCAACGCCAAACAATGCTGTTTTCGGCCACCATGCCCCAGGCAATCGTGGCTTTGGCTAGATCATATATGTCACTTCCTTTGCGCGTCGAAGTGGCCCCTTCAGGAACAACGGTAAAACAAGTCACGCAAGAATTATTTTTTGTCGACGCCAGAGACAAGATTTCACTTTTGGCAAATGTTTTAAAGCAATACCCAGGCAGTGTTTTAATATTTTCCCGGACTAAATACGGCGCCAAAAAAATCACCCACCGAATCAGAGCCATGGGTTATACGGCCAATGAAATTCACTCTAACCGAACACTTAACCAAAGGCTGGAAGCTTTAGAGGGTTTTAAAATCGGGCGCTACCGGATATTAGTGGCCACCGATATTGCGGCGCGAGGAATTGATGTTTCAAATATTCAGCTTGTTCTTAACTACGACTTGCCGGAAAACCCTGAGGATTATATCCATCGAATCGGCCGGACGGCCCGAGCGGGCAGAACCGGCCATGCGATTTCTTTTGCCACTCCGGATCAACGCGGCGATATTAAAGGCATTGAACGCTTAATTAGAACTAACCTGCCAGTTTCAGTGACACCGGCTCTACCAAGGATAGAACAACCAGTGCTACAATCCAATTCTAAACCAGCTTTTGGCCAAAAACCTCGCCAAAACCTAAACCGTTACAAGCTGGGCCGCTTTCAACCACAAAATACCCAAAACAGAAACAACTCCTATAGAAGAAGGAGGAATGGACAAAAATCAAATCGGTCACATGGCCAAAGACAATGGTCTAAATAGATAAATAAAAAGTTGGCGATAAAATATGGTAAAAAAATTTCAGTTCTGGAAAAATAAATTCTTTTTTGGCAGTACCTCTGCCATTATTACCAATTTAGCGCTGATTGCCGGTTTAGACAGCAGCCTTAACGCCAAGATAAATATCATCGCCAGTATTTTAATGATTGCTATTGCGGACAATATTTCCGATTCATTAGGCATTCATATTTATCAGGAAGCTGAAGGATTGAATAAAAAAGAAGTTTGGACATCTTCATTATCCAATTTTTTGGCAAGATTCTTTCTTTCCATTATATTTATCATTATAGTAATATTGCTGCCGCTAAATATAGCAGTGATTGGCTCAATAATATTTGGTTTATCAATTATTGCCATTATTAGCTATGAAATTTCCATTCATAAAGGAGAAAATCCTTATAAAGCAACGGCTAATCACCTGATAATAGCGGCAGTTGTTATATTTATCAGTAGCTATTTAGGCGACTGGATTAGCCAAAGATTCAATTATTAAATCATTTTTGACTGTTTATAAAACATAAGCTATAATCAAATTGCCTTGGACATTGCGGAGCGATGAAGTGACAGGTCTCAAAAGAGCACTTCAAAGCTAAGAAACAGTGTCAATTACAACCGGCTTTTGTCGGTTTTTATTTTTTAATAACTATGCAAGCTCAAACTTACCTATTCATCTTATTTAGTACTGTTGTCATCGGCTTCCTCGCCGTTGATCTTGGCTATTTCAACCGAAAAAGCCACAAAATCGAATTTAAGCCGGCTTTGTGGCAATCAATGTTTTGGATTGGGATTTCTATTGCTTTTGCTTTTTTGGTTTTTCTGTTTATGAGTCGGGAGCTGGCCGCGGAATTTCTGAGCGCTTATGTAACGGAAAAAATGCTTTCAGTAGACAATTTATTTGTGATAATGCTGATTTTCAGTTATTTCAAACTGGAAGAAAAATATCACCACCGGGCGCTGTTTTGGGGGATTTTGGGTGCGATTGTTTTCCGTGGTGTTTTTATCAGCGCCGGCGCTTATTTGGTTCACCAATTTTATTGGATACTATATATCTTCGGAATAATTTTGATTTATACCGGGGCCAAACTTCTAACCGGTAAAAAAGAAGAACATATTGATTTTGAAAAAAATAAAGTCATTAGACTTGCCAAAAAAATACTGCCGCTGACAACCACTTATCACAACGGAAAATTCTTTTTGAAAGAAAAAGGTAAATTATATTTTACCTCATTGTTTCTAACTGTACTACTGGTAGAAACTTCCGACATAATCTTTGCCGTTGACTCTATCCCGGCTGTATTTTCGATTTCCCAAAATTTATTTATTGTTTTTACTTCCAATATTTTTGCCGTGATGGGACTTCGGGCGCTATTTTTCTTAATTCAGAATGTATTGCATCTGTTCCATCATCTGCAAAAAGGTTTGGCAATTATTTTATTTTTTATCGGCCTAAAAATGCTTTCCGGAATTATTGGAATCCATATTTCCTCACTTATATCTTTTAGTGTTATTATGCTGATTTTAAGTTCATCAATAATACTTTCGGTATATTTTCCGAAAAAAATATAAATACTTACCGTGCCGAAGCTCAAAGTAGAATTAGACTATGCCATAAATCGCCCAAAAGGCGATTTTTTGCTATAATTGCTAGTAGGGTGACTATATAATAGCAAATTAATTAATAACTTAAACCTATGAAAATTTATGCTGTTGTAATTACTATCATCGCTGTCTTAGCACTAATTTTAGCCGGCTACTTATTTTGGCAGATGACGGCTATCCAGACTAACTTAAACCAAGCCCAAGAGCAACAAAGGCAAGCTAATGATGAACTAACCCAGGTTAAAACTGAGTTAAGCCAAACTAAGGATGAATTGAATAAGGTCCGGGAACTTATTGATACCGGTCTAACCACGGCCAAAGAGAACTCCGACATTTTAAAAAATTCCCTGGAAACTTTCTTAGTGGCTGGCGATTTGAAAATCTTTACCATCAGCGAAACCGAAGCCCAAGCAATAACCGATAAAATCCAAAGCCTTTCAGACAAAATGGACAAAGTCGGCTTGGAAAAAGCCTGGTCTGATTTTTTGAAAAGCCAAAAAATCACTGATTATTTTGCCTTTGCCCGAGCGGCAGCTTCAAATATCAACGGCAAATTACAAAACATCCATTAGAAAAATGAAAGGATTTAATCTCAAATATCTCGCTTTGATTATTATAATTCTCTTGCTAGTTTTAATTATATTTTTAGTGACAGCAA
>Ga0172379_10010718_pt1 | contig 11042 bp, 9 predicted proteins | sample GrowelOW334metaG_FD_119756 | JGI IMG/M metagenome (GOLD analysis project Ga0172379, IMG submission 119756) | Groundwater microbial communities from an aquifer near a municipal landfill in Southern Ontario, Canada - Groundwater well OW334 metaG | ecosystem: Environmental > Aquatic > Deep... | reverse complement strand
TGCGGGTTCGCGTTAAACTTTTTAATATTACCTGCTGGCGATGATTTTTCCGCTGCCGATATAGCGTCCGCCGGAGAGGACCTTAAACATATAAATGCCGTTTTCCACTTTGCCGCCGAAAAGGTTGCTTCCGTTCCATTCAACCTGGTTATAATTCACGTGGGCGCCTTCGGCGTCCGTTGTCGTATAGGATTTTTGCCAAATTAGATTGCCCGTAAGGTCGAAAATATAAACCCGGGTATCTGCCGCCGCAGCAAGCCAATAGATCAATTTCGTCGTTTGGGTGTTTGGGTTAAATGGGTTGGGGGCGGCGATAGGGGTGGAAACCGCAATTGTATTTGCCAAGGCGGCAAAGCTTAGGGCATTTATTTGTGAAGCTGTGAAAGTCATTGAACACGCTCCCGGGGTTGCGGTGATGGTCACGGCGTCCAATCCGGCACAGCTCCAGGCTGAACCATTCCAAAAATAAGGATGCGTTCCAAAATGGCCGTTTTCTACCGGGATGGTGATGGAGACCGGGAGAGAAAACGTTGTTACGTTGCTGCTCATGGTGTGGATGCTTGAAACTAATTTTTTATTATTGGGCAGTATCCCGGGTAGGGTACTGGAAGTTTCCAGCGTGATAACAACCGTTTGGCTGGCTGCGCCGGAGGGAATATTGAGCGTGACGCCGCCGTCCAGCGTAATTTGTTGGGCTGGTTCCCAGCTATTGTTCTCGAGCTTGATCGTATTGGGGGTTGTGTTCTTGATAGCATTGTCCGTATGGTTCAAAAATGTGTTTCCTCCATCATCTCTTGGATCGGTATTTTCAAGGTTGCCCAGGTTAGGGTTAGCATTGTTTTGGATGATGATGCCAACTTCGGAACTGGAGATAATGTTGTCGCTGATGATAGGGTTTGAGTTATCGCAAAGGATATTGGCATCCCCGTTATTTGAGATGTTGCTATCATGGATGTAAGCAGAAGATTCTCCGCTTACAACGATCCCAAACGTTTCATTGGAGCTGATGTTACTGTTGGTTACTTCTCCCGAAGCCCCGTCTTGGATAACCAGTCCGCTTAAGGCACTGCCTTCAATCGTGCAATTATCGACTAAAAAGTTTTCTGCTTCCCCACTGATTAATAAACCATTAGAGCCGGAGTTTTGGATCGTACTGTCTTTGATGATGAAATTATCCGTGTTAACGATAAAACCGGTTGAGTTGGGATTATTTGGATCGCCGTAGGTATGTTCGATCGTGGAAGATTCAATACTGCCGTAACTGCCGGCTTCGAAAATTAGGTTATAGCGTTTTGCAATATCTTTGGCCGTAATTTTACTGTTGGATAGGACATAGAGCGCTCCACCATTTTGGACCCTGATCGTGTATTCCCCATCATAAGAGGAATTCATTTCTAATGTGCTGTGGTTGCTTAGGGTTAAACGCCCGGCGGAAGTGATCGTGATATTGCCGGCACAAGCGATTGTTTCATTACTATATACTTGTGTGCCGGAAATAGTCTGGTTACCAGCCCAGGTCGCGGCCCAGGTTGGCAATAAAAGTTGGTTGATTAAACCAATAACGATTAACCATCGCTTCATTCTTTTAGCTTTGTTAGTAGGGAAGAGCGACTTACTTCTTCGCGTTGTAGCCCTTTAACCCAATGTATTTCGCTTTGCTGCCTAATGCTTCTTCAATCCGGAGCAACTGATTGTATTTACAGGTGCGTTCCGCTCTGGCCGGTGCGCCAGTTTTGATTTGGCCGGAATTCGTTGCCACCGCTAAATCTGCGATGGTTGTATCTTCCGTTTCCCCGCTGCGATGCGAAGTCATAAACGTATAACCAGCCGCTTTGGCAATTTCCATGGTGTAAAGCGTTTCGGACAATGTGCCGATTTGGTTAAGCTTGATTAAAATTGAGTTGCCGACTTTTTGCTTGATGCCTTTCTTCAGGAATTCCGGGTTGGTAACAAATAAATCGTCGCCCACCAATTGAACTTTGTCCCCAATCCTGTCAGTTAATATTTTCCAGCCTTCCCAATCTTTTTCCGAACAGCCGTCTTCGATCGAAATGATCGGGTATTTTTTTACCCATTCTTCGTACATATCAACCATTTCTTTGGGAGAGAGGGCTTTGCCTTCACTCTTTAATTGATATTTACCATCTTTGAAGAATTCACTGGCGGCAGGATCGAGCGCAAGAAAAACTTCTTTCCCTGGCGTGTAACCGGCTTTTTCGATCGCTTCCATAATAACCTGGATGGCTTCCTCATTTTTCGTGAGGGTGGGGGCGAAGCCGCCTTCATCGCCGACGCCAGTGGCCAGTCCGCGGTCCTTTAAAACTTTCTTCAATGCCTGGTAAACTTCCGCTCCCACGCGCAAGGCTTCGGAAAAAGATGGGACGCCTGCCGGCGAGATCATAAATTCCTGCAATTCATAATTCCAGCCTGCATGTGCGCCGCCGTTCATGACGTTCATATTGGGTACGGGGAGTGTTACAGCTTTTTCCCCGCCAATATAGCGGTAGAGTGGGATGCCGTAAGCTTTCGCCGCCGTTTGCGCCGCAGCCAGCGATACTCCCAAGATAGCATTGGCGCCGAGTTTGCTCTTGAAATCCGTCCCGTCGAGCTCCAGCATCAAATTATCAATCTTGAGTTGTTGGTGCACAGGCATGCCGATTAATTTCGGGGCAATAATTTCGTTGACGTTTTTGACGGCGGTGTAAACGCCTTTACCGCCGTAACGTTTATCTTCTTTATCGCGCAGTTCCAGGGCCTCATTTTCTCCAGTGGACGCGCCGGATGGGACGGCGGCCCGGCCGATGGTGCCGTCCTTTAATGAGATCTCAACCTCCACGGTTGGGTTTCCTCTTGAATCGATAATTTGACGGGCATGGATCGCCTCGATTTTTGCTCCCGATTTAGCCCTGCCTTCTATGAAAAAATATTCGTCTTTTAATCTAACCATGTTTTTGTGCTCCTTTCTTTTTTCTTTAATTTTGAACATTATAACATATTTGCAACCGGGATGTTAGTTAACCTCACTGCCCTCACCCAAGTTTTAGATTTTTGTTTAACGAAAATCAGGGTGAGGGCTGAAGAATTACGTTTGCAACTCGCATAGAATTTAATGTATAATAAAAACAATATTTTCTCAATAAGGAGTTCAAACATGGGTTTAGATGCGGCAGCAAAAGAAGCGTTGGAGAGAGCGAAGTCGGACGGCGTTAAATTTATTAACCTGCAGTTTACGGATATTTTAGGTGCGATAAAATCGGTAGCGATCCCGGTCCAGCGGTTGGCAGATGTGCTGGACAAAGGGATTTGGTTCGACGGTTCAAGCATTTTGGGTTTTGTCCGCATTTGCGAATCGGATATGATTTTGAAACCGGATCCTGCTACTTATATGATTACGCCCTGGACGCCGGCGGAGCGGAAATCCGCGCGCTTCCTTTGCGATGTTTACACGCCAGACAATAAACCTTTTGAAGGGGATCCCCGTTCAATCCTGAAAAAAGCTTTGCGCGAAACCGCCCGGATGGGTTACGTTTATAATTGCGGACCGGAAGTTGAATTTTATCTTTTCAAGAAAGAAGAAAATAAAATCACGACCTCACCGCACGATGTCGGCGGCTATTTTGATTATTCCCCGCGGGACATGGCCAGCAGTGTGCGGAAGGATATCGTGATTGCCCTGGAAGCGATGGGGATGGAAGCCGAAATGTCGCACCATGAGGTGGGACCTGGCCAGCACGAGATTGATGTCCGTTATTCCAATGCTTTAACGGCGGCGGATAACGCTATCACCTTAAAATATACGATCAAAGCGATTGCGCAGAAGCACGATCTTTATGCCTCTTTCATGCCCAAGCCATTGTATGGCGAGGCGGGGAGCGGAATGCATGTGCACCAGAGCTTATTTGATAAGCGGGGGAAGAATGCTTTTTATGATGCGAAAGATAAGTACCGGCTTTCTAAACTCGCTTACAGCTTTTTAGCCGGCCAATTGCGGCACGCCAAAGCGTTGGCTGCGATTGTGGCGCCGACGGTCAATTCTTACAAGCGGTTGGTATCGGGTTACGAAGCGCCGGTTTATATTTGCTGGGCGCAGATCAACCGGTCGGCATTGATTAGGATCCCGCGCTATTCACCCGGCCGTGAACTTTCAACCCGCATTGAACTGCGCTGTCCGGACCCATCCTGCAACCCGTACCTGGCTTTTGCGGCCATGCTGGCGGCGGGGCTTGATGGTGTTAAAAAAGGTTGGACGCCGCCCAAGCCGGTGGAAGAAGATGTTTATACTTTGAAGCCATCCCAGTTGGAGGCGCTGAAAGTAGATATGCTGCCATTCTCAATCAAGCGGGCGGTAGAAGAACTAAAAGCGGATAAAGTAGTCCAGGCCGGATTGGGTAAACATACTTTTGATAAATTTGTTGAAGCAAAACTCGCCGAATTCGATGATTATCGCATGCAGATCACGCCTTGGGAAATCGATAAATATTTAGAAGCGCTGTAGTCCGAAGATTGTAGCGCAGGTCTTTAGACCTGCTGCATGCTTGCAGACCTGAAGGTCTGCGCTACATCATTAGCAAATGTTTGGGTGAGGGCTGAAGATCCTAGTCAGCGATTTTTTGTTAACATCCAAAATTACCCCTTGCAAATTTATTACGCTAAAGCTAAAATAGCACCATCATTCTAGAGACAAAAAAAATACGAAAAAGGTTGATAAGACCTAGAAAAAGAATAGTAGTCTTGTTGTTACTATTCTTTCTGGATAGCTTGTTTTACCAACCGGCTACACTGGCGCAAAGCGCCGGGACAAGCGGGCTGGATTTCCTGAAGCTGGGTGTTTTTGCCCGGCCGGCCAGTATGGGCGAGGCTTTTGTTGCTGTGTCGGGTGATATTGCTTCTTCTTATTGGAACCCCGCTGGCTTGGCGCCTATTTCGCGCCGACAAATGATGTTTACCACTTCGTCTTTGTTGTTTGACATGAAGTACTACACGTTGGGAATGGTTGCCCCATCGCAGGCCGGTGTTTTTGGCCTCTCGGTTGGGATGCTTACTTTTGGTGATATTGCGGGCTATGATTCCGGCGGTTCCTATGTAGGGAACTTCAGCGGATATGATGGGTTGATAAATCTTTCCTGGGGTAAAAGAGTAAGAGAATTTTTGCTGGTTGGCGCCAACCTGAAACTTCTTACAGAGAGGATAAAAGATTCAACGGCCGCAGGGCTGGCGCTTGACCTGGGTACAATTGTTGATACCTCCCTGACGGGATTATCCTTTGGTATGAACCTCCAGAATATTGGTAACAGCGTAAAATTTATCAGCGAGCAAACCCCTTTGCCGCTTAATTTGAAAGTTGGGCTGGCTTACAAGCGGATTTTCAGCCAGGACCGTTTGCTGTTTACTTCAGACCTTAATATCCCATGGTCAGGGCAGAGCAGTTATCTTGGGACAGGCCTTGAATATTCTATCCGCGATTTCCTCAATTTACGCGGTGGTCTCCGTTTCCCTGCCGGTTCCGCGGCTACATTGACCGCCGGCCTTGGTTTGCAAACAGAAGTTTTTAATCTCGATTTTGCTTACACTCCCTATCAAGATATTGGCAACATGTACCAGCTTGGGATTACCCTGGGCCTGCTTTCTGATGTGCGGGAGCTGAAAGCGAAAAAACAATCCCAGATTACCGATGCCTTGGAAAACGGTAAAAAATATTTCGCGGCCAAAGCCTATCTTAAAAGTATTAATGAATTTAACGAGGTCTTGCGGCTTGATCCGGAAAATAAAGACGCGCTTAGTTACCTAAAACAAGCGATTGCCCAGGTTGAAGTCGGTCAAAGTGTGGCCGAAGATTATTTTGCAAAAGGCAAAGATTTGTATGACCAAGGAAAATATGAGGCCGCCCTGGCCCAATTTAATCGGGCACTGGCATCTGCCCCTGAACATACCGGGGCGCAGGAATACAGCATTAAGAGCCGCGAGCAGATATTAAAAGCCGCAACGGCCAAGACCGAGGCGGAAGCTTTGGCGAAACAGCAAAAAGAAGCGGCCAAGCAAAAGGCGGAGGCCGCGGCTTTGGCTGAACGGCACGCAGAAGAAGCCAGGCAAAAGGCCGAAGCTAAACAAAAAGCCGAAGCACAGCTTGCCAAACAACGGGAAGAGGAAGTGAGGTTCCGGGCCCTGGCGGCACAAGCTGCGGCGGCAGGGCAACTGGCCAAACAGCAGGAAGAAGAAGCGAGGCGAGCGGCAGAGCTCAAACAGCAGCAACTTTTAACGGAACAAGAAGCCGCGCGCCGGACTTTAGCAGAGCAGAAAGCCAAAGAATCCGAGTTAGCCAAACAGCGGGAAGAAGAAGCGAGACGAGCGGCAGAGCTCAAACAGCAGCAACTTTTAGCGGAGCAAGAAGTTGCACGCCAGGCCCTGATGGCGCAGAAAGCAAAAGAGGCTGAGCTGGCCAGGCAAAAGCAAGCCCAGGATTATTTGGGTTCAGCCCAGAGTTTATTTGTAGCGGAAGAATATGACCAGGCATTGGCCGAGGCGAATAAAGCATTGGATGCTGTCCCTAACCATCGTGAGGCCCAGGCGCTGGTGGGAAAAATAATGGACAGTATAAAAATCAAACAGGAAAAAGAAAAGGCCGAGTTAGCCCGCCGGGAACAAGTAGAGCGGGAAGCGGCGCGCCAGGCTTTGGCAAAGCAACAAGCAAAAGAGGCCGAGCTTCTCAAACAGCGGGAAGAAGAAGCGCGGCAAGCGGCGGAACTGAAACAAAAGCAAGCATTGGCTGAAGCGGAAGTTGCACGCCAGGCCCTGATGGCGCAGAAAGCAAAAGAGGCCGAGCTGGCCAGGCAAAAGGAAGCCCAGAATTATTTAATTTCTGCCCAGGGATTATTTGATGCGGGCGAATATGAGCGTGCACTGGTTGAGACCAACAAATCTTTGGATATTTTGCCTGAAAGTGCAAATGCTAAGGCCCTGGCACAAAAGACCATTAAATACATAGCGAATAAAGCGGCCAAAGAAGCTGAAACGGCCAAATTAGCCAAACAACGGGAACTGGATGCCCAGGCAGAACTGGAGAAGATCCGTTTGGCACAGGCGGAACAAAAGGCAAAAGAGGCTGCGCTCGCCAAACAACGAGAAGAAGAAGCCGCACGCCAGGCGGAGCTTAAACAAAAACAAGCTTTAGCCGAAGCGGAAGCCAAACTCCAGGCGCAGGCGGCGGAGAAAGAAAAAGAAGCGGAGCTCGCCAGGCAACAGACTGAAGCGACTAGGTTAGCCGCTCTACAAGCCGAAGCGGCCCGGCATAAAGCGGCGGAAGACAGCGCGCGCCAGCTCCAGGCCGAAGCTTACTTTAATATTGGCAAGAATTATTACCAAAAGGAAGATTATCCGGCGGCGGCCTCAAACTTTTCCCAAGCTTTAAGCCTGGTCCCAGGTTATAAAGACGCGCAAAAATATCTGACGGAATCAAAACAAAAGGAACTTGTGAAAGCGTGGGAAGAAGATGATAAACAAAAAGCCCGTGCGTTGGATTATTATCGCAGTGGGCTTGAAAAATTTAATGCCGGTGATTACGAAACAGCCATCGAAGACCTTTCTGCTTCACTCGCCATCACGCCCAATTTTGAACGGGCGAGTGTTCTCTTGGCTCACGCCCAGGAAAAGTTTAAAGCCAGCTTTATGGTAAAAGAAGCACCAAAACCTGTAGCGCCTGTTACAGTGGATAAAAAGGCAGTAAAGAAAGCCCCAAAACCTGTTGCTTCTGTTGCAGCTGTTAAGGTGGCAGTCAAGAAAGTGCCATTGACGCCAGCCCAAAAAGCCGGACGTCTGGCGATGTCGAAAGGCATGCGCCATTATGTCCGCTATCGCTATGCACAGGCGGAAACAGAATTTGCTAAAGCGGTAAAACTTATGCCTGGCCATAAGAACGCGGCCAGGTACCTTAAATTTGCAAAACAGCGCCAGCAAGCTTACGTGAAGAAACTTGCGGCGAAACGCGCGGCTGAAAAGATTGCTGCGGCCAAGGCTAAGGCCGCCGCGACGGCCAGGTTAGCGGCCGAAAAAGCCGCCCGCCAGCAAATGTTCCGTAACATTATTATAGTAGGGATAATGCTTGTCTTAGGTGTATGGTTGGTTAAGTTCCTTTTTCGGAGAAAAAAGAGATGAGGGATTTCAGCCCTAAACGCTTAACGAATACTTGGGTGAGGGCAGGGATACTGGCCTTCCTCTTAATCTTCGGTCTTGCAGTATCAGCTAATGCCGGCACCATGATGATCAGCAACGGTGGGACGGGGGCGAGCGGGGTGAATCAGTAAATGAAAATGACAAATAATGAATATGGCAAATTTTTGAACGAAATCAAGTCTCGCATCGTTTCAGCTCGAATTCAAGCTGTTCGCTCGGTTAATCGTGAGCTTATAAGGCTTTATTGGGATATCGGAAAAAGTATTGTTGAGCGGCAGGAAAAATTCGGCTGGGGGAAGGGTGTTGTCGAACAGTTATCTCGTGACCTGACCCGTGAATCTGCCGACTTTGAAGGATATTCCCGGGATAATCTCTGGCGTATGAGATTGTTTTACCGTGAATACAAAGATAATGCAAAACTGGCACAGCTTGTGCCAGTTTTGCCCTGGGGACATAACATTCTAATTATGCAGAAAGTTAAAAGTACAAGAGAGCGTGAATTCTATATAACAGCCGGCATCAAATTTGGCTGGTCAAGAAATGTTCTTCTCAATCAGATCAAGGCGGGCGCTTATGCATTAAGCCTGAAACAAAAAACTCACAATTTTCCTCAAGTCCTGCCCGCGCATCTTAGCGAACAGGCCGACGAAGCTATAAAAAGCGTTTACAATCTTAATTTTCTCGGCATTACCAAGCCGGTTTTAGAGCGGGAGTTGGAAAGGCGGCTTGTTGAAAAAATTAAGCAGTTCGTATTAGAACTCGGGTTTGGCTTTTCATTTATTGGCAACCAGTACCGTTTGACGCTGGGCGACAATGAATACTTTGTTGATCTTTTGTTTTATAATCGGGAACTCAAATGCCTTGTGGCTCTTGAGCTAAAAACAGGCAAGTTTGAACCGGAATATGCCGGCAAGATGGATTTTTATCTGCATCTTTTAGACGAACAGGTAAGGCTAAAAGATGAAAACCCGTCTATCGGTATCATTTTGTGCGCTGATAAGGACCATGTCGTGGTGGAATACGCTCTGCGCAGCGTCAAGAAACCAGTCGGAGTTGCTGAATACTACTTGACGAAGAAACTGCCCAAGGCATTAAAGGGAAAATTGCCGGACGCGAAGTCCCTTGAACTGCCGATCCAGCGGGAATTTAAAAACGTAGGACGTGAGCACGTGGGACGTAGGACGTGAAAGATGGGTTTAGCAAGAAGTTGTAGGAGAGATGTGATGGGCTTCAGCCCTCACCCTGGTTATAGGGTTTTGTTTGGTTTGAGACTAACAACCCTCCCTGCCCGCCGGCAGGCAGGTCCCAAAGGGAGAGGGAGTTGTTGATTAAAGTTTAGTAATGGTTTTATGAATAAAATTAAAAACAAAAGAACTAATCTTTTTACCACATTACGCCCTCTCCCTCTGGGAGAGGGCGTAAAAAGCATAAGTAAACGCTTAACGAATACTTGGGTGAGGGCAGGGATACTGGCCTTCCTCTTAATCTTCAGTCTTGCAGTATCAGCTAATGCCGGCACCATGACCGTCAACACCACCCTCGAAGGCAATACTTCAGACGCTTACATGAAGGTGCAAGTTGCGGATGCTGCTGTAATTGATGTAGGATGTGGGACGTAGGACGTAAAAAATGGGGAAGAAAAAGATGGTTAATAAAGAGAATTTTGAGATTTTGCTCGAAGATATACGGGGGAAGGTCCAGTTGGTGCTGGAAGGGCATGGGGCATTGGATAAAAAGATAGAAGATGTTAGGCAGGAGTTGGGAGGAAAGATAGATCAGCTTGATAATAGGGTTGGTCGGGTTGAGAAAGAAGTTGGACAAGTAAATCAAAAAACAGAACTCCATTATAAAATGCTTGATTATGATATCAAGGAAGTTGGTAAGAAAGTGGATGGAGTTAAGCAGGCGCTGGAGGAACACGTCCGCCAGCCCTCTTTTGGCGGGTAAAGTGAGTACGTTGAACGTAAGATGTAGGACGTAAGACGTAGGAAGTAGAAAAATGAATGTTGCGAGAAGTTGTAGGGATTTGGAGGTTTACAAATTGGCGTTTGAAGCGGCGATGGATATTTTTAAAATGACTAAGACGTTTCCAAAAGAAAGTCGGAAACCGCGAAGTTCATTCGCAGGTTTCCATCAACGTTTCCGTTCGTCCCACGTCCGAGCGAGCGAAGCGAGCGGACATCCCACGTCCAACGTCCTACGTAACCTACGATCATGCATCGTGGCCTTCCTCTTAATCTTCAGTCTTGCAGTATCAGCTAATGCCGGCACGATGATGATCAGCACCACATTGGAAGGCAAGGAAATTAAATGTCAAGTATAACTCAAAAAGACATAGATTTTATCCTGAAATCCGGCGAAGGGTTGAAAGTCGAATTTAAGGAGTTTCCCAGTCACATAGATAAGACGATTGTGGCTTTTGCTAATGCCGAAGGCGGCAAAATCTACCTGGGCGTCAGTGACAATAAGAAGATCGTCGGTCTAAATATAACAAACACACTCCGCTCTCAAATCCAGGATATCGCCCGCAATTGCGATCCCTCGATCGACATTTCAATGGAAGCATTCAAAAATATTTTGATCGTTGAGATTAAAGAAGGCAAAAATAAGCCTTATAAATGTAAAGACGGCTTTTTTATGAGAATCGGCCCGAATTCACAGAAGATGAGCAGCAATGAGATCATTGACCTGATTGTAAAAGAAGGTCGCGTGTTCTTTGACGATCGCAGCAATGCCGGCTGTGAGGTTAAAAAGGATTTGGACCCCGTTGCTCTAAAGCGTTTTTTAGAGTTGGCTGACGTTAAAACCGACCTACCGTCAGAAGCTGTTCTTCTTAACCTTGGGGTTGCGGAGAAGCAGAACGATAAACTACTTTT
>Ga0172379_10010717_pt1 | contig 11042 bp, 9 predicted proteins | sample GrowelOW334metaG_FD_119756 | JGI IMG/M metagenome (GOLD analysis project Ga0172379, IMG submission 119756) | Groundwater microbial communities from an aquifer near a municipal landfill in Southern Ontario, Canada - Groundwater well OW334 metaG | ecosystem: Environmental > Aquatic > Deep... | reverse complement strand
GGCCAGGTCAAAGAACGCCCGGCCCCGCTTGAATCCTTCGAGGTACATGGTGACGACATCTGTTTCCTCGTCCCTAAGGAAATAATCAAGAAAATCAACATCATCAAGCTGAAGCTTATTGCCGACGGCGACAAATTTCCCGGGAACGATACCGCTCTCGGGAAGGGCGTGTAGATAGGTGCCCCCAACACCGCCGCTCTGAGCGATCATGGCCACCCGGCCTCTGGAAGGGGGATTCTTGAAAAAGGCGAAGGGCATCATCATCTTGATGTCGAAATTCACCGTTCCCACGCAGTTGGGGCCGATAAACTTGATGCCGTACTTGTCGGCAACGTCCAGTACCTCCTGTTCAAGGGAATGATCGCCGTGGGAATATTCGCTGAAGCCACTGGATTCAATAACAACCCGGCGTATCCCTTTCCTGCCGCAGGCGTCCATCAGGGCAGGAATGGTTTTAGCGGGCGTCAGGAAGATCGCCACCTCGGGGACTTCGGGAAGGCTTCCAATATTCGTGTAAATGGGGATCCCGGCTACTTCCCCCGCATGAGAACCAACGCCATAGAGATTCCCTTGATAACCGCACTGTTTGTTGTTGAGGAGAATAATCTGGCCGAGGTTCATTTTCGTCGCCGAGGCCCCGACCACGACCATGCTTTTCGGGAAAAAAAATGTTTTCATTTAGATACCGCCATCTGATTTTAATTTATCATTTATTAGCAACGTCAAACTTGACAACCTCTCAAAAATAAAGATATCCCCTCCCATAAGGGGAGTGGAAAAGATGGGTTTTTGCGAGCCCGGCCCTCCTATAAAGAAATCGTCCCTCCCTGTCAATCCCTCCTTTCGCCCTTCCTTCCTTTCACCTTGACATCATTATGATTATCAGTAAATATAGTCTCGAGGTCTGGAACCATGAATGACAAACAGAATTCCCGGTCAAAGCCGGAATGACGGAATAAGGAGAAAAGTTATGCCCCTGGAAGAATGGAAAGAGCAATACCCGGAAAAATTCGCCTCGGAAGGGGAGATTTTCAGCCATATTCACCGGGGCGACACGATCTTTATCGGTTCAGCATGCGCCGAGCCCCAGCATCTTGTGCAGGGTATGATACGTTATGTCAAATCCTATCCCAAGGCCTTTTTCGACGCCGAAGTACTCCATATCCGCTCCCTTGGCGTTGCCCCCTACGCCACGGAAAAGTTCAAACATAACTTCCGTCACAATTCCTTCTTCATAGGCGACAGTACCCGAGAAGCCGTCAACAAAGGCGTGGCCGATTACACGCCGGTCTTTCTATCCGAGACGCCGGAACTGTTCCGTAGCGGCCTGGCCCGGGTGGACATCGCCCTCATCCAGACCTCCCTCCCCGACGATCACGGGTATCTGAGCCTCGGGATCAGTGTCGACATCGTCAAGGCCGCGGCCCAAAAAGCCTCGATCGTTGTCGCCCAGGCAAACAGATTCATGCCCCGGGTCCACGGCGACGCCTTTATCCACATACGGGACATTGATTTTCTTGTCCACTATGACGAAGACCTTCTGGAATACAGCAATGAAGCGGATTCGGACATTGCCCTTAACATCGGCAAATATGTCGCTCGCCTCATCGAAGACGGTGACACGATTCAGGTCGGCTACGGGCGCATTCCCAACGCCGTCCTGGCAAATCTGAAGGACAAGAAACATCTGGGCGTTCATACGGAACTGATCAGCGACGGGATTATCGATCTGATGAAGTCCGGAGTCATCGATAATTCAAAAAAAACGGTCAACCCTGGGAAAACAGTGACGACTTTCTGTATGGGGAACAAGACCACCTATGGTTATCTCCACGACAACCCGGCCATCGAATTCCGGACTATCGACTATACCAACAACCCCCTGGTCATCGCCCAGCACGATCATATGACGGCAATCAACAGCGCGCTGGAGATCGACCTGACCGGCCAGGCCACGGCAGAATCCATCGGAAAAATATTTCACAGCGGCGTCGGGGGGCAGGCGGATTTCATGCGCGGGGCCGTCTTCGCCAAAGGTGGCAAGTCCATTCTCACCATTCAATCCACGGCGGCCTGCGACGTCGTCTCCCGGATCGTCCCCATGCTCCGGGAAGGCTCCGGCGTCACCCTGACCCGGGGGGATCTTCACTATGTGGTTACGGAATTCGGCATCGCTTACCTCCACGGGAAGAGCATCCGGGAACGGGCGATGGAACTCATCGGCATCGCCCATCCCAAATTCCGCCCCTGGCTCATCGACGAGGCCAAGAAGTTGGGACTGATCTACAAAGATCAGGCATTTATTCCCGGTGTCAGGGGCGAGTATCCGGAACATCTTGAGAGTTACCGCACAACTAAAAAAGGGTACAATATTTTGTTCCGTCCCATCAAGATCAGTGACGAACCGCTGTTGAAGGACTTCATCTACTCCCTGTCAGATCAGAGTCTTTTCCGCCGGTTTATGTCGGTACGGAAGGATGTGCCCCATGAAGTGCTACAAAAGCTTGTTATTATTGATTACACAGTGGAAATGGCCATTCTCGCCATCCTTCCCCGAGAAGAGGCGGAGGTAATCGTCGGGGTGGGGCGTTATTACACGGATCCGGCGCGACATTCGGCGGAAGTCGCCTTTGCTGTGAAAGACACACATCAACAACTGGGAATTGGAACGGAACTGCTCGCCTATCTGACGTATCTGGCAAAAAGACAGGGTCTCTTGGGCTTTACGGCGGAGGTCCTTTCGGATAACCAACCGATGATGCACACCTTTGAAAAGGGCGGCTTCGACCTGGAAAAGAAAATAGTCGCCGGCCTCTGGGAACTCAAGATGACCTTCCGGGAATGAGACAATTATGAATAAATTGTTGAAAATATAATGAAACATGCCTTGACTTTGCATAAACGGTGAAGTATCGTTTACCCACAATGTGTACCTCACTATGGTCTTAAGTCAGTGCGGTTCAGTTAAAGCTGAGTTACAATAATTTGAAGTGCAAAGGCGGCCACCATGCTCTTTAGAGCTTTGGTGGCTTTTTTATTTCTGTCATATCGATAGTTCTCCTGAAGGTTTATGATCATAAAATTATGAAACGATTAAAAATTTGCCTCATCAATCCCAAATTTGAACCATCCTACTGGGGACTGGATTACGCGTTGCTCCTCTATCCGGGAAATAAGCAATGCACCATGACCACGGGCGCAATGCCTCATCTCGCCGGACTTATACCGGATCACGAGGTTTATCTCCTGGATGAAAACGTCGAGAAGATTGATTTCAAGGTTCTCGAGGGTTTCGATATTGTCGGTGTAACCGGGATGATCGTCCAGCGGGACAGAATAAAGTCAATTCTGCTCAGGCTTTGTGAAATGAAAATTTTCACCGTAGTGGGCGGCGCCTACGCTTCGGTGAATGAAGCCTTCTTCGAAGGCCTATGTGACGTAGTCTTTTCCGGCGAGGCGGATGAGACTTGGCCCGAATTCGTGGATGATTTCGCTGCCGGTAGACCATACAAGAAGTTTTACACACAGGAAAACAGGACGATCATGACCACCTTGCCCAAACCGCGATACGACCTCCTCAAGGTTGACCGGTATGCTTCAGGATCAGTCCAGTTCTCTCGGGGTTGCCCTTTTCAGTGTGAATTTTGTGATATCATTGTAACCTTCGGCCGGCGCCCGAGAACCAAGCATCCGGAGCAACTCCTTGAAGAACTGGAAGATATGCGCAAGGTGGGGTTTTTCTCTTGCTTTATTGTGGATGATAATTTTATTGGCGATAAGAAGGCAGCAAAAGCGCTACTCCGTCTCATCATTCCGTGGCAGCAAAAACACGGTTATCCGCTGCGACTGACAACCGAAGCAAGTATCAACCTGGCTGATGATGCGGAGCTGCTTGATCTGATGTATCGGGCAAATTTTCGATCTGTGTTCATAGGCATTGAGACACCAAGAGTGGCCTCGCTTCTTGAGACAAAGAAGTTTCAGAACACGTCGAACGGATCGCTGGAAGAAAAAATGGAGCGAATCCGTAATGCAGGTTTGGACATTAACGGCGGATTCATCGTTGGGTTCGATCAGGATGATATCACCATCATGGAAGAACAATTCCGCTTCATTCAGGATAATGGCATCCTGCTGGCGATGGTGGGCATGCTCGTTGCCGTACCGAAAACGCCCCTCTTCGAACGTCTGGAGCAAGAAGGCAGACTGAGACTTGACCGCCCCAATTGTAATTTCGTACCCAAGCTAATGACATCAGGAGAACTCCAACAAGGTTACTGGGATCTACTCACCAGGCTTTACAGCCCTCAAGCCTTTTTCGATCGGTACTTCCGGGTTTTTCGGTTTCCGGAATTCAATCGAAGACGGTCGGAAATATGCGTTAGGGCCAACGAAGGCAAAAGCATTCCTACTCTGGTCTATGGTTTAATTCTGCTATGGAACCTGTTCCGGGCGCTTTTCAAGGACGGCAGCCTGAGAACTGTAGGGAGCATTTACGTTCGCTATTTTTTCGGACGTAGTGTAGGTTATCGAAATGATATCGTTGGTTTTGCGCAGTATATGAACAGATGTGCGACCCATTGGCATTTCTATAAGTTTACCCGGGAAGGAGTGGCGGGCCGGCTCCGCCTTTTCAATTCCGGCTGAAATAGTTCTTGCCGTGTTCTCGATATGGCGTCATTCCGGACGCCATGTCTTCAACAGCAACTGCATATCGCCCAACGACAAAAGCACCTGTTCATACAACACCCGCAAACGATAAAAACAGACCTGGTTATTGACTCGAACCGGTTCGTTTTGTATACAGAGCTCAATGAGCAATCCTGATGATTATTGTCACGATGATTTCCGGTCGTCAGATCCCTCCGGAATGCTAAACTAAAAAAGGATACCCCCGATGAGTACATCATCGTATCGGCCCGTACGGACGCCCATTTCTATGGCTTTCAGGACGACTCCCTTCCCATGGGGTTGCTGATCACCATGGCCAAGGCGATGAAAGAGAGCCGCTACCGGCCGGATCGGACCATCCTTTTTATTACTTTTGATTCCGAGGAATGCGGCCAGTCGAGAACCCACTACGCTTGGCTGGCCGGTTAATGGCCCTTTTGAAACAATAGACCGCTGGGAGGCACAATTATGAAAAATGGAGCGGATCCTTTTTACATCGAACCCCTGTCCTGGAGGAACCTGCAATCCGCCCTGAATCTCCTGAATCGCGTCTTTCCGAGAGAATCCCAGGGAGGTGAACGACCGTTTGTCTTCTTCACGGCCAGCCTCTGTTCAGTAGGACGACTTCTGCTGAAAAGGAAGGGATACCCCTTTGTCCGCTATTGGGTGGCCAGGGATAGTGAAACCGGCGCAGTGACTGGAACGGTCGGTTTATATACGAAAGCGGACGATGACGAGGCTTACTGGGGGGGCTGGATGTGCGTGGATCCCAAAGTGCGCCATAAATCTCTCGGGATGTCCCTCTCCTACCGGGCCATGGTGGAGGCAACCAAGAGAGGCGACCGGAAATACGCCCGGCTTTATACATCCACGGACCCCAATGAGGCGGCGGCCCAGCTCATGTACGACCAGATGGGCCTGACGGTTTACAGGGAGGAAGACGAACCCGGCACGGGCTACAAAAGGCTCTACCGCCAGATCGAACTGTAACCCGCCCGATGAAGATTGGTCCCACATATATCTCGTGGGAAGGATATGCAAATTGACTGATGTCATCCACTTCCTTAAAAATACCGTCGAATGGCAAGGCTGGGGTTACAATGCCCTGACAATCAGCTTCATCGCGACGGCAGTTTTTACTGTTCTCGAAGGCTGGGGGTTCTGGATGCAGAATCTCTCCATCTGGCGGAACAAGTCCGGAGAATCGATTTCCGTTAGCCTTTTCATCTATTTCGGTTGCCTCTTCATTACTGTTATTGCCTATGGATATTACATCAAAAGCATAGCCGCCATCTTTAACGGCATGTTGGGGTTTCTGCATCTGCCGATCCTGTTCGGTTTATGGAAATACAAAGGCTTTACGAATTTGGAAACAGGGGCTTTATACGTCTTCCCCCTCATGATTCCCGCCATGATATTTCTACCCTGGAAAGACCTCATGATGATCTCCCTGCTGTTCGGAACCGTTGTGCCCCTGCTGATGCAGCTATATGAAATGTGGCGGGCAAAAAGCGCCGGCGTGATCGATGCGCGCTTCATCGGCATCTTGATCATCTCCACCGCCTTCTGGGTCGTCTACGCCTTCGCTATCGAGAATTGGGTTATGGAAATAATTTATCCCCTGACCCTCGTCATCCTCATTATGATCCTCCTCCTTCGATTCCGTTACGCGCGCCCTTCATGATATCGGGAAAAGAACGCAGCGCCCAAAGATTAGAGAGTATCGTTATCAATAAATAATCGTTAGCCTTGGCGAATATGCAGGACTTCAGTCCGTATTAATTAGTTCTAGTTCTTCGACAATTATGATATCAGCGACCGGTTCTGTTGGGAACTTTATCCAACGGATACATGGTTGAAATACAGTGGCATCATTAGGAAACTAATTGGCAACGGAAGAGACCGTGAGCTGAGGCTGGCCTTTCGTGCACGACCGCCGCATTAACGGCTAACGCCTTAAGGGAGAAACACTCATGTCCGTCTTAAAATCGTTCTTAAAAATGCTGTTGAGTTTCGCGCCTTGGTTATTCTTTTTGATCATCGCCCAACACTCCATGTTCCGGCTCAAGGTGGGCATCATCGGGGCTGCAGTCCTGACCGTGGTCATGGCCGTCGCTCGACTGCACCGGGGCGTCATCATGTGGGTGGGCATACTGTTTTTCACCTACGCCATTGTGGCTGTGGTCCTTCTGAATAATATGTGGGCCGTGCACTACATGGGCGCGCTGGCCAACGGCGCCTTGGCCGTGGGCACCTGGGCGGGCATGGCCCTGAAGCGTCCTTTTACCCTGGAGTACGCTCGTGAGCACACGGACCCTTCCCTGTGGAAAAATCCGGCATTCCTGCGCACGAACTACCTTATGACCACAATTTGGGGAGTAGTGTTCACAGTCAACGCGTCCCTGGCTTGGCAACGGAGCATCCAGCCCACCATGCCCGATTGGGTCTACGAGGCCATCACTTACATCCTCTTGGTCTCGGCCATGTTCATCAGCACCTGGTATCCGGATTACCTCAGGCGCCGTCGCAATGTACAGGCCGCCCAGGCCGACTAATATTATAAAGAAGATGAAGTGTCGGATCGAAGGCTGGCTGCTAAGCTACTCCAAAACAACGGATAAGAATTAAAGTTGTCCGGGTAAGCGGAGTTATCCACAGCCTTCCCCTATTGGAAGGTCATACAGGGTTTGTTTCCAGCCAGGCCTGCAGGCGTTTGAATCCTTCCTCCATGCTGATCGCGGGGACATACCCCAATTCTGTCTTGGCCGCTGTAATGTCAAACCAGTGGGATGTAGAAAGTTCTTCCGCTACAAAGCGGGTCATCCGTGGCTCACCCGACAGCTTCAATCCCTTGTAGACGTACTCAAGGACGCCCCCCAGCATATGGGCGGTCCCGGAAGAGATCGCTCCTTTAACTGGTGGGACACCGGCGATACGGAGGATGCGGTTGACAAGGTCCCAGAGATTTATCGGTTCTCCATTGGAGATGAAGTAGGCCCTGCCCGATGCCGCGGGGTTCTTATTCAGGGCGGCGGCGGCGCAAAGATGGGCAGCGGCGCAATTATCAATATAAGTCGTATCGACAATATTTTTACCTTCCCCGACCCGGCGCAATTTGCCTGATCGACCCTGGGCGATAATGCGGGGAATGATGTGGTTGTCCCGTGGTCCCCAGATCAGGTGGGGACGGAGAGAGAGGGTCTTTAACTCGAAGGAATCGGCTGCCAGGATCATGCGCTCCGCCATGGCCTTTGTGGCCGTGTAAGGAGAACGGGGCTTTTCCGGATACGGTAAGGACTCGTTGCCCCCTGCGATACTTCCACCGCTGAAGACGACGCTCGCCGAACTGGTGAAGACCAGGCGACGCACATCCTTCTTTCTGCAGGCGGCAAGGACACTTTCTGTCCCTATGACATTGGGCCGGTAATACTCTTCGTAGTCCCCCCAGATACCCGCCTTGGCGGCATTGTGGAAGACGATGTCGCATCCGTCACAGGCCGTAGCAACGGCAGCTTCGTCAGTCAGATCGCCTCTGACCAGGCTAACGCCCAGCTTTCTGAGTTCGGGGTAGTCGCCCCGGGAAAAACTCCGTACCCGGCATCCCTGTATGAGGAGCTGATCTATAATCGCCCGGCCGAGAAATCCGCCTCCTCCCGTAACCAGGACAGTCAGCTTCGCCAGCTTGGACAAATCCGCAATATATATCTTATCTTTGATGTCTTCCATTCTCATCTGAGCTGCTCTGCGGCCCAGACGGTAAGTTTCTCCCGAAAGATCTTGGCATTATGCCTGATGTCAACCGGGAATCCGTGATGGTATAGAACTATTTCTATTTCATTAGTTATGGAGCTGGACCGGCCTAATTCAAGGAGCTCGACGGTTAATTTTTTTTTGTCTTGTCCCCCATCCCCGGCCTTCAATTCGATAATGATGACGGGCTTCTTTTCTCCCGCCTTACCGACGCCTACAAGAGCCGAGCGCCTCACCCGGGGATGCCGGTTGAAGATGGCCTCGCAGGGGATGGTGAAGAGGGTTCCCCCGACCGTTTCCACCCGGTGGGACTTCCGGCCGCAGAACCACAGCCGCCCCGTATCGTCCAGGTAACCGAGATCACCCATGCGATGCCAGATGCCGCCATCGGCGTCCTGCATCTTCGCCGCCCGGGTCGCCTCGGGGTTCTGGAAATATTCTTTTGTCGTTACCGGCCCCTTGACAACAATCTCTCCGATCTGTCCCTGGGTGAGACCTACGGCGTCCCGGATATTTGCGAGCAGTTTTTCGGTAATCTCGACAATCCGGACCTCCATTCCTGCCAGGGGTCTGCCGACACAGGTACCGCCGCCCTTTTCAGAGATTCGCCGGGTCTCGGACAAGATCTCTTTGCTGTCGATATCGCTTACCGGTAAGACCTCCGTCGCTCCATAGGGGGTATGAATCCGGGCGTCGTCGGGCAACATGCGATGCATGGCCTCCATGAGATCCGGGCGCACCGGGGCCCCGGCGGTGATTATCCGCTTGACGGCGGGGAGCTTCTTCCCTGTCTCCATCCCGTAACGGGCCAGATTTTCCAACAATGCGGGCGATCCGTACATGCTTTTACAGTTGTGCATCTCGAGGGCCTGAATGATTTTCTTCGGGTCTGCCGCACCGGGCCGGGTGGGATCCATGTCGGGGATAACCGAGGTCATCCCCAGGACGGCATCAAAAAGGGAAAAGAGGGGGAAGGTGGCCAGATCTACCTCATCCTGTCCATAGCCGAAGTGTGTGCTCAAGTAACGGACCTGGGCGTCAAACATCCCGTGTTCATAGACAACGCCCTTAGGAGGACCGGTGCTGCCCGTGGTAAAGAAGATTGCGGCCCGCTCATCGGGGCGAGCGGGAACGGGCGGAAAAGGCTGCCAGGGGGCATTGCGAAAATCATTAAGGGTATATCCCCCCCAGAAAAAGCGCCTGCCGACGGTAATATTTACCTTCACGGTCGAGAATTTACCCGGTGAGAGGACCCTCAGGATATGGGCCAGGGGGATGCCGATGAAGGCCTTAGCTCCAATGGACGAAAGATTATCCACCAACTTCTGCCGACCCATGCCCGGATCGATCATCACCGGGATAGCCCCCACCCGGAAGAGGGCAAAGGTGACGGCAAATAACTCCAGAGACGGCCGGACCATGAGGATAGTTTTGACCCCCTTGGTAATTCCGACCTTCTGAAAACCGTGGGCCAAGCGGTCCGTTTCCTCCTCCAGTTCCCGGAAGGTCCAGTGGACAAAGGTTCCGGAGTTGGGGGCAGCGGGACAGATAACGGCTTTCTTGTCCGGAAGGAGGCGGGCGACACGAGAGAGATGCTCGCTGAGGTTCGAGGTGCCGTTGATTTTTGAGGCGCTGACGGTTGTGTCTTCCATTTACATCATCCGGGAAGGGGGTGTTTTTTCAGAAAATTTTTTATGAGAACGGTAATAGCTTCCCCCTCGTCTTCGAGGATATAATGCCCGCCCTGGGAAAAAGTGTGCACTTCCGCTTTGGGAAACCGTCGGCGCCATTCGGCCAGGATAATCTTGTCGAAGACAAAATCCTTCATCCCCCAGCAGATCATCATGGGGATATGGCTCAGGAGGTGGAGGTGCTCGTCCGTCCACTTTGCGAGGGCGTAACTCTTGTCTTCCGGATAAACAGGGATATCCTGGACAAAGCGCAAGGTGGCAATCCGGTTTTTCCAGGAGTCATAGGGCGCTGTCAGGGCATCCCTCACCTCCCCGGACATCTTCTTTGCCACACCCAGAAAAGTGGCGAAATAGGAAAAGGCGTTGAAACCCCGCACTAGCAGTGCCGGAATGGCTGGGAAATGGCGGATGAAAGACAATTGCCAGGGCAGGGTCTTTTCCGGGGGAATGAGAAAGGCCCCGGTATTGAGAACGACAATCCGGGCGATCCGTTCCGGCCTCCGGGCGGCGCAGGCCATTCCGATCATCCCCCCCCAGTCGTGAACGATCAGGATGACGTTGCTCGTCAGCCCTAAATGATCCAGGAGGGCTTCGAGGTTATTGACATGGCCCTCCACGGTGTAGTCAAAGGCCTCGTCCGTCGGCCGCGAGGAAAGTCCGCAACCTACATGGTCCGGAACAATCACCCGATAAGATGGACTCAGGGCCTTCACGATCTCGCGGTAATAAAATGACCAGGTAGGATTGCCGTGGACAGCCACCACCGGCGCCCCCTGCCCTTCATCCAGGTAGTGATAATAATAACCGGGGGCCTTCAGCCAATGGCTCGCGAAAGGATATAAACGCCGGTGTGGTGCGATATCAAAGGGGGGCGTGATTTTATCGGCAACGGCATCGGCTGGTTCGAATTTCATGATCCTGATAAATAAT
>Ga0172379_10010716_pt1 | contig 11042 bp, 12 predicted proteins | sample GrowelOW334metaG_FD_119756 | JGI IMG/M metagenome (GOLD analysis project Ga0172379, IMG submission 119756) | Groundwater microbial communities from an aquifer near a municipal landfill in Southern Ontario, Canada - Groundwater well OW334 metaG | ecosystem: Environmental > Aquatic > Deep... | reverse complement strand
TCAATTACTCCGACCATCTACTTTTATTAACCAAAGACAAAGTGGGAGAAATAAACTACCTCGACAAAACCACCGCCTTTACAATTTACTCAATCAAACCAACTCCGGTAGAGCTACCGGTGTTAAACTAGGTAAAATTAATAAGACTATATATGAGCAAACAAAAAACCGCAGTAATAGTTGGAGTTACTTCTCAAGACGGCTCGTACCTGGCCGATTTGCTTCTGGAAAAAGGCTACAAAGTAGTCGGCACTCTCCGCCGCTCCACTGCCATGGTTCATCCCAATATCGAGCATCTCAAAGGCAAGATTACTTTAGAGGCGGCAGATCTCACCGATCAGGAATCTTTGAATAGAGTAATGGAGAAATATCAGCCGGACGAGGTCTACAACATCGCCGCTCAGTCTGTACCGGCCGATTCTTGGAGCCACCCTTTCTATACCGGTGAGGTCACCGCCCTTGGCCCGGTCAGAGTCTTTGAGGCCGTCCGTCACTTCTGCCCCCAAGCCAGGATTTACCAAGCTACTTCGAGAGAAATCCTTGGTGGGATAGAAGGTATTGAAAGTGCCAACGAACAGACTCCGATCTTTGCCAATAATCCTTATGGTATTGCCAAGGCCTACGCTCATATGATGGTCAATTGCTACAGAGAGTCTTACGGCATGTTTATTTGTGGCGGAATTCTTTTTAATCATGAGTCGCCCCGAAGGTCACTCCATTTTGTCACTCGCAAAATCTCCTTAGGTGTAGCCTGTATCAAGCTGGGCATCAAAAATCCTCCCGTCAACGAACTGGGAGAGCCACTGGTAGATAGAGATGGGAAACTTCACCTGGGAGATCTGGAGGCCAAGCGCGACTGGGGCTTTGCCAAAGAATACGTTGAGGCCATGTACCTTATGCTCCAACGCGACACCCCCAAAGACTACGTCATTGGTACCAACACCAGCTACTCTATAAAAGACGCCTGTAAATTTGCTTTTGATCATGTCGGTCTTAACTGGGAAGACTTTGTCTTAAGCAATCCGTCTCTGAAAAGACCCACCGAGATCACCGTGATGAAAGGGGATTATTCTCTTGCCGAAAAAGAACTGGGTTGGAAACCGCAAACAACCACCAAAGAACTTCTTGAGTTGATGGTGGATGCAGATTTGAAATGGCTCAAAGAACACAACTACAAATGAAAGAAGCACTCATCACCGGATCCGAGGGCTTTGCCGGTCAACACCTCTGGAAAGAGCTGAAAGATCATGGTTACAGTGTCTCCGGTACTACCCTGGCCATTCCCGAATCCGGCTTGTCGGAAAATGTTTATCAGTGTGATGTGTTGGATGAGATTTCTCTACAAAAGTTACTCGCTACACTAAAACCTGAGATCATTTTTCATCTGGCCGCCCAAACCAATCCCGGCCTTTCGTTCAGGAAGCCGCAACTGACTGTTGAAATAAACACCATCGGCACCATCAATCTTCTTGAGGCAGTCAGAGCCAATCCGGCTCTTCATCCCCGTATCATCATCATCGGTTCTTCATCCGAGTATGGTCCGGTCAGACCGGGCAATCTTCCGATTACCGAAGAACACCCTCTTGATCCAATCGATCCTTATGCCACCAGTAAAGTAGCTTCTTGGTTTATCGCTCGTCAGTATGTTCGCTCTTTTGGTCTTGATATCGTCTACGTCACGCCCTTCAATCACACCGGCCCGGGACAAGCTCTGGGGTTTCTGGCACCCGACACAGCCTCACAAATAGCCGCCATAGAAAAACAACAAAGCCCCGGAGTGATCACCACCGGTGATCTTTCCTCGTCGCGTGATTACTGCGATGTTCGGGATGTAGTTCGCGCTTATAGACTGCTCATCGACAAAGGAGTATCCGGCGAGCGATACATTGTATCCTCTGGTCACAGTGTTTCATCTCAGGAGATAGTCGACACCTTGATTGGTTTATCCTCATCTAGGATCAATAAGAGTGTCGACCCCAAGCGAAACCGTCCCTCGGATATAAAAGACAGTTTTGGTTCTCACCAAAAAATCACCCAAGCCACCGGCTGGGAGCCGCGAATCCCTCTGGAACAAACCCTCTCGGATCTACTGGATTGGTATCGCTCAAAAGCGTAAAATAAAAAAGTGCAGTTATTTATTCGTTTGCTAAAAACCGAGACCCTTCGCGACACGCTGATTAGTTTTGTTGGACTTGGAACTACCACCATCTTGGGTTTTTTCTTCACCATCATCATGGCGCGCACTCTGGGTCCGGAAAAATTTGGCATCTTTTCCTCGGTCATCGCTCTGGTATCAATTATTTATAGCCTGGGGGATCTGGGTATTCCCCCCGCTCTCATCAATTTTCTCCCCAAGCTACCTCTCCAAAAAAATAATCTAATCGGCACCGCTTTTGTCGCTCAACTGATGGCATGTATTTTTGCCGCTTCAGTTTTCTTAGTCCTGATTTATTTCCATCGTTTTGTAGTTCCGGGATCTCGGCAAAATTATCTTTTACTGGCCTTACTCATCACTCTTAGTTATATTCTAAGTGGCTTTGCCCAAGGTGTTTTTTCTGCACAGAGGCGTTTTTGGAAACTGTCCGCCAATCAAATGATAGATTCTGTAATAAAGATCGCTCTTGTTATTGTTCTCCTCTCATTTTCCCGTCTGGACATCACCACCGCCCTAATTGCCAATGTGATTTCTTCCTTTCTGGCTTTTGTCTTCACTTATGGCCGGGAAATAATCACTCTCAAATTTCATCTCGAGATGGATCTTTTGAAATTAATTCTTTCCTTTTCCAAGTGGATTGCTCTCTCCCGGCTCTTTAGTGTTTTTATCGGCCGGGTCGACATTCTAATTCTTAATCTACTGCTCTCATCTCACGCGGCCGGCATCTTTGCCGCTTCAAGTAAGGTCACTTTGTTTTTTGCTCTCCTTATTAGTAGTCTAAATGTGGTAGTTAATCCTCGCTTTTCCGGCTTCAAGACGGCTCAAGAGACACTCGGCTATATCAGAAAACTTCTTTTATTTGTTATCGCTATCGCCGTGGTGATGCTTTTGTGTGCCGTGTTTGCTAGCCCCATCATCCTTACTGTTTTTGGGCAAGGGTATCGAGAGGCCATCTTTGTCTTCCGCTACCTCACCCTGGCCATGCTTCCTTTTCTTTTTTCTCTCATTACCACTCCAGCTATTATCTATACCTTCAACCGTCCGGATTTGTATGCCAAAATTACTGCCGTCCAGGTCGGGCTTATTATTGCAATCGACCTGTTATTCATCCCTCAATACGGCGTTTTGGCGCCGGTTGTCGCCACAGCCGTTTCCAATATCTTTGTTCTGATTATCAGTTCTCTAAAGCTCAAACAACTACTTAGTCTTGCGCAACTTACTGACGAGAGTAGATAATATCAAAATGAACGAAAAACTTCTTGAATACTTCAATAATATTGAACAGCACCATTGGTGGTGGGAAGGGAGAAGAGAGATTCTCCGCCAAGAGTTACCTCGGAAAGAGGGCCTGAAGGTGTTGGATATCGGCTGTGGCACCGGTGAAACCATGACCTTCGTCAAATCTTTTCTGGACTCTCCCAAAGTGGTCGGGGTCGACAATTCTCAGGTAGCGGTAAATTTTGCAAAAAAAAGAGGTCATCTGGTCTACAAAGTAGATGCTCTGAAACTTCCTTTCCCGGATAATTCTTTTGACGTGATTCTTCTTCTGGATGTGATCGAGCATATCAAGGACGATATCTCTTTTCTCTCCGAGGCCAAAAGAGTCCTGAAAAAAGGCGGCAAAATAATTGTCACCGCTCCGGCGCTTCAGTTTATCTGGTCAAAACACGACACCGGCCAGGGTCACCAAAGGCGGTACACCCGCCACATGATCAAAGATCTGGCCGAGTCTTGTCGGCTAAAACTGACCAGGTTGTCCTACTTTAATTTCTTCCTGTCTCCGGCAATTATTGCCATTCGTCTGCTAAGCCGCCTGCCATTGTTTTCCAAATTCGGAGAATATGACTCCGATCTCAACTACAAAGTCGCCGACAAAAATATTGTCAACTCCATATTGAAAACAATCTTTGTCTCGGAGATTAAATTGATGAAGTTCGTCGGTTACCCGATCGGAATTTCCGTCTGTGCAATTTTTCTGAAATGAAGAAAGCAGAAAATCATGTTTGGACCAAAAAGAGCGGAGCCATACTGGAGAAAGCCTCTGTTCTTGATCACTACAATCGGTGGATACTAAGCAATTTCAAAGGATTTATCAAAGGAAAATTTCTTGAGGTTGGAGCGGGTCTGGGAGGACTGGCCAAGCATCTGCCCCAAAAAGATCTTTATCTTTCCGATCTTAGTCCGGAGTATCTTGCCCTTCTCAAAAAAGAAACCACTGCCAAAGTATTTTCTCTTGATATAGAAAAAGAATCGCCGGATAAGTATCACCATTACTTCGACTCAATCTTATCAAGTAACGTCTTTGAGCATATTGGTAACGACGCTCGGGCTTTTAAGAATTGTTTCAAGCTTCTCAAGAGCCGGGGCAGTCTACTTGTCTTTGTTCCGGCCTGTCCGGAAATATACGGGACACTCGACCATGACCTAGGCCATTTCCGCCGCTACACTCTCCGTGAGCTAAAAGCCAAAGCGGAAACCGCCGGCTTTATCATAAAGAAAATTCGGTATGTCAATCTTCCCGGCTACTTTCTGTGGTGGGGCAGGGGAGTACTACTTGGCAAAGTAGCCGGAAAATCGGGAAGCTCCGCGACGGACAAGTTGCTTGCCGGACTGTTTGACCTTTTTATCACTCCGTTTCTCTTCTTGGAAAAATTTCTCAATTTGCCTTTCGGCCAAAGCCTGGTGTTGATTGCCCAAAAGCCCTAATCGATAAACAAGTTGTATTTCAGAATACACCAAAATGCCTGGATGGCGTCTTTCCAAGTAATTTTTTTCCCCTCTTCGTAACCCCGGCCGTGATAGCTGATACCCACCTCAAACACCCGACAGCCCATCTTGGCCACCTTGGCGGTGAACTCCGGCTCGATGCCAAATCCATTTTCATTTATCTTCAGTTTTTTGGCTATCTTTGAGGTAAACATTTTGTAGCCTGTTTCCATATCGGTAAGATTCAGATTGGTGAACATATTCGAAGTCAGTGTCAAGAGATTGTTGGCTACCATATGCCAAAAAAAGAGTACCCGATGGGGTCTGTCTCCCATAAATCGACTGCCATAAACCACATCTGCCTCACCCTCGATAATTGGCTTTAGTAATAGACTATAGTCTTTTGGGTCGTATTCCAAGTCGGCATCTTGAATTATCACCGTATCTCCGGTAATCTCTTTTAGACCTCTTCTGATGGCGGATCCTTTACCTTTGTTTCTTTTGTGAATGATCTTGATGGTGACTCCCCTTTTTCGCTTTTTTACCAGAACCTCAAGGATAGCCTTTGTCTTGTCCGTAGAGCCATCGTTTACTACAATTATTTCTTTTCTGATCTCTCCCAGATTAACCTGATAAATCCTCATTATGATTTTGCCGATAAAAGCCTCTTCGTTGTAGGCAGGGATAATGATCGACAGTTTCTTTACCACACGCCTAGTTTACTATACTGATGGGGTTGAATAACATTAATCTCCCCGTCATTCCCGACCTGATCGGGAATCTATATAGATTCCTGCCTCGGGCAGAGCCCTCGCAGGAATGACGATGGTGACTGAGTTTTTCAATACCCTCACACAGATGACTGTTCCAAATTGTGGTTTAATAAATATAGATGTTAACGACTGCAGACAAAAAATGGATCACGGAAAACTTTGCCACCAAAGAAGATCTTCTGTTTTTTGTTACCAAAGAAGAATTCTCTGAATTCAAAGAGGAAACGAGAGAGTTCCAGCAAGAAACAAGAGAATCGCTAAACAAAATTATGAACACTCTCGATCACTTTTTGGGAGAGCTAAGAGACATGCGCCAGGAACATGACGTCATAAGCCATCGGGTATATCGAGATCACTCACCAAAAATTGAAGATCACGAAAAAAGAATCACCCGGGTCGAGACTCTCCCCCTGCCAAGAGCCACTGTCTGAAAACCAATTACAATATACCTTATGAACCTGATAATGATCCTCGTGGGACTGGTATTGCGCCTAATAGGTGCCAATCAAAGTTTCTGGCTGGACGAGGGTGCCAGTATCGAGATTGCCCTCACACCCATTTCAGGTTTCGTTGAGAAAATGGCCACCGACTTTCACCCGCCTCTTTTTTATCTTCTTCTCAAATCTTGGCTCCCTCTGGCGGGAAATATGGAATGGCTAATAAGGCTTCCCTTTATTCTCCTTGGTGTAGCCACTCTCCCTGCTTTCTTTTTTTTGCTAAAAGACATTTTTGGCGAGCACAAACGATCAGTCCCTTTCATTGGCATGGCTCTTCTGGCTTTTAGTCCTTTTCATATTTACTACTCCCAAGAGCTCAGGATGTATTCTCTAAATACATTGTTCACAGTTTTGTCCTGGCTGTGTCTATTACGTTTCCAAAGAAAAGCCAACTCCAAAGACTTGATAATTTTTACTGTTCTTAATACTCTAAATCTCTACACCTTTTACGGAGCTTTTTTCAACCTGGCCGCTCAGATTTTGTATCTCTTGTTTGCCCAAAAAAGAATCCGGGCTCTTTTTTTCTCCATCCTTGTTTCTCTCCTCTTTTTTGCTCCGTGGCTTCCGGTCATGCTCCGTCAAGTCGAGGTCGGTGGCTACCTAAAAAACGCTCTCCCCGGCTGGCAAGTCCTCTCCGGCAGTCTCACCGCAAAGTCCTTACTGCTTATTCCCCTCAAGTTCTTTTTTGGTCGGATCAGTTTTGCTCCCAAAAGTCTATATTTTCTCTTGGCCGGGATTACTTCCGCCCTCTATCTTTTTCCGCTGGTGATAGTTCTGATAAAAAAAGAAAAAAAGTCCTTGCCTTTCTTTTTTTGGGCGATTATTCCGCTGTTCATTGCCTCCATAATCAGTCTTAAAACACCTGTCTTGGGCTACTGGCGCTTTCTTTTTGTCCTGCCTCCTCTGTTGGCTCTCACTTCTTTTGGAATATCAAATTTTTCCCAATCCGGCAAAAATTTCTTTTTCGGCTCTCTGATATTTTTTAGTCTTCTTTCCACCCTCATCTACTGGTATAGTCCCACAAACCAACGTGAAGACTGGCGTGGCCTGTCCGTCTACGTCGACCGACCCAACTCTCTTACCATCGTAAATTTTCCTTTTGCTTTTGCACCGCTTAGGTTTTACGCCCCCAACCTAAATTACACTCCGGCGCAGTCTTCTCTGGGGATTCTTCGCCCGGACCTGATTGAGTCGGTCTTGTCGGCTCCGGAAACATCTGTCTTTTTACTGGATTACCTTTCCGATCTTACCGATTCTCAAAGAAAGGTAAAAAGAGATCTGGAAAAAGCCGGATTCGTTCTTGTCTCGGAAAAAACCTTCACCAATCTCGGCTCGATCTATGAGTACAGGCCTCCGGTCAAAGCAGACCCATCATCGATAAGACGTATAATCAAATAGGTCAGCATACATTATGAAAATTGGCATCGACATCTCTCAGGCTATTTATGGTACAGGTGTGTCTGTTTACACCAAAAACCTGGTCACTGCTCTCGTCAAAAAATATCCGGAAGACCGGTTTGTTCTTTTTGGCGGATCACTCAGGAGGAAAGCCGAGCTTACCGCTCTGGCCAAAAAGCTAAAAGGCGTCCCCAAAATTTACCCCTTTCCTCCCACCCTTCTCGACTTTATCTGGAACTCACTTCACATTCTGCCGATAGAAAAGCTCATTGGTCAGGTTGATGTGGTGCACACCTCGGACTGGACCGAGCCACCTTCGGGATTACCCAAAGTTACCACCGTCCACGACCTTGTCCCATTCAAATACCCCCAAACCACTACCGATTCCATCCGTCAAACTCATAAAAAACGTCTTTACTGGGTTCTAAACGAATCGGATATGATTATTGCGGTTAGCAAGTCCACCAAAGAAGATCTCATCTCTCTTCTTCGGGTTCCGGAAGAAAAAATCGTGGTAATCCCTGAAGGAGTTGAAAGCCGTTACACCCCCCAACCGCTGGAGCTAGTTGATCAGATCAAGCGAAAATACAAAATCAGCGGCGACTATATTTTTTCGCTTTCTACTCTGGAGCCAAGGAAAAATCAGGCAGGTTTGATCAAAGCCTACGAAATAGTCAAAAAAACCTACCCCGATATAACCTTACTCATCGGTGGCCGTACCGGTTGGGGTGATATACCCAAGGCCGTAGAGGGTGTTTTAATGCCGGGTTTCATCTCCGACTCCGACCTTCCGGCTCTGTACTCCGGTGCTATTGTTTATGCTCTTCCCAGCTTCTACGAGGGTTTTAGCCTGTCTCAGCTTCAGGCCATGGCCTGCGGCGCTCCTGTCGTTACCTCAAATATTTCGTCTATGCCTGAGGTAATCGGCTCGGCCGGTGTCTTGGTGAACCCGGAAAGCCCCTCCGATATCGCCGCTGGTATAATCACAGCCATAGAAAGAAGAGGAAAACTTCGTGAACTGGGGATTGCTCAGGCGGCCAAATTCACTTGGGACAAGGCGGCCGAAAGCACCTACTCCGTCTATCTGGAAGCTATAGCCAAACACAAAAAAATATGAACATCGGATTTGATATCAACGAGGCCAACATTCCTCAAAGAGTTGGGGTAAATCAAGTAGCCTACAACATCTTTGTTCACCTCTCAAAAGAAATCCGGCCCGGAGATAAGCTGATTGCTCTCTCCAAAGAGAGGCCACTACCGGACATGCCCACGGAAAACGATAGGCTTAGTTATGAGGTTTTTGGCAGTAAGAAAGCCTGGGTCTTCACCAGTCTCACCAAGCGATTGCTAATGGGAAAACCAAAAATCGACGTTTTGTTTTCACCCAGTCATTATGCTCCGCTCCTGGCGCCGGTAAGGCAGATAATTTATCTTATGGATATGTCGTTTGAGCGCTTTGGTACGGAGTACTTCACCGCCTACGACATCAACCAGCTCAAACGCTGGACTCCTCTTTCCGTCAAGAAGGCCAAGAAGGTCCTCACCATCTCCGAGTTTTCCAAAAACGAAATCATCAAACTCTATGGCACCGATCCAAACAAGATCGAGGTCGTCTACCCGGCCTTCGATAAAGAGGTCTATCACGGCAAGATCCCCAAAACAAAAATAATCTCAATCAAAAAAAAGTACGGTATCAATGGCAGTTATCTTTTGTACTGGGGCACTCTCCAGCCAAGAAAAAATATTGTCAAACTTATAGAAGCCTTTTCCAAAATCGAGTCTCCCCGACTCAAGCTGGTTATCTCCGGCAAAAAAGGCTGGCTCTACGAGCAAATACTGGAACAATCAAAAAAACTTGATATTGCTGATAGAGTTATCTTTACCGGCTTTGCCCCAAACGAAGATCTCCCGGCTCTCATCAAAGGATCACGAGCTTTTGTGCTTCCCAGTCTCTATGAGGGCTTTGGTATGCCGGCAGTTGAAGCGCAGGCCGTAGGCACCCCCGTAGTTGTTTCTCGCGTCAGTTCCTTGCCGGAAGTGGTAGGCGAGTCCGGTATCTACATAGAAGATCCAAACAAAACCGGCTCCATCAGGGAGGCTCTGGAGAAAGCCCTGTCTTTGTCCAAAACAGAAAGAACCGCAATTATTAGATCAGGCAGAGAAAATACCAAGCGTTTTGACTGGGGGTTATCTGCCAAGAAAATTATTGATATCCTTAAATCAGTATGAAAATTTTAAACTTGGTTATTTCCGGCAGGGGCATGTATTTCCTCAACAAAGACGGAGAAAAACTTTCCCTGTGGATAGCGCTTAGAAAAATCCTCAATCGTTTTGGCAGTTACTTTCTTGATCTGGAGCTTTTATTTCTCAATATTGTCGGTAGTATCCCCAGCCACACCATCCGTAAGTTTTATTATCGTCTGTCGGGGATCAAGATCGGCCGCAATGCCGTGATTCATACAGGAGCCCGCTTTTTTCAACCCAAAAATATCACCATAGGTGAGGGTACCATTGTCGGTGCCGGCGCCTTTCTCGATGGTAGGGCTCCGATCACAATCGGGAAACACTCTGACCTGGCCTCGGAAGTTATGATCTACAACTCGGAACACGATCTCCAAGACCCTGCCTTTGCCGCCATCGAAGAGCCGGTTGTGATAGGGGACTACGTCTTTATTGGCCCCAGAGCCATTATTCTGCCCGGAGTTCATATCGGTACCGGCGCTATAGTCGCCGCCGGGGCTGTAGTTACCCGAGATGTTCCCGAAAAGACAATCGTCGGCGGAGTTCCGGCCAAGGTAATCGGGGATAGACCTTTGAAAGAATACAAATATAAATTAGGCAGGCCGAGATTGTTTCAATGAAACAAAAAATTATTCTTTGTTTGGTGTTGTACTGCTTGGGAGCAGTCTATCTTTTGTCTCCCTCACCTGATCTGCCCGATCTTGACGGTGGCATAAGATCAGACGAGCCCGGTGATACCTGGCAGAATCCCGACCAAAAAGCTTTTTATACCAATAGGGTGAGAAGTGAGATCATTCCGGAAATGCAAAGCAAGTTCACCTCGCAAATATTTGGGGTGACTCTCCCTACTTTTAGATTAAATTATCGTCCGGAAGAATCGTACGAATTTGTGAGAGATCAGGTGAAAAGCTATTATCTGGAAGAAATAATCTACCCACTCAAGGAATCACTCTTTGTCAACGGCTGGGAGCCGACTAACTCACCTGAATTCAATTATCTTGAGATCAAGGATCGCCCTCAGGTCACTCACAAGGGCATCACTTACCTTAGCAAGCTAACTCTGCGGCCGGTACGCTCGGCGCCTCTTGCCCGTTTGCTCATCTGGGCTTTGGTTTTTCCCGCCGGCTACCTTACCTATCTCTCACTTAAACGATCGCTAAAATCATGAAAATCGATCTTTCAATAATTACGGTTTCTTTTAATACCAAAGATATAACCCTAAACTGCCTCACCTCGGTAATAAAGAATACCCAAGGTGTCAACTATGAGATC
>Ga0172379_10010715_pt1 | contig 11043 bp, 15 predicted proteins | sample GrowelOW334metaG_FD_119756 | JGI IMG/M metagenome (GOLD analysis project Ga0172379, IMG submission 119756) | Groundwater microbial communities from an aquifer near a municipal landfill in Southern Ontario, Canada - Groundwater well OW334 metaG | ecosystem: Environmental > Aquatic > Deep... | reverse complement strand
TTAGGGGTTTTTGTTTTTTCTATGTTGTATCCCGAGAGTCCATACTTACAAATTAGAGGTTCATAGGGGAAAAGTTTCAGAAATTTATTTCTTTGCTATTTTCCAGAAATCTAAAAAGAATTTTTTATATGATTCTGCAACATATTCACTTTTTATAAGAAAGGCTGTTTTATTTGTAAAAGATATGGTTGCAACATAATCTCCAAATATATATACTCCGAGAGGAAGACTGTAAGAGTAGAATCTCATTTCAAGATTTTTAAATGTGTTCCATTCAGGAAGGAATTTTCTATCTGTTGAATTTAGTAGTAAATTAACTTTAACTCCGTTTTGAATTCTTCTTTGATGATGCCCTTTTAAAAATAGTATTGTTTCTTTCTGCTCAAGCTCTTTTCCGACAGTAAAAACATAATAAGTATTATTTTTGCCTGTTTCTTCAAGAATTAAATTAAAAACTGTTCTAATGCCTTGCCAACCTTCAAATACTTGTGCTGTTTGAGTTTTTTTTGTTATTTCTCTTTTCGAATCAAGTTCTGGAATTAGTTTCTTAAGAAGAATTTTCTTCTCATTTAGGGCTGTTTCTTTTTTATCAACATAATCAAGAATTCTACTCGGAGACGCTGCTTGAAAATACAATGTCTTTTCTTTTATTATGGATGAAACCATTCCTTTTTCTTTTAGTTTTTCAAGTATTTCATAGACTTTACTTCCAGTTATTTTTGATTGGGTTATTATAGGACCTGTAGTTGTTTCTCCAAGTTCGAGCAAAGCTAAATATACTTTGACTTCTCCTTGAGTAAACCCGAGGTCTTCGAGTATTTTGGTATCCATTTTTTAATGATTTATTCAACAATATATAAACCTTTCTTCTTATTCCGTATCAAGGGGGAAATAAGCTTTATTTACTTAACAGTAATTACTAATATAAGAACCATTAATTCAAATTAAAAATCAGAGGTGAAAATAAATGGATTCAAATTATAAAACTAAATTAATAGATGCTGCTTCGAATAGGGCTAAAATAAAAAAAAATAACGCATTGACCGACATAAGGGACATAAATACATCAAAACATAACGATTTGAGCATAAAAAAAGTATTGCTTTTTGGAACTTTTTACGGATGCGGATTCGCTAAAGGCTTTCTCGATTCAACAGGAATAGATATACCAAAAACGAGCGATAATATTCTTCTTTATGGTCCAACTGTAACGAATGGCATCAGAAGTTTATATGATGGAATATTAATGGCTGGAGAATTAAAAGCTAAAAGAAAACACGATTCGCAATTAGAACAAGAACTTAAAAAAATAAACTTAACTAATAATACAACCTTAAAAACAACAGTAGGCTGGACGGTATTAGGAACAGCTATTGCTGCTTCAACAACAGCAATAGGCTACGCTTCAGGATATGGTATTGGGTACATTTTACAAAAAAATACTTGAAACAAAAACATAGGTGAAAATGATGACTGATGAATTAAATTTGATTGATAGACTAAAAAAATTTCCTGAAGTAATAGAGCATAACGACTACCTTGAACGACAAATGTATCTTAAAAATATCTGTGCAGATTATTTAAGAAATTTAGATAAGTTTAGTGTGGATGATTCTACTAAAATTATTTCAGGATTAGATGTTGCAGTAACGCTTTACAGTACAGCCATAAAAATTCATCTTATGCAAGAAAAGTAAGTATGAACTGAAATTAAGTAAATTATCAAAATTAGAGGTGACTTAATGACTGAAGAAACAAATTCGCAAGACAGAATAAAAAAATTAAACAAAATTGTTCGTGATTTAAATTTATCAGATAATAGTCTTATGGAAGAGCTTTTTACGAGTCCAAATTATGCATCGAGATTAGAAAAAAGAGAATACAGTAGTAATAAATTTGTTCTCTTGAACTCATTAGGGGTTTATCTTAGTTTAACTTTTAGAGATTTTTATTATGGTGCTGGAAAAATTAAGAATATTGATGAATTCACAGCAACACATTCATACATACAGAAATTTGAAGTCGAAGACGACATATTTGGGCGAGATTATGCATCATTTTGTTCTCTTGGAAGATTTGAGCCTAATAATGGTGGAATGCATAGAGTGGTTGCTTGCGCTATACGAGAAAATGTGTCGGAACTGATAGAAATAGTTGCTAATGGTGAAAATGAGGCACTTACTTTAGATGCATTTGGTAAAGGATATATAATTTCAGAGACTTTGAGAAGTAAAGGTTTCAATTATAATCCTTTTTCTGAACCCACAGGAATAATTACGGCAGGAACATTTATCGCACTTTACAATAAAAATATTTTTGACAGAAAAGATGCATTTGAATCTATGAATGGTATAATTAAGGGAGAGGCAATAGTCAAATACAAAATGATACTTAAAACTAAAACGCGGTGAAAATGATGTTTGAAAAATATAAGGAACGAAAAAAACAAAGAGAAGAATTAAAAAATAATCAAAAAGAAGAAAAGAATAAATTAGAAAAAATTATGTCAGAGTTTGATAATAATCTTATTTTGTTTCCAGGAAACAAGTCTGAGTTCGAAGAGTGCTTCAACATCCCAATAGATATAGTTGATACGCATTATAATGATAAATTTGTTTCGAGATTCAGATGTATAAGTCCAAGCATCACTTCTTTCTATTTCGGAAGAGAAGAATATATTTTACCCCTTACATCAGAATACAATCCTGCGAAAAACAAACGTGCCGATGAATTTCTTTTAAATGAAAAAGTTATAGCATTAATCCATTATATGCCTTATGAGGGGGCTGCACATATAAGAGAAGGAGTAGGAGTGCCCGTAAAAAGAAAAAGCTAAGCGAATATATCAATAATTAAATGAAGATATGATTGTACTTAAACAAAGCATTATATCTTATTTTAAGTAATTAATTATTTTTTCCATCATCGTGAACTACCTATTTCGCAATGTCCCACAGCTCCCCGAAGGGGGCAACCCCCTCGCTTGACAAACAAACATTTATCGACGAGCTCGGACAAAGGTGTTTGAGCAGGTTTTCATAAGAGTCAATTCTTCAGTAACCTTTATAAACAAAGTTTCTTTCCTAAAGATTACCAATGATTGATGAGGCGTAATTTACGCTGAAAGAGGTAACATTCTTACTTTTTAGTTACCAATAATCAAGGAAAAACTAGATTCAAAATCTAGAATACAAAATAAAAAAGGAAAAGAAAAATAGAGTAAAAAACAAAGAATAGGAGGACGTAAAATGTCAGAAAGAGCATACGAAGCAGTAGAATTAGCAAAGAGATCAGGAAAAATAAAAAAAGGAACAAATGAAGTTACAAAAGCAATAGAAAAGGGCCAAGCAAAATTGGTTGTTGTAGCAGGCGATGTTTCTCCTAAAGAAATAACAATGCATATACCAATGATGTGTAAAGATAAAGGAATACCTTGCGTAGTTGTTCCATCAAAAGAAGAATTAGGCGCAGCAGCGGGCTTAGGTCTTGGTGCAGTTGCGGTTGCAATCACAGAAGCAGGAGATGCTAAAGACATCTTAAAAGAGTTCTAAATAGGAGGAATTCAAGATGGCAGACGAAATCAAAGGCGGAGTTGTTTTTTCTCCAGCTGTCCCAGCAAGTGTTGAAGAAATTGTTGGTAGAACAGGTACGAGAGGAGAAGCAATACAAGTAAGATGCAAAATCCTAGAGGGCAGAGACAAAAACAAAATCTTAAGAAGAAATGTTAAAGGACCTGTTCAAAAAGGAGACATCCTGATGCTTAGAGAAACAGAAATAGAAGCAAGACCTCTAAACAAAGCAGGAAGAGGAAACAATTAAGGTGAACTAAAATGATCAAATGCGATTTTTGCAATTACGAAATTGAGAGAGGTACAGGAAAAATGTACGTTAAGAACGATGGAAAAATATTCCATTTCTGCTCAAGCAAATGCGAGAAGAATCAACTAAAACTAGGAAGAAAACCTAGAAAAACAAAATGGACAAATGAGTTCAGAATTGTAAAGAAAGGAAAAGCGTAAGGTGACTAAATGGTAGATGAATCAACATTAGTTATTTTGAAACCTGACGCGGTTCAAAGAGGATTAGTTGGAGAGATAGTATCAAGATTTGAAAAATGCGGATTAAAAATAGTCGGCATGAAAATGGTTTATCCTGATGAAAAATTAGCAGGAGATCATTACATAGCTGATGAAAATTGGCTAACAACAGTCGGTAAAAAAAGTAAAGCCGCGTATGAAAAGAAAGGAATAACTCTAGATAAAACTGATCGTGAAATAGGTGTTGAAATAAGACAGTATTTAATAAAATATTTAACCATGAGTCCGGTTGTTGCATTAGTTATAAAAGGACATAATGCAGTTGCGCACGTTAGAAAAATAGTTGGCGCAACAAGTCCTGGCGATGCTATGCCTGGAACCATAAGAGGAGATTTCTCTTTTGATACGTATCAATTAGCTGATGATTGTACTAGACCTATACAAAATCTAATACATGCATCTGGTGAAGTTTGTGAGACTCAAAGAGAAATAAAACTTTGGTTTAAAGATGTAGAAATTCACGATTGGAGAAGAATCGACGAGGATTTACTTTACCGAAGAGGATAAAATCAAAATACAAAAACACACAGGGTGAATAATAATGGCAAAGATGGTAGATAGAGTAACTGAATTGATGGTGAGGCCTGAACGAATAAGAAATATAGCAATAGCCGCACACATCGATCACGGGAAAACAACGTTTTCAGATAACTTGCTTTTTGGAGCAGGAATGATGTCACAAGATCTTGCAGGAAAAGCTTGCGCTCTTGATTTTCATGAGGATGAACAAGAAAGAGGAATCACAATAGATTCAGCAGCTGTATCAATGGTACATACATGCGAAGGTCAAGAATATTTAATTAATTTAATAGATACACCAGGTCACGTTGATTTTGGCGGAGACGTTACAAGAGCTATGAGAGCAGTAGATGGATGCATAGTTCTTAGTTGTGCTGTTGAAGGTATAATGCCACAAACAGAAACAGTTCTAAGACAAGCTCTAAAAGAAAGAGTAAAGCCTATTTTATTTATCAATAAAGTTGATAGATTAATCAAAGAATTAAAGTTAACGCCTGAAGCAATGCAGGAAAGATTTACAAAAATAATCTTTAATGTAAACAGATTAATAAGGCAGATTGCAGAAGAAGAATATGGAAATAAATGGCAACCAAATGTACAAGATGGTAGCGTATGTTTCGGTTCAGCATTTCACAATTGGGCTTTATCAATTCCATACATGAAGAAAAAAGGAATAACCTTCAAAGAAATAATAGATGCTTACGAATCTGGGGATTATACTCCTTTGAAAAACAAAGCACCATTACATGAAGTTGTTCTTGATGCAGTAATAAAACATCATCCAAATCCAAGAGATGCACAAAATTACAGAATTCCTAAAATATGGCATGGAGATTTAGAAAGCCAAGTAGGAAAAGATTTAATGGCATGTAATCCTAATGGAAAAATAATGTTTGTAGTTACAAAAGTAGTAGTTGATCCTCAAGCAGGAGAAATTTGTACTGGAAGATTATTTTCTGGAATGATGAAAAAAGGAGAACAAGTACATTTAGCTAAAGCAAAGACTGATTTAAGATTACAACAAATCTATATTTATAATGGGGCAAAGAAAGAAATTGTAGAAAGTGCAACTTCTGGAAACATTATAGGAGTAGGAGGTCTTAGAAATGCTTACCCTGGAGAAACAGTATATACTGCAGGTGAGGAAATAGAATCATTCGAAGCAATAACATATATTTTTGAACCAGTTATAACAAAGGCAATTGAAGCTAAAAAACCAGGAGAACTTCCAAAGTTAGTTGAAGTATTAGTTCAAGTAGCAAAAGAAGATCCTTCAGTTATAATTGAAATTAATCAAGAAACTGGCGAACACTTAATGCATGGAATGGGAGAACTTCATCTTGAAATAATTGAAAACAGAATCAAGAAAGAAAAAGGAGTAGAAGTAATAACTTCCCCGCCAATTGTAGTTTATAGAGAAACTGTAACAAAAACAAGTCCTGATTCATTTGAAGGAAAATCTCCAAATAAGCACAACAAATTATATTTTAGAGTTGAACCTTTAGACCATGATTTATCTGTTGCAATAAAAGAGAGTAAAGTTCCTTCAGGAAGAGTTAAGAAGAAAGATACTGAAGTTTGGCAGAAATTACAAGAACTTGGAATGGATACTAAAACAGCTAGAAACGTAAAAGACATATTCAAAGGAAATATGTTAATTGACGGAACTCGTGGAATAGTTCACATTGGAGAAATAATAGAGATGGTAATGGACATGTTTGAAGACGTCATGAATTCAGGACCGATTGTTCGAGAACCATGTTTCGGAGTTAAAGTAATTCTTGATGATGTAAAACTACACGAAGATGCAATCCACAGAGGCCCAGCACAATTATACCCTGCAGTAAGAAATGGTATAAGAGGCGCAATGCTTAGTGCAAGACCAATAATCTTTGAACCAGTTCAAACAATGAGTTTCGAAGCACCAGCTGAATTTATGGGAGAAATTTCAAAACTGATACAAAACAAGAGAGGTCAACTCCTTGATGTACAACAAGAATCAGAAACCATAACAGTTACAGGAAAACTTCCAGTAGGCGAAATGTTCGGACTCGCATCAGAACTTAGATCCGCTACAGAAGGTAGAGGAAGTTCATCACTCGTTGATCAAGCCTTTGAAAGATTACCTGAAGAATTACAGGCAAAAATTATAATGAAAATAAGAGAAAGAAAAGGCTTGAAAGGCGAAGACGCACCAACCGAAGAATAAATATATTTTTTTATTTTTTTTATTTTTTTCTAGTTTTTATTTAAGATTAATTCAAATATGTTTTTCGCAATTTCATTAGATAAAACAAAGTTGATTGTTTCTACATTTTGTGGTTTAGTTAAAATAAACTCATCAATGGCCTCTTTTGCAAATTTCGCAGAAATATCCATAGGTACATTGAATGCGCCAGTAGATATGGCTGGAAATGATACGTTTTTACATCCAAGAGTCTCTGCAAGAATTAAACTATTAAGATAACATTTTTTTAACAAAAATAAATCTTCTTTTCCATGTTGTGGGCCAACAGTATGAATAACATATTTGCAAGGTAATTTATATCCTTTGGTTTGAATTACACTTCCGACAGGCAATCCGTTTAAGAGTTTTTCTTTTCTTATTTGTAAACATTCATCAAGAAGTTCAGGTCCTGCAACTCTATGAATTGCACCATCAACACCGCCGCCGCCTAAAATTGATCTATTCGCAGAATTAACTATTGCATCTGCGTGTAGTGTTGTTATATCTCCAGTAATCGTATTTATTTTCATTTTGACGATTAATTTTTAGATGTTCTTTTTGTATTTTTCGCTTTTTGCACGTTTCAAATTAAATATAGAATATTTGTTAACTTACAGTAATAGCTAACAGTATATATTAACAAGTTATTTTTTGTTTAAAATGTGTCGAATTTAGGTCTTTCAATTTTTTCAACAAAGCTCCAAATAATATATATAAGCAAACATGAGCCTATTAAAATCATTGATGCCATTTGTTGTTGCTTTGCTTTAAGAACTTCTGCTGCGCAAGTTGTACAGTATATATAATTGAAAGCAAACATAGATCCTGCAAGAGGAGCAAATGATGATATAATTGATTTTGTTGCAGTTGGTTTAAAATTCATAATGATTATGGTTAAAGGTTATTTAATAATTTTATGGTATTTCTTTAAAATAGCAACAATACTTGCAACAATAATTGCGAAAATCATCATAATAATAATTACAACAATAATGGGTGATTTTGATGTGTTTAAATTATATTTTGTTAAATAATACAAGTAAAATACTAATAAGTTGTTGTAGTAAATTAATGTGTTGATGTCTTAAATAAATATGGTGCTGTAGTAAATAATGCTTTTTTCAAAGTACAACAAAATATTTAATAGATCTTGCGAGTTCTGTAATTTAGATGGTTTTTGAATAATATGGTGATTGAAAAATATAGTGATTGAAAAATATAGTCAATGTGAAAAAATGAAAAAGAACAAACCAAGACGTGGAGAAAATAATAAATTAATATTAATAATTATGTTAATATTTTCATTAGTTGCATTAATAATCTCAACACTTATAGAAATTCAAACCATTAAACATAGTAAAGTATTGGAAAATGTATGTGTTGCAACAAGTTCAAATTGTGGTGCAGTTCAAAATACATCTTATGGCACATTTATGGGCATAAAAATAGCAATAATAGGGATGGTTTCATTTTTTTTATATACATTAATATTAATTTACAAAATTTTGCAGGACTCACAAATTACAATAAATAAAATAAATAAAAAAATAATTGATAATATGGTAGTTAGTGCAGGGATTATGGCAGGAATTGTCGGGATATATTTTATAAGTTTACAAGTATTTATTATTAAACAATATTGTATTTATTGTTTAGTTGTTGATTTAATTGCAGTAATTGTAATGATTTTAGCAATATCCTATAAATTATTTAAATGAACACGATAAGTATATAGTATATGATAAGTATAAATTGGCGGAAGATAAGTACATAGAAATTAAAATTAAATAATTAGATATAAATTAACGAGGTCATTAAATATTTTTTACAATTTTATTGTAATTATCTGCTCGAGCCACTCAAGAGCATTGAGGGAAAGCTTTATAAATTAATATTAATTCCTGTAATTCTGAACGGAAAACCTGTATTTTAAGAGGGACAGTGACTGTTTAATATTCAATAAAAACAAAACCTATGAGATAGGAGGGGTAATAAAATGGCAAAAGATAAACCACATATGAACTTGGTATTTGTAGGACACGTAGATCACGGTAAATCAACGACTGTAGGAAGACTACTTTTTGATTCTGGAAATGTAGATGAACAAGCAATGAGAAAGCTTAAAGAAAAAGCTCAAGAACTTGGAAAGGGCGGATTCGAATTTGCATTCGTAATGGATAACTTAAAAGAAGAAAGAGAAAGAGGAGTAACAATTGATCTTGCTCACAAAAAATTCATCTCAGACAAGTTTGAATTCACAATAATCGATGCACCAGGTCACAGAGACTTTGTAAAGAACATGATTACAGGAGCATCACAAGCAGATGCAGCAGTTCTAGTTGTTGCAGCTAACGATGGAATTAACTCACAAACAAAAGAACATGTATTCTTATCAAAAACTCTAGGAGTAGGACAACTTATTGTTGCAATAAACAAGATGGACATCTCAGGAGTAGATTACAAAGAAGAGAGATTCAACAAAGTTAAAGAAGAAGTATCAACTCTAGTAAAGAGCGTAGGTTACAAAATAGACAAAGTTCAATTTGTAGCAATCGCTTCATTAAAAGGAGACAACGTTGTTAAAAAAGCAGACACAATGCCATGGTACAAGGGAACAACTTTACTTGAAGCAATGAACAATTTAGTACCTCCAGAAAAACCAACTAACTTACCATTAAGAATGCCAATTCAAGATGTATACAACATCACAGGAATAGGAGTAGTTCCAGTTGGAAAGATAGAAACAGGAATAATGAAAGTAGGTCAAAAAGTTGTAGCAACTCCAGGAAGAGAAGGAAAAGGAGTTCCAGGTGAAGTTAAAAGCATAGAAATGCACCATGAAACTTTCCCACAAGCTGAACCAGGAGACAACGTAGGAATAAGCGTAAGAGGATTTGGAAAGAAAGACATAGCAAGAGGAGATGTTATCGGACCAGCTGAAAGTCCACCAACAGTAGCTGAGGAATTCACTGCTCAAATAGTAGTATTGAATCATCCAAGCGTTATAACTGCTGGTTACACGCCTGTATTCCACATACACACAGCACAAGTTGCATGCCAATTCATAAAAATCGATAAGAAACTAAATCCAGCAACTGGAGAAGTATTACAGGAAAATCCTGACTTCATCAAGAATGGAGATGCAGCAATTGTTACACTAAGACCAGTACAACCATTAGTTGTTGAGACTACAAAGGATAATCCAAAACTTGCAAGATTTGCAATTAGAGATTCCGGAGCAACAGTCGCAGCAGGAATGTGTATCGCACTGAAGAAAAAGGCATAAGCCTTTTTTCTTGAGGTTTCAAAATGCAGAGAGCAAGAGTAAAGTTGGCGAGTACAGACATAGCGAAAATTAACGCTACATGTGATTATATCAAAGATATAGCAGAGAAAACGGGCGTTGTAATGAAGGGACCAGTCCCACTACCAACAAAGAAGCTCAAGCTCACTACGAGAAAAAGTCCATGTGGAAACGGTACTGCGACTTGGGATCGATTTGAAATGAGAGTTCATAAAAGACTTATTGACATAGGTCTTGATGAAAGAGCACTCAGATTAATAATGAGAGTTCCAATTCCAGAAGGTCTTAATATCGAAATTGAGATGATTGACTCGTAAATATTTTTATTTATTTTTTAACTTCATTTTTCTATTTTTTTCTAATTTTTCTAATTATTTAGGATGTTTAATAGCTTATACGGTTATAATTATTCATTAAATTTTTAGATTGTGCTAGTTTATAATAAATATATTTAAGAATAAGTTAATAATTTGTAAACTTAATTTATAGTGTTATGATGATGAGGATGAAAAAAAAACAAATTGATTCGAGAGTTAAGACTATTAATAATTTGAAAGTTAAGTCTTTGTCAAATGTGAATTTAGTTCGTAATTCTAAAAAAGTGCTAGTTTTTGGAACATATGATATTTTACATCCAGGACATGTTGCACATTTAAAAAAAGCGTCAAAACACGGCGTTCTTTATGTTGTTGTGGGTCTTGATAAAACAGTTAAGGATAACAAAAAACGAGAGCCATATAATGATGAAAATACAAGATTGGCTGCAATAAAAAAAATAGATTGTGTGTATGATGCGAGATTAGGAGATGTAGTTGATAAATATAAATGTATAGAAGATATACGTCCTGATTTAATTTGTCTTGGATATGATCAAACGTATTTTATAGATAATTTAA
>Ga0172379_10010714_pt1 | contig 11043 bp, 8 predicted proteins | sample GrowelOW334metaG_FD_119756 | JGI IMG/M metagenome (GOLD analysis project Ga0172379, IMG submission 119756) | Groundwater microbial communities from an aquifer near a municipal landfill in Southern Ontario, Canada - Groundwater well OW334 metaG | ecosystem: Environmental > Aquatic > Deep... | reverse complement strand
CTTTAAAATTTCTTTGACGCGATTATGATGGGTTTTGATTTTATCCGCATGCTTGGTGCCGCCGGTTTCAATGGTATCGGGATAAATTGTGCCTTGGCCCAAAACCCAATCTTTGGGCTTAAGGCCATTTTTTTTCATTACTTCATCTTTTATCTGCAAAAACGTCCGGCCGATGATCTCCCGTTTTTTTTCCGGGTCAACTACGCCTTTCAAAGCTGCCAAAAACTTGGCTGAAGCATCATATACGTGCAAATTACCAAACCCGGCTTGGGCTAAAGCCGTTTTAACCTGGGCTGACTCATTCAAACGCATGGAACCAGAATCGATATGTAGGCCAAAAACCCGGTTTTTGCCTAAAATTTTCTCCAGCAAGGCAAAACAAACTGTCGAATCAACTCCGCCGGAAACCAATAAAAATACGTTACGTTTGCCAACGACAGCTTTAACTTTTTTTACCATCTGACTAAAATATTTTTCCAGCGACCAGTCTTTTTGACAGTGGCAAATCTTAAAAACAAAATTACTTAAGACCAACTGACCGGCTTTGGTATGAGCCACTTCGGGATGAAATTGCAGGCCATAAATATTTTTACTGGCGCAAGCCATAGCCGCCACATTACAGTCACTAGTCTTAGCGCAATTGATAAAGCCCGGCGGCAACTGCACAACGCTATCACCATGACTCATCCAAATCCGGCTTTGCTTGGGCACACCGGCTAAAATTCTGCCATCAACAATTTTTTCCAAATTGGCAAAACCATATTCTTTAACTCTGCCTTTCTGGACTTTGCCACCCAAATGCTGGGCAACTAATTGATGACCATAGCATAGACCTAAAATCGGCACCTCTAATTTAAATAGTTGTGGATTATATCTTACCGCGGTTTGGTCATAAACACTATTTGGCCCCCCAGATAAAATTATTCCCCTTACTCCTTTTAATTCTTGAGTAGAAACTAGCGGCGGAAAAATCTTAGCTAAAACGCCCAGCTGTCTGATCCGCCGGGTAATTAAATGAGTGTATTGCGAGCCAAAGTCGATAATGGCGATTTGTGATGGCTTCATATTATGAATTGATTATATCGCAGTTTTAGGTTATTATAAAGTAAATTAGAAGGTAGATTGGTAGAACGGTAGGGCTGTAGAGCCTAATTAGTCAGCTACTTACCTACTGATCTACCAATCTACTAACCTACTTACCTAAACTATACTATGCGCGAAGCCCTAACTTTTGACGACGTCTTGCTCGTCCCCCAAAAATCCAATGTTTCACCAGGTAAAGTCTCAACCCAGACTTTTTTAACTAAAAGAATTAAGTTAGATATTCCAATTTTATCTGCCGCCATGGATACGGTGACCGAAAGCCCAATGGCCATTGCTTTAGCTAAGGCCGGGGGTTTAGGTATTATTCATAAAAACATGACGGCTCAACAGCAGGCCAGTGAAGTTAAAAAAGTTAAAGCCAAAAAACTGCTGTGCGGCGCTTCAGTTTCAGTTGGTGATGAAGCAATTGCGCGGGCAAAACTTTTAGCCGCCGCAGGAGTTGACGCCATTGTTATTGATGTGGCTCACGGCCATTACTATAAAGTAGCGGAAACTATCAAAGCTTTGAAAAAACTGATTGGCAAAAAAGTTGTCATTATCGGCGGCAATGTTGCCACTGGCCAAGCCACCTCTGACTTAATCAAAGCCGGAGTTGATGTGGTTAAAGTCGGCGTCGGTCCAGGTTCAATTTGCACCACCCGAATCATTGCCGGCATTGGCGTGCCCCAGCTGACCGCGGTCATGGATGCGGTGGCGGCCGCCAGAAAAACCAAAACTCCGATTATTGCTGATGGCGGCATTAAATTCTCTGGTGACCTAGTTAAAGCTTTGGCCGCCGGAGCCAGTGCGGTGATGCTTGGCGGACTTTTGGCCGGAACTGACGAAGCACCCGGTAAACTGTTAACTGTTAACGGTCAACGGGTAAAAACTTACCGCGGCATGGGCTCAATTGATGCCATGCAAAAAGGCAGCAAAGACCGCTATTTGCAAGGCGACAAAAGCGGCAAAGAACTGATTGCCGAAGGCGTGGTCGGCCACGTGCCTTATAAAGGTTCAGTTGATAACGTGATTAGCCAATTGATCGGCGGGCTGCGGCAGGGCTTAGGCTACTGCGGTTCTAAAGATATTACCGAACTTTGGAAGAAAGCTGAATTTGTCAAAATTTCACCAGCTGGTCTGAAAGAAAGCCATCCGCACAGTCTGCAGCAAATCAAAGAAGCACCAAATTATAGAAGCGAATTTATATAAAATTAAAATTGCCTTTAAATAAAAGAAACAGTCTGTCCTTACTGCCTCCTTGCTTTCAGACAGACTGTTTTTCAAATTGTGCCTTGGGAAGGGTCTGGCGCACGACGCTACTCGGCGCTACTCTTTGGCGGGTTCGCTGTCGGCCTTGGCTGGATTGTGCATATTCTGCCGAACGGTACCGGATTGGTCGACATAGAAGAAGCGATTGCCCGTCTCGCTATCAGCTACGGGTTCGGCCGTGGCAGCAAAGTTGTCGCCGCTACCCGTCAGATCGAACTTGTAGCCCCTCTTTTGTGCTACCTGATTCCCATCGAGGAACGGCGGCGTAGCCGCAGTTAGCTCTTCGAGAGTGCTGGCGTACTTGCCGTTGGTGGACTTGAAAGCCTGTTGGGCCCCAACGACGGCACGCAGACTGCCGATCGCAGCGGCTTCATTCGATTGCATCCGCGACCGGAGCAGGTTGGGGATCGCGATCGCCGCGATGATCGCAATAATCGCAACAACAATCATCAACTCAATCAGTGTGAACCCGTTCTTTCTCATGTAGTGTCCTCCATTCTATTCGAGGCGCTATGGCCTCACCCAATTGCTGGCGTGATTCGCCGGATTGGCAAATCAAACTCGCCAAGCTTCTAAAGACATTAGCAAAAGTCCACTATCTTGTCAAAGGTCTTTTGGCGTATTCATCAAATATAAAAGAAGGTAACCTTGGTTAAGCTACCTTCTCTATTATTTTATTACCTATTTAAATTTATTCGCCCAAAATCAAAGTCTGAATGATACTGAAACCAGTTTTATCTTCTGGGATGCTGGTACCGACTGTTGCTGACCACTTGTCTTTTTTAAACACTAAAACCGTATTGCCATTAACAGTTGAATCCATTTGTTTTTCCCAGCCAGCCGCAGCAAAAGCCTCCTTATAGTAATTTATGATTTCTTCTTGACTGTTATTAGTATTGATGGCCATGGTAAAACTTCTGCCACCGGGTAAATCCAAAACTGAAGAATTTTCAATTGTGCCATTTTGATAATAAGGCACTTCGCTCGGCCAGCCCTCCGGTAAAGTATTATTGCTTTTGACCGAAATAATATTACCATCCTTATCCTTAATAGTTGTTTCTTCATCATTGATATTAATGTTCGCACCAGTTTTGGTCTCAACATACTTCTCAGCAGCTTTTTGGCCTAAACTTTTACCACAACCAAAAAGCACAAGCGTCAAAACCACTATAATCCCCAAAAATAATGTTTTTTTACTAAGCATAGATTTTTATCTTAATTTTAAAATTCACTAATTTTATTTCAGCCGCTTTCTTAAAGCCATGTGGGCAGTTTGTAACTCCAAAATCAATTGGCTTTCATCAATTAAATTATGAATCCGATTGGAAATTATAAATTCGCCGTTAATCATCAAATCGCGGACGTTGCGGCCGCCATGGGTAATCATATTACCGATTAAACTGACTGGTTTATGTTCGTTATAAGGCATAAAACCCCGGTCGCGCAGTTTCCAAAAAGCCAAATCTGCCCGAAAGCCCGGCAAAATCCGGCCAACCGATCCGAGCTTAAGAATTTCTGCGGCCTGCGAAGTCATCATCTTAAATAAATCTTCGTATAGCACCCGATGTTTGTCTTGATGCATAATCCGCATTTGTAAAGATTCCGAAAGTAAATCCAAACTGTTTTTAGAAACCACACTATCGGTACCTAAACAAATCTGTTTATCAGCTTTAAATTTAACAAATGAGGGATATTTAAATTCACCGCTTTTGTGCAGTTTGTTGGAAGTCGGCAAATGAACAATGCCGATTTTATATTTTTTAACCAATTTAATTTCTTCATCATTCAAATGAACCGCGTGCGACAAAATCGTGTTTGAATTGGCCAAACCCAGCTTCACTAAAGCCTTGATGGTTGGCTGACCAAGTTTTTCAATACATTCTTGAACCCACTCTTCAGTTTCCGCGGCATGCATCGTCAACAAAACCTTGTACTTTCTAATTAGTTCTTTAATTTTCTTCAGTTGCGCCGGAGTTGGCTTATGGAGATAATGAATGGCAATCGCTGGTTGGGAAAAATAATTTTTTTTCTTTTTTAAAATTTGTTCCACCAAGGCCGGAGAATTCTGGGGATGGGAATTCGAAACCGCCGAAATGGCGTTAATCACTCTTTGTTTAGTAATGAAAGCTGCCTGCTCAATCGGTTCAAATACTCCATAATGGCTGAAAGTGGTAGTAATACCGTTCTTCTGCTCCTCGGTAAAATCACCAACTGCTCCCAAAAAGAAGTCTTGGTTTTGCATTCTCGCTTCCAGTTCACCCATCCTCTGAACCTGATCAACAATATTGCCTTTGTCTAAGGTCATTGATGAGCGCAAAAGATACATCGGCGGATGAGCATGGGCATTAATAAAACCCGGCGTCACTACAATGCCGCTGCGTTTACCAGCATCATAAATTAAATCAACTTTGCTGGCCAAGTTTTTGCTTTTTTTGGCCACAAAGACATCCTTAATAATGCCATCAACAATATAGATTGAACGGTTGGGCCAAACCTGAAGCTTATTGCGCTGGTCAGTCGTAATCACAAAAGCTGCATTATTAATCAGCACCCGCCGGATCTTTTTAGGGCTACCCATTAAAATATAACGGCTGTGTTTCTGCCGTTCTAAAAGGTAAGTCGGTTCAGCATTAATGGCATCAAAAACTGTATTATTTTTTTTAATGATTTCCTGCATAATTTAGAGCTAGAAGTTGATTTAATTTTATGATAGCCTAGATTTATGATATAATCAATCTACCATCTATATACTATGAGCATAAGATTCAATGAAATTATCACCAAAGCCGATTGGGCAAAAATCATTATCTTAGTAGTAATTTCAACGATTTGCTGGATTTGGGTCTGGCGCGAATATCAAAAACCAGTCATCCCGCCGGAGTGGGATCAGGAATGGAGCCAAACAGTAGATATTCAAGATTAATTTAGACTGGCCGGAATTGACAAAATCGGCTAATTAAACTTAAGATATAAGCACGTGGAAGGAGGCACAGGGCCTCTTTTTTCGCACCTTTGACAACAGGATAAGGCACGCTGAGCGTGTAGCTACATAACTAGACGGAGGATAACTGCTATGCCAATGAACCAAGGCTTCACCCAAGAGTTGTTTCCAATTCTGGACCAACTGCTGGCTGCTTTTCCCGCACCGTTCCATATCATGCATGAACGAGGGATAATCGATACAGCTCAGCAACTTCACCGCGTACTGCGCCAAGCGTGCCCGCAGTTCCGCAACTTCTTTGCCGTCAAGGCCAATTCCAACCCGGAAGTTCTCCGACTGCTCTACGAGCAAGGTATGGGGTTTGACTGCAGCTCAATCGTCGAACTTCGGCTGGCGCGAGCAACAGGTGCTAAACCGGAAGACATCTTCTTCACTTCGAATGACACTTCGCAGGAAGAGTTTGAAGAAGCAATGTCGGCCGGTGGCTGCATTCTCAACCTCGATGACAAGGGATTGATTCCGAAAGTACCAGAGCCATTCCCGAAGTCGATCTGTTTCCGCTGGAACGCAGGCAAACTGCGCGTCTTGGACAGCGTCATCGGCAACCCAGAAACCTGCAAGTACGGAGTACCGCACGAACAGATTGTTGATGCCTATCGGCTTGCCCAAGAACGTGGCGCCGAGCGCTTCGGCCTGCATGCGATGCTTGTTTCAAATGAACGAAACTGGGAATGTCATGCCCAGACCGTCGGCATGCTACTGGAAACCGCCGCGCTACTGGAAACCGAACTCGGCATCCGCGTTGAGTTCATTAATATGGGCGGCGGGCTTGGTATTCCCTACCGTCCTGAAGATGAACCGGTAGCGCTCGAACAACTGGCCGAAGCGATTAGCAAAGCTATGGCAGCTTTCGAGGCAGAACACAAATGGCGGCCGCTGCTGCGTTCGGAAAACGGCCGCTACGTTACCGGTCCACACGGTGTCTTCATTGCCCGATGCATCAATGAAAAGCACGGCTACCGCGAATTCCGAGGCGTTAATGTCTCAGCAATGGCTGCCGTGATGCGTCCGACAATGTATCACCCCAAAGGTGGCTATCACCACATTACCGTTTTTGAACCCCCTTTGGATGAACCGGTCATATGTAGTGTAGTCGGTCCGGCCTGCGAAGATAGCGATCGCTTTGGCTGGGATCGGCTACTCTCACTTCACGAAGGTCAGCACGTTTTTGTCCATGACATCGGCGCCCACGCTACGGAAATGGGAAGTAACTACAATAACCGCCCCAAGCCGCCGATGCTGATGTTGCGCCAAAACGGCCAAATTGATCTGATTGAGCCGGGCCAGACCGTCGAAGAATTGGTGGCGAAACGCTTTCGCTACCTCGAGCAGCCATGGTCATTTAAGCCTGCTGGGCAATGACCACCACCCAAACTTCACAACACAGAGAAGGGAGAATTGATGATGACACAAAGCCCCATAGACATCCGCCGCTCTTTCGGAGCGGGAATCGGTGGCGCCACCTTTGGTGACGATACCGCCGAGTATCTGTTCGGCCGAATCAAACGGCTCCGCCTGAAGTTTCAAATCGAACATCCGGACATCACAGTGCTAAACTTCGGCATTGGCGAACCGTATAACGGTCCGGATCATATCGTGCGGGAAGCGGCTGTAACGGCTATCCGCGATTCCCGGTTTGACGGGTACCCGGACCTTGGTTTGGCTAAACTAAGAGAAGCAGCGGCTTCTCATTTCCAAACCGTCTTCGGACTAAGCTACCAGCTCGACCCGGAAACCCATGTCCAGGACTGTTGGGGAATCAAGCCTAGCCTTGACGCCTTAACCAAGGTGTTCTGCTCTCCCGGCAATCAGGAGTGGCCGGTTGCGCGAATCCAGGTCGCGGTGACTACACCAGGCTACCCGGTTTTTGGCACCCAGGCCGCCAAACTCGGCGCCCAAGTTATCACCATGCCAGTGACCAGAGAAAACGGTTACCTACCGGACATCTCGGTTCTGGAGAAAGCCGCGCACCTTCACGCCATCTACCTGATTAGTCCGCACAATCCGACTGGCCGAGCCTACGATACCGAGGCTGGCTGGTGGCAGAAAGTCGTGGACTTCTGCCGCGAGAGAAGTGTCGCGTTGATCGTCGATGAAGCCTACTGCCATCTGCGCTGGGCGCCGGGCAAGCCGTTCACCGCTCTGTCTATTCCGGGTTTCATGGATGTCGGCGTTGTTTTGCACTCCGTCTCCAAAACCTTGGACTGGACCAGCGGCCGCATCGGCTGGGTGGTCGGCAATCCGATGATTATCCGGGCATACCGGAAAGAGTACGAAGACTCTTCTTCTGGCCAAACCCTGGCTCTGCAATGGGCCGCGGCAGAAGCGCTGAACAACTTCGGCTTGATCGTACCTAAAATCCAAGCCGACTATCGGCGGCGGCTGGAGGGACTGATCAAGATACTCCAAAGCCGGGGCTTCCCCGTTCAAATGCCCGACGGCGGGTTCTTCATCTTCAGTCCGGCGCCGACGTATTGCGGCGGTCAGACTATTGCCGATGCCGAGGAGTTCATGCAGTACCTACTGAATGAGCACGGCATCGTCAGCGTTCCTTTCGGCGACCATATCCGGTTCGCCAGCACAGTCAAAGTCGGCGGTCCAGGCCAGCCGGCAACATACGAACGGGCACTAGAAATGCTCAACGAACGCCTGCCTGAAGTGTTCCAATTCAAATCGTAACGGAGGGAAGAATACAATTCCTGCACTAACTTGCGTCGAAACAAGACGTCGGGTTGGTGCAGGTTCTTTTTTTACATATTTAACCCCTCCGGATTATTTCTGTCTCGCCACCATTTTTTAGGATTTTCAATAATATATTGCCGGATATTATTTAATGATTCTTCGTTACGAATAATATGATCATAAAAACGTGATTGCCAGCCAAATTCAATATTGTTACTATTGCCATATTTTTTAACGCTTGATTTAAATGCCCGAACCGCAGCAGAAATATTTTTGGATTGCGGGCCAAATTTATTTTCGTATTGTACCGCCGGGCAATTGCGCATTTGAATATTTTGACAACAATTATTATCACGTTGTAGAGACGCACAATTGTGCGTCTCTACCCGATTATTAATGTCGTCCAAAAAACCATCAGCGCAATTGCCCGGTACCTGTTTTTTAATTTTCAATATGGCGTGAATATGATTGGGCATTACAATAAATGAATCTATTTTTATATGTTTGTAATATTTTGGTATTACCTTAAAAAATCTTTTGGCAACATAACCAATCCTGTTTAGATGCGCCTTGCAATTAATGACGTCTCCAAAATAACAAATTCTGTCTTTAGCACAAATAGTAATAAAATAATAGCCCGGCCAGGAATAATCCCAACCCTTCAATCGGACGGAATCAATTCGATATTTATTTTTAAATAATTCATTATTTTGATACATAAAAACGCATCTTATGATGCGCTACGTTGATTATTAAATTATGTTAATTTTTAATATTTTCTGGAGCGGGTGAGCGGAGTTGAACCGCCGTCTCAACCTTGGCAAGGTTGCATAATAGCCGTTATACGACACCCGCAAAAGTTACAGAAAGAATTATAACAGAAAGAGAAAAAAATACAAGCCCTTAATTCCTTAACCGATATAAAGCCACCGCTGAGGCTACCGCCACATTCAACGACTCCTTCTTCCCCAACATCGGAATCTTAACTATATCATCAGCTAAAGCTAAAATCTTTTTACTCACTCCTTTGGTTTCACTGCCGACCACCAAAGCCAAAGGAAATTTTGGTTTGAAACTAGGCAGAGACTGACTTTTTTTGCCCGTTTCTAAAACCACAATCTTAATCCCCTGTTTTTTTAATTTCTTTATCAATAAATGTGTTTGCCAATGTCTTTCCCAAACGATCCACTCATCTGCCCCTAAAGCGGTCTTGGAAATTTCTTTCCGCACTGGAAAACCGGTGTAGCCACATAAATAAATCTTTTTAACGCCAAAAACATCGGCACAGCGGAAAAGCGCACCAACGTTATATAGACTGCGGATATTTTGAGCAATTAGATATACTTCTTTATTTTTTATTGACATATCGACATTTTTATCTTAATATAGTTAAAGTTTATAAGCAATAATTTTGCCCAGGTGGTGGAACTGGTATACACGCAGGACTTAAAATCCTGTGGCTGCAAAGCCATGCGGGTTCGATTCCCGCCCTGGGCATATAAATCGAAAATGAGTTCGCCTGCCCCACCCGTTATAACAACGTAACAATTTATTCACCCAACTTAACTACTACAACCATAATGGTTGTTTTTTGTTTGAGATAAATTGACATATCAAAAAAAATCTGTTAAGGTTTTGGAAACTACAGTGGAAGGAGTAGAAGTTTAACCCAAGGGAAGTACTCTACAATTGAATCGGAAGGAGAAACAACTGATGGAATATGCGCAAGGAGTAACCGACCTAAGCCGAGACCAACTGCGGATCCTCCTTGAAATCGCGGGGATGATCAACACCACCGGCGATCTGAAAGGTCCCCTCTCCCAAGCACTGAGGATGGCCATTGAGGCTATCGGCGGCGAGGAAGGCTCCATCTTGATGCTGAATCACGATGGGCTCCTAAGGATCTATGCAGCGTTAGGCATTCCCGAAGAGACTATTCGAACTGTCAATGCGAAGGGGATCCAGCTAGGTGAAGGCTTCGCTGGCTGCGTCGCCCAGACGAATAAGCCACTGCTCTTGAATAAAGGCAATGGCCATAGCGTTCGAATCCAGTCCGCCATCTCTGTCCCGCTATCAGTAGACCATAGGGTAATCGGGGTCCTGAATGTCAGCCGAATCAAATCGGATTTACCCTTCAACGAGCTAGACTTGGCCATGCTTGTCCATGTGGCAAGGGAACTCTATCCGGTTATCGGCAAACGACGGAACCTCGAAGCCATCTACGAAGCAGCAGTCGCTTTAGCCGCCGCTACCAGTCTGCCAGAAACTATCTTCGCCATGATGGTGATGAAACAGGCTTTGCTCGTCAACGAGCTTGCTCTGTTCATAGTCGCTGGAGAATATCTGGAAGAAGTAACCAGCACGACCACTGGCCCTTCGCAGGTCAAGATTCCGCTGGCTGGAGAACCGGCAACTGACGACACGACAACGGCTGCAGTCATAATCCAATCCCTCCGTGGGAAAAAGATGATTGTCTGCAACGAAGTGACGCCTGGAGCTAGTGACCAACGCCCATTTGCCGTTATTCCCTTCTTCGATCCGCGGCAAAAGCCAGAAGGGGCAATAGTCATCTACGGCGAAGTCGGCTGCGCGGTCACCCAGGAGGAAACCACGGTCATCCAAACCTTTGCCCGCATTGTTGCCCTGCAAATCTCCCACCTCCAAGATATAGCGGACAAAAAACAAGGTCAGCAACGGATGGTCTTTATCCTCGCCGCCGCCTTGGAATTCCGCAGCCACTACACCGCCGGGCACTCCAACCGCGTCAGCACCTATGCCGTCGCCGTAGGGAAAAAACTCGGCCTCCGTCCCGAGGAACTCCTGCTTTTGGAGCACGGCGGGCTAATCCACGATATCGGCAAAATCGGAATTCGCGACGAGGTCTTGGAAAAACCTGGCCAGCTCACTGTGGAAGAATGGGCCGAGATGAAACAACATCCCGATCGTGGCGTGGCGATGATTAAGGATGGCGGCGCTTTCAGTGAAGGTGTCGCGCGGTTCATCCTAAG
>Ga0172379_10010713_pt1 | contig 11044 bp, 10 predicted proteins | sample GrowelOW334metaG_FD_119756 | JGI IMG/M metagenome (GOLD analysis project Ga0172379, IMG submission 119756) | Groundwater microbial communities from an aquifer near a municipal landfill in Southern Ontario, Canada - Groundwater well OW334 metaG | ecosystem: Environmental > Aquatic > Deep... | reverse complement strand
TTTTATTTTTCTTTACTACGTCGACATCAATAAATTCAAAACTGTTCATCAAAAACCATTCCAGCGGATTAAGAAGTTTCCTGCATAACGGACACATATAATCGACATTGCCAACTTGAATTGCATTTTTATAATCGTGTCTGCAAACTACTTTGTTATTTTTTTTATGAATTGTTTTTTGGATTTTCTTACCTTTAATTAGAGCACTTTTTTGGTTTTTCATATATTTATTACTTATTATAGTGATATTATATCATTACTATAATTTCCCCGCAAGTCCTCTTCTCTGTGGATAACCCCAGTAGTAAAGCGAGGCGCTTACTCGAGGAAAGCTTTTACTCATTTAGTATATATCTTGTAGCGGTGAGACTGCTACATTCAATTTTACGCATATTGCTTCCCTTCCGCAGAACATGCTATAATAATTTTAGAGTTAGAATTAATTCTTTCTTGCAAAACCCAAGGAGCAATCCGGGAAATGGGGGAAGATTAAAAAGTTATGAATTACGATTTACGAATTAAGAATGTTTTTTTGACCGCTTTTAAAGGCTGGTTTTTTATTTGCCAAATTTTATAATTTTTAATTTTCTAATTTTATAAATAATTCTTTAATTTCTAAACATTTTAAACATTAAAAATTTTGATTTATTTAAAAATTAAGAATTCAAAAATTTAAAAATTCCTATGAAGTTCACTCATTTACATGTACATAGCCATTACAGCCTATTAGACGGCCTCGCCAAAATCGACGAGCTTCTTGATCGCGCCAAAGAACTGGGAATGGATTCCATTGCCCTCACTGATCACGGCGTGATGTATGGCTCTGTGGAATTTTATGTGAAAGCCAAAGAGCGAGGCATCAAACCGATCATCGGCTGCGAAATGTATGTCGCGCCCCACGGAATGTTGAGCAAAAACGCAACGGGAGACGACCGCAAACGCCATCATTTGATTCTTTTAGTGAAAAATGAAAAGGGATATAAAAATTTGATGAAGCTTGTTTCCCTTGCTCATTTGGAAGGATTTTATTACAAGCCCCGCATCGATTGCGAAACTTTGCGAAAATATTCTGAAGGTTTGATTGGCCTTAGCGCTTGCGCCGAAGGAGAAATTCCCGCCAATATTATTATGGGGAAAATTGATAAAGCCAGAGAATTGGCGCAAGAATATGAATCCATTTTTGGAAAAGGCAATTTTTTTCTGGAAGTTCAAGACCACGCCAATTTTGAAAATCAAAAAGTGGCTAATATTGGAATTTTTGCATTGGCCAAAGAACTGGATATTCCGGTAGTCGCCACTTGCGACACGCATTATATCAAAAAAGAAGACGCCGAAGCGCAAGATATTTTGCTTTGTATCCAAACTGTCAAAAAAGTTCAAGATACTGAACGCATGAATTTGATGGCTTTTGATTTATCTTTGCGCGCACCGGAAGAAATGGCCGAATCTTTCAAAGATAATCCGGAAGTATTGGAAAACACGCAAAAAGTCGTGGATCTTTGCGATTTTAAATTAAAAACCGGAGAAACTTTGCTCCCCCATTTCGACGTTCCCGAGGGTTTTACTCCAGAAACATATTTGCGCCACTTGTCCGAAAAAGGAATAGAAAAAAGATTTGGTTTGGATATTACTACAGAACAAAGAACGAGAATGGACTATGAACTGTCTGTCATTGAAAAAACCGGCTATGCTTCTTACTTTTTAATCGTTCAGGATTTCGTTAACTGGGCCAAAGATCAAGGCATTGTCGTCGGACCAGGCAGAGGCAGCGCCGCCGGCAGTTTTGTGTCATACATTACTGGCATTACTAATATTGATCCGATAAAATATAATTTGCTTTTCGAAAGATTTTTGAATCCGGAAAGAATCTCCATGCCCGATGTGGATATGGATTTTGCCGACGACCGGCGCGATGAAGTTTTGGATTATGTCAGAAAAAAATACGGCAATGATCATGTGGCGCAGATTATTACTTTCGGAACCATGGCTGCCCGCGCTGCTATCCGCGACACCGGCCGCGCTTTGGGACTGCCTTATGATTTTTGCGATAAGACCGCCAAATTGATTCCGATGTTTTCCAACATCAAAGACGCGATGGATGAAGTGAAAGAATTAAAAGACTTGTATAATTCCGGACCGGACGCCAAAAAATTATTGGACAGCGCGCAAAAATTGGAAGGCGTAGCTCGCCACGCATCTATGCATGCCTGCGGAGTGGTAATCACAAAAGAACCAGTAACGGAATATACGCCACTCCAAAAAATTATCGGTAAAGGAGAAGGCACTGTCACCCAATATTCTTCTTCAACCAAATATAGCGTGGTGGAAAAAATCGGGCTATTGAAAATGGACTTTTTGGGACTCAAAAACTTGACCATCATCCAAAATACTTTGCGCATCGTCAAAAAAATTCGCGGTACAGATATTAAAATCGACGACATTCCTTTGGAAGACAAGGAGACTTTCAAACTTCTTCAAGAAGGCAAAACCACCGGCGTTTTTCAATTGGAAAGTTCCGGAATGAAAAGATATTTGAAACAATTGCGTCCGACAATCTTGGAAGATATTATCGCTATGGTTGCGCTCTATCGTCCGGGGCCAATGGACTGGATTCCAGATTTTATTGCCGGAAAACACGGACGAAAAAAAATAATGTATGCTCATCCGAAATTGGAACCGATTCTGCAAAATACTTATGGCGTAGCAGTTTATCAGGAACAAATTATGCAGATTGCCCGAGATTTGGCCGGATTTACTTTGGGAGAGGCGGATGTTCTGCGAAAGGCCATGGGTAAAAAAATTCCTGAATTGATCAAAGAACAAAGAATAAAATTCGTGGATGGTTGCGTAAAAAATGAAATCAAAAAAAACGTCGCGGAAAAAATATTTTCTTTTATTGAACCTTTCGCCGGATATGGCTTCAACCGCTCGCACGCCGCTTGTTATGCGCTTGTTGGATATCAAACCGCTTATCTCAAAGCGCATTTTCCGGCTGAATTTATGGCCGCCCTTCTCACTTCCGACCAGAACGATATTGACCGAGTGGCTATTGAAATTTCCGAATGCCAAGAAATGGGAATTGAAATTCTAGCTCCTAACATCAATGAAAGTTTTGAAGATTTTGCAGTTATCAAAGGCGAAGACGGAATTGAAAAAATCCGTTTTGGTTTGAATGCCATCAAAAATGTTGGCAAAAATGTGGCTGCTAAAATTGTGGAAGAAAGAAAAAAGGCAGGGAAATTTTCAACCCTCACTGATTTTTTGCAAAGAGTGACTGATAAAGATGTAAACAAAAAATCATTGGAAGCTTTGACTAAAGTCGGCGCTATGGAAGAATTGGGAGAAAGAAATTTATTTCTTTCCAACATTGAATCTATTTTGCTTTTTTCCAAAAATATCCAGCGCAGCAAAAATTCCAGCCAGAATAGTTTGTTCGGCGAAACTATTTTATCCGCTCCAACTCTACCCCTGCTTCCCGCACCTGAAGCCAAAAAAAACCAAAAATTATCTTGGGAAAAAGAATTGCTGGGCCTTTACGTGAGCGACCATCCGGTTTCCGAATATCAGGACTACTTGAACAAAATCGCCATCTCGATGGATCAAGTTACCAAAGAACATGTCGGAAGAAAAGTGACTCTAGGAGGAGTAATTACCAAAATTCAAAAAATATTTTTGAAAAGCCAAAAAACTATGGTTTTTGCGACACTGGAAGATATGAAAGGAAGAGTAGAACTTCTGATTTTCCCGAAAATTTTGGAAAGTTTGGGAGATCTTTTCCAAGAAGAAAAAATTATTGTTGCAACGGGCACAATTTCCGACAAAGACGGCGTTTTCAAACTTCTGGTTGATACCGCCAAGGCTATCACGACCCAAGAAGTGGAAAATTTCAAAAGAATCGAACTCACTCATCAAAAAAATGGCGCGCCTAAAAGAGATTTTGATTTTAGTAAAATTCCTGCAAATACGACTCAGGAAAATAAAAGATTATTAATTGCTCTTCCAGAAAATACAGATCAAGAAATAATAAAAAAATTGTCGCAATTTTTCGACAAATGCGAGGCAGGAGCAATGAAGGTCTATATTTCTATCGGAAACGCCCGCTTGGAAACTCCTTATTGCATCCAAGACAATCAATTGGAAGAAATGAAAAATAATCTGAAAACATTCGCGCCAGAAAGCCGCATTAGCACCTTCTAGAAAAATAAAAAAGAACTCTTGCAAAAAGAATTCTTTTTTTATTTGAAAAAATTTTTAATTTCCAACAATTTCTTTGACTTTTTTTAGCAGATCTTCCAGTTTGAAATTTATCTTAAACAAATAACCCGCCGCACCCAATTTTTCCGCTTCAGCCATAGTTTCTTCCGTTTTCAAATTAGTAAGCACAATGACCGGGATGTCTTTTATTTTTGGATCACTTTTGATTTCTTTTAATGTTGCAATCCCGTCCATTATTGGCATCAAGATATCCATTAAAATCAAATTAGGAGTGTAATTTTCCAACGTCTTCAGCCCTTCTTGGCCATTGTTGGCAACTTTTACCTCATATCCTTCTCCAATCAAATATTCGGAGATGGCATTGGCTTGAAGCGTTTCATCTTCTACAATTAAAATTTTCTTTTTTTCACTCATATAACTAAATAATAATCCTTTTTAAATTATTGGCAAGGTGAAGTAAAAAGTAGAACCCTGCCCTTCCTCTGAAGCCACCCCTATAATCCCTCCATGAGCCTCCGTTATTCCTTTGGAAACAACCAGTCCTAATCCTGTTCCTTTCTTTCCAACAGCGTCCTTGACTGCTCCAAATTGCTTGAATTTATTGAAAAGTTTTGGAATATTTCCTTTGGAAATTCCAATTCCTGAATCTGTCACCGCTATAAATAAAGAATCCGGAATATTGGCCAAACCCTTTTCTTCTTTTTCCAAAAACCAGCTCAATCCGGCCTCTTTTCCTTCCTCACGGATATCCTTTCCTTTTTGATGCAAAATAGCCTGCGCCACTATTTTTTCACTCTCCTGCGTAAATTTTATGGCATTGGATAAAAGATTATTAAAAATTTGGTTGACTCGCGTTTTGTCGAATTTAACCATTTCCGGTAAATTTTTCCCGAATTGCATTTCCAAATTAATATTAGAATCCTTTGCCAGAGAACCGTAAAAATTTATTCTTTCTTCGATGACAGTTTTGATATTATTCGGCTCAGCAAAGAGTTGGAATTTTCCCGATTCAAGTTTGGCAACATCCAGAAGATCATTTACCAAATTAAGCATCTGTGAAGATGCATCATTAATCATTGATGTATATTCATTATGTTTTTCCGGGGTAATTTTATCCCCTCTCAGCTTAATTAATTCGGCTATTTTTTTGATTCCATCTAAGGGCGAGCGCAATTCATGAACCATCATGGAGGTGAAGTCTTCTTTCATTTTTTCCAGTTCTTTTTCGTGAGTAATATCATGAAAAATTACCACTCCTCCCAGAATTTTTCCGCTCAAAATTCCAAAATTGCTTTTGACCGGCGAAACAATAATTTGGAAAAATTTATCTTTAATCAGAACTTCATTGGTAACCAGAATTTTGTCCAATTTCACACTTTCTTCAAGTTTTCCGCGAATATCAAACTTGCCTTCCAAATTATCGATAAAATCAAAGATAGTAATATCTTTTTTTTCTTCAATGCATAAAGATTTTCTGACCACCGGATTAGCTACCAAAATCCGGTAATCCATATCCGTCATAACTACGCCTTCATTCATGCTTTCTACCATAGCGTTGAGTTTTTGTTGCTCTGTTTCCACTACTTCTTGAAGTTTAGTAACGGCCTGCGAAGCTTGATTAGTAATTTTATAAAGAATAGTCATTTCTTCTTCTTTATAAAGTCCATCTTTCACATGGGCGACCGTCAAAACTCCTACAACCTTATTACCAATTACCAGCGGAATGTTAAAAAATGACTGCACGGAACTTTCCAGTTCATCCACCAAGATAGCGCCGGATAAAGTTTCTTCCACCTGATCCTTGGAAAATTCTTTATTGAGCAAAGCAGAAAGAGATCGGAGCATTCGATTGCGGATATTATCCACAAAATCCCGAGATACCGAACCTTCCAAATGGACTTTAAAAATAACTTTTTCCGGTTCAATCAACATATAGGAAACAGCGCTATATTCGATAAACTGGCTGAGAGACCCGGTAATAACATCAATTATTTTCTGAACATTCAATGAATACCCGACCCGCTCGCCCAATTCCTTGAGGATGGCCAACTCATACATTTTGCGGTCCATTTCTTTCTTTTTTTCCTCCAGATGCGCATTGACTCTCCAATTATTCCAAACGGAAAAAGCCACGGCAATGGCTACAACAAAAAGCGAACTTGCAAGCGTTACTGTTTGCATTTTTTTATTTTTTATTATCAGACGAGACTAATGTCAAACTCTACCGGGTTGTTTTTAAGTAAGCGCGAATAATACAGGATTATTTCTTTATTTTCCTAAAACTCTTTTCAATAAATTTTTCCTGGTGCGATAAAAAACAAAGCAGAGCAAGGCTACAAAAGTTAATTCAAGAATTTCTCCCAGTCCCGCAACTTCAACCAATTCAAATTCTTTCAGTGCGCCAATCACTTCAACGCCTGCAAAAGTTACGGCCGCCATAGCCAAAATGTTCCAGGTTTTTTCCAATTCTCCTCCTTGAGAAAGCGCTGCTAATTTTATCGCGAAAGTAGCGGCCAAAAGTGCTAGCAATAAATTAACAACCTCCAATATTTCTTCCACTTCCTCCGGCAAAAAAGCCACTTCCTTGCCAGTCGCAAAAACAACTGCCGGAACTGCCAACAAAACAAAAGAAAGTAATATGGATTTCGTGTATTTTTTCATTTTTGTTTAAAATTAATTATTATTTACTCTATTTTTTTAATATCCGGATATTTTTCGAATACGGAACCCAGAGCGTTCTTGACAATCAGACCCGAAAGTTCCACGTATTCGTTGACCAGTTTTTGCAAAACTTCTTGGGGATTGCCACTGATATTAGTGACTTTTCCGTCATCGCCAATTTCAAGACCAGCCACATTGCGCGCTTTCAAAATTGCAATGTCCGGACCCAAAATATCCGATTGTTTGGCGATAATCTCCGACATTAATGACATGTATTTTTCTTCCATAATTTTAACTTTTATTTTATTTTAATTAAAAGGCTCGACCTTTATTTGAATTATACAACAAAAGTGCCATTTGACCAATTGGGCATTTTCTGATAAATCTGATAAAATAACGTCATGCCCAGTAGTGAAATTTTGACTGGGCTTCGCCCGAAATTTATATTTAATTTTAAAAATAATTTAAGTATAAAATAAATAAATTTAATTAACCTTAAATATTTTGACATAAGGTCAAAATTCTACTACTGGGTATGAAAACAAGCACTCAAATTGAAATCCTCCGTCATTCCACTGCCCATGTTTTGGCTGCGGCGGTTTTGGAAATGTTTCCTGAAGCCAAATTCGGCATGGGACCGGCTACTGACGACGGTTTTTTCTATGATTTTGAGCTTCCCCGAACTTTGATTCCCGAAGATTTGCCGATTCTTGAAGAAAAAATGAAAGCCATAATTAAGGCGGACTATAAGTTCGAACGCGCGGAAATTTCCGTGAAAGAAGCGACGGAACATTTCCAAAAATTGGGACAAACTTTGAAAATAGAAATCATTAATGATTTGTCGGCGGATAATGTTCGCGAAGTTTCGATCTATAAATCCGATCATTTTGTGGATTTGTGTTCCGGTCCGCATTTGGAATCCACCGGAAAAATAAATCCCGAGGCAATCAAACTGACCAGAATTTCCGGTGCCTATTGGAAAAGTGACGAAAAAAACCAACAACTCCAAAGAATTTATGGCGTAGCATTTGAAACAGAAAAAGAATTGCAGGAATATTTGACACAAAAAGAAGAAGCGGAAAAAAGAGATCACAAAAAAATTGGGAAGGAATTGGATTTATTCTCTTTTCATCCGGAAGCTCCCGGCTCCGCTTTTTGGCATCCAAAAGGCATGGTTATTTGGAATGAATTGGAGAAATTAGGAAAAACTCTGCGCAAAAAACACGGCTACGAAGAAATTCAAACTCCAGTTCTCGCCAAAACTTCTCTCTGGATAACTTCCGGCCATTGGGATCACTATAAGGATTCGATGTTTCATTTCAAATTAGGATCCGATTCCTACGCCCTAAAGCCGATGGATTGCCCTTTTAATATAAAAATTTACCAAACCAAACAAAGATCCTACAAAGACTTGCCAATCCGTTATTCTGAACTTGGCCGAGTAATGCGACACGAAAAATCCGGCGAACTCAATGGTCTCTTGCGTGTGCAAAATATCACGCAGGATGATTCTCATATTTTCTGCACTCATGACCAGGTGGAAGAAGAAGTGGCAACATTGATAAAAATGGCGAAAGAATATTTCGGAATTTTCTCTATTGTTCCAAAATTTTTCCTGTCCACTCGCCCGGAAGATTTTATGGGAGAAATTGCCGATTGGAACAAAGCCGAAAAAAATCTAGAAAACGCTTTGAAAAAAGAAAAAATAAAATTTGAAGTCAAAGAAAAAGACGGCGCTTTCTATGGTCCAAAAATTGATGTGGATATTGCGGATGCCCTTGGGAGAAAATGGCAATTAGCCACTATCCAGTTGGATTTTCAATTGCCGAAAAGATTTGATGTGGAATATGTGGATAAAGACGGCAAGAAAAAAACTCCCGTAATGATTCATGGCGCTATTTTTGGAGCTTTGGAAAGATTTACTGGCATTCTCTTGGAACACACCGCCGGAAAATTACCACTTTGGATTTCTCCTGTTCAAGTTGCGATAATTCCTGTTTCAGAAAAACTCAATTCTTACGCGGAAAAAATCTATTCGCAATTATTAGACTTTAACATTCGCGTTGATTTGCATAATGATTCTGAAAGTTTGGGAAAAAGGATTCGCGAAGCGGAAAAACAAAAAATTCCTTATATGTTGATCGTCGGAGAAAAAGAAGAGGCCTCTATGGAAGTCTCTATCCGCCACCGAGACGACAAAAATCAGGAAACATTATCTCTTCAATCTTTCGTGAAAAAAATCACCAAAGAAATCCAAGATAAAAAGTAATTCTACAATCGATACAAGATAATCCTTTTCACTCCCATACTCCAGAGTATGGGAGTATAAAATATATTTTATTTCTATATACACCATTTATTGCCTAGGCTGAAAATGGTGTATATCGATTAGATAACTTTGTGTTCATATGTGGTTGCATGAACACATAAAAATATCTACTATTATTTCTTCCTTATAAGGTTATAAGGAAGAAAGTATTTTGAGGAATTAAAAAATCCCGCCAAAGTTATCCGGCGGGATTTTTGATATTTTCTATTAAATTCTGCTTCTACATATCCTTAATAATTCAGATGCTGTAATTTTCTTCTTTTCTTTAATTAATTCGGGTTTTAATTTATCATCTTCTAAAGCAATCATTTTGCCATTAACGAGTTCGACTGAATTTAGCAGAAAGAAATCATCGTCCTTAAAAGATAATTCTCCAATAAATATTTGCGTAGCGGTAATAATTTTTATAACCAGCGCCTCCTCTGTCTTTTTCCTTTCATCAGCCATCCAATTTAATAAATTTGATTTTTCACTCATAATCAATCCTCCTTTTTGTTATAAATTATAGAGTTAATTTTATTCCTTACTCAGGCTTTTTTTACAATTTCATATTTATTTATAAATTCAACAAATCTTACACAAAGACAGTAGAATTTATAAAATATATAATAAAGACCTACCATCGATCCCATAGGAACAAGAATTTGATAGATCGGGGAAAGGCTCAGTGTTAGCTGGCCTATAAACATAAAGCTTACAAATGGTATGAACAAGATAAAAAACATGATAATCATTCCCATTATTTTTTTCTCCTCAATTAAGGGTTAATTTTTAAGGGACATTGCCAAACATTTCAATAAACCATTATTGCCTCTTTACACATTTTTTGTCAAATAAAAAAGGGGCTTCACGTTTTACGCTAGCCCCTTTCGCTTTTTCTAACTTTTACTTTATCCAGCCAAATAACTTTAGATTCGGGTGGTTTATGATATCTAATAACATCCTGACTCTTATTGACATAAAAATTATCTCCATATTTCAGATTTATTACTTTATCTTTTGATTGCCAAATAATTCTTTTTTCCTTTTCAAAAGAATATACGCAATGCAAATCATCCTCAATGCGTCTGTGATAACGATACAATTTTAGATCTTTTCCGCTGCTTGGCTTTAATTGTTCCGCTGGCTGTCCTTCTTTATGCCGCACTCCTGCAACGAATCCAACCACAAAGAAAATCAGACCAAACAATAAATATGTGTCCACTTTTCCTCCTTTCTTAATTTTATTTATTATAAATAATTTCCTTTGCCATTGAAATTAATTTAATGCCGGCAGTTAACATATCCTCTGCAGTTAAGCATCTCATCACTGCTATCGAATTGATTGAATACGACATATTTTTTCCACCTTTATCCTCTCCCAATTGTATACACCATTTTTTTGAAAAAGAGTTCAAATAAATTCTCTGCACATTGTCAATATACAAAGTTCCGTTAGAAAGCACTACCATTGTTATAGGATTATCCATTCCTGTTTTTTCTTGCCCTTTTTTTATTATTTCTCTGGCGTTAGATACTTTCATGTCGCCTCCCTTATTTTAAGGTTAAATTAATATATATTTTAAAGACCAGCTTAGTGAATTATTATTGCTCTTAATCTCGGTTTTGTCAAATGCTAGAATAGGTTTGCGAGGTTCTTTTTTTGTGCTACATTAAAGCTTATGAAATATTTTATATTCATATTGGGTTGCCAAACCCCATACCAAACTTTCCTATCAGGAAAGTTGCTACGGGGCAAGTGAATTTTATGAGATATTATCTGTTTATATTAGGATGTCAGATGAATGTTTCGGACGCAGAAAGATTGCGGACTGTGCTTAACAGCGCCAAATATCAAGA
>Ga0172379_10010712_pt1 | contig 11045 bp, 12 predicted proteins | sample GrowelOW334metaG_FD_119756 | JGI IMG/M metagenome (GOLD analysis project Ga0172379, IMG submission 119756) | Groundwater microbial communities from an aquifer near a municipal landfill in Southern Ontario, Canada - Groundwater well OW334 metaG | ecosystem: Environmental > Aquatic > Deep... | reverse complement strand
TTCGGCGCTATTCATCTCAACCGCCTTGAGCAGCAGGTCTGCCCCGTGGATGCTCGTGTTATCGCACTCACGCCCTCTCTTCCACGCCGAGGGAGCCTTGACGAGACGCCAGTAGGGTATCTCGCCCATGCTAGTATGGGGTAGCTTCCACCAATGCCCGTAAGCCCACGTGAGGTGGGAATGGTCAGAGCCGCGTACCTCGTATTCGCCGCGCTTGTGGGGCGTGTGTTTGGCACTAACCCAGCCGGCGGCTAGGGTGCGGCCATCTTGGGTGCGTTCCTGCCAGCGCTCGTAGGGAGTCTTGGTCACAGTGCCTTCCTCAGTGCTTCGATGGTCGTCTTCCAGTTTTCGTCCAATTCCCCCTTGGGCAGAGCCGCGAGAATCTCCTGCGCCCGCAGGACCTTCTCCTTCCAGTGCGTGCTGGCCTCAAAGGGGAGGACCTTGTAGCCTATCCCCCGCTTGTCCAACAGCCCAATGATCTGCGCTGCACTCTTGGACTCCGCGCTGGCCACGACATAGGCGGCATCGACCTTCTCCATGATGAGGTTGGTGGAGGTCAGGAGGTTGGAGTGGCAGAGGGGAAACGTCGTGCAGGGAATGCCGTTCTCGCGGGCGAACGCTTCCACCATTTGGCTGGCGCCGTTCGTGTAGATGTGCCCGATGGCCGGCAGGTTGGCACCGATCTGGTCCGGCAGGAAGTCGGGATCGTCCAGATTCTTGGGGGCGAAGATCGCGTAGGAGAATTGCTTGACGGGCTGCGGGGCGGTGAGGCTCATGGCTAGAACTTCTTTCCTCCATGACGGTGCGGCCGGCCGGCGTTGAACCTCCGCTTGGCTTCAATGGCTTCGGCTATGCGCCACCCTTTCTCGACGGCCATGTCCATGGCACGGATGACTACATCCGCCAGTTCTTCTTCGGCCGCATTGAACTCGGGAATATGGTCGCTCGGCGGGTTGCCGTGCCGCAGGCCTTCAAGAGCCTCGCTCAACTCAGCATGCATTAAGGCGATGCGGGTGCCATCGGGCGGGGCATCGTCATACCACCCTTTCTCATGAGCCGTGGCGTTAATCTCGGCGGCGACTTCGCGCCACGCGTCAGTAAAGGCAGTGTTCATGGGGATAGTGTCTCGGTCTTGGGGTTAGTGTCAAGCGCAATCTCTGGCGAGATTGCTGGTTCCTGCAACAGGACGGTACGCTTCCACTCGGCGTGCTGGTCGGGCGACATGTCGGCGAAATCCTTGGCTAGGGGAAGCCCTATCCGGGCGATCCCCTCATCAAAAAAACGGTCCAGCGTGCGCTTGATCTTGCCGGCGGCCTGCTGGCCCACACTGTGCTTCACGTCTAGGTTGGTCGCGATGATGATGTCCTGCGGCGCGGCGGCTATAAGCGCCCCTAATACCGCCTCGGATAGGTTGATGCCAAAAAGGCAGAACGACTGTGGCACGCCGTGAGTGGCAAGGGCCAACCGGCAACCGACCCCTTCTACCAAAACGGCCTGCCGGGTTTCGCGGATCTCCTCCAAGCCTCCCCATATCCACGAGGACACCTTGCCAAGGTGCTTGTGGCGCGGGGTGGCATTGACGAGCGAGCGGCCGGTGAAGCCGATGATCTCCTCGTTCTCGTTGAAAATAGGGATGACGTAACGCTTGGCCATCTGCCCTATGGTGGCAACACCTCCCCGCAGGGAGACCAGTACGTCTTCCGAAATCCCCCGTTTGGTCCAATATGTGTGGTCCTGTATCAGCCGGTCCAATACCTCGGGCGGCCAAGTGCGCTCCACCTCGACCTTGGGCAGTGCTTCCTCAGTGGGCATCTCTCCGGGCGAGCCGTCACCGGCCAGAGCCCAGATCCCCTTGTTGTGATCTGGATCGGAAGGAAAAAGGGCGCAGCTCCACCGGCCCGAACGCCAAAGACGAAGGTGGTTGCCCGACGAATCTCTCCCTGCGGCGCGGCATACGGGACATGCGGCCTGCCAGCCTTCGGAGGTGGGGTGGACGTTTTGGAGTTTGGTGCGGTCGAGGGGCAAAGGGAAAATGATGGAGATCTTGTCAGCCGTGTCAAGCGGAAAAGAAAGATAGGGGCTAAGTGACGACGGGTCGGCAGGTTGCCCAGAAGGTTATGAAATAGTCACGAACATTGAATAATTCTCGCGTAACCCTTGGTGCATGACTGCATACCGTAAAAATGATGGCTGGGTGACCTTCAAGTTGCCGGCCGAGACTGATCGGAAACTGCGCGAGATGGCTTCGGCCACTGGCTTGAAAATGACGACGATTGTCGTAAAGGGGATCGAGAAGGCATGGGAGAAATGGCAAGAGGTTGAAGGGAAGGAGGGTGGGAAATGAACGACACCCCCAAGATCGTCAGAAAAGCCGCGCCCCGCTGGACTGCCGAAGAGAAAAATCAACTGGAAGCGTGGTATAGAGCACGCATACCGTTCAAAGAGATTGCGGCTAAACTAGGGAGAAGCATTACGGCCGTAACTATCAAGGCCAATCGGATCGTGTCAGAAGCGAATCCCACCATTACAACAGATCCGAAAATCGTGGCAAAAGTCATTGAGGGCTATTGGAAAAATGAGACTCTTGCAAAAATAGAAGCCGGCACCGGAGTTGGCCAAGGTGCTATTCGGCTGATTCTGAGACGCGCTGGACTGCAAAGGCGCAAAAGACATGACGTAACGCCCAAATACGATCCGGCGCTTGTGGCTGAAATCAAACGGCTATACTTAGAAGAAAAGATGAAGCAAAGAGAGATCTCCAGACGGCTTAACGTTCCGTATTGCACTGTTCATTGCGTCGTCAAGTATCGAGGGCTCCAAAATAGACCAGAGTTCTGGACAGACGAAGAGTGCAGAACCATGCAAGACATGCTCCGGTCCGGCAAAGACATGTGGACCATTTGCTTGCGCCTAAATAAAACGGATCTACAGCTGATCTGTTGCGCCAAGTTTTTCGACATATTTGATCGGTATCCGACCTTACACCAGCGTTTGACGGCCGAACAACAGCGTCAGATTCATTTCGTGCTTGTGAAGTTCGCTGCCATTCAGAACTACGACCGCAAGCGGTTCGGTATAGAATTGAAAATAACGCTGGAACACATGTTCGATCTATACGCCTCTCAAGAGGGAAAGTGCTTTTACACGGACGCTCGGCTAGAGTTTCAAACAGGGCACAAGAACACTCTCAGTATCGAAAGAATAGACTCCGCAAAGCCTCATGTAGAAGACAATCTCGTGCTTTGCACTTGGGAGGCTAATTTGATGAAGCAAGACTTAGACATCGATAGATTTCTTATGGTGGCAGAGACAATCAGCAAAAGAGCACCCGCTATCAGAGTGGCTTTGCAGAAAAGACTTTCCTCTACAAAAGATCAGGTTTGCTCTCAACCGGTTGAACATTGATGCCCATCGCGGTGTTCCGTTCCACCACACGCTTAAGGGTAGAGACCTCTCGCACGTTGAATTGAGAAAAATTGAACAGCAGGTAATTCTTGACATAACGAATCTTGCTTCCCTTTTCGGCTTTGATCGGTACCAGTCTATCTTCTCCCAGCTCGCAGGGGCCTCGTTGGCGGCAGGCTATCTCGCGCAACGAATGGGTTGCGTCATCCTTTCCGAGCTGGTTCATGGCCGCACGTTCATCGGGAGTCAGCTCTTCCAAGAGTAGTACCACAGACGAAAATTGCGCCAGCATGTCAGAACCTCCAATCACTGAACTGTTCTGCTGCTTCTCGCCTCCTTTGGTCTCAACGTTTTCCCGGTTCGTTTGACAGAAACAAATGGCCGGGATGTTCAGCTCCTTCGAGAGGTTCTTGATGCTGTCGATCTTCTCGCCAATCTGGAGAAAGAGAGGGTTCTTGCTGCGGAAATCCTCGCGAGAATTTAGTTTGATATAGTCATAGACCAGAAGACCCCGTTTGCCTTCCGTCAGGTTCTTGAAAGCCCACCTTCTGGTCAGCGAAATGATTGCGTTTAGATCCTTCCCGCCGACGTAGATATGTTGAACGCGCTGGTTGAACGGCTCCAATAGGTCGGCCGCCGCCTCTACGCGCTCTCGTTCGTCCTTTCGCTTCTTGTACCAACCCTGCCGAATCCTAAACTCGGACACTCCCGATGCAGCGGCGAGTGCACGGGACTGGTTCTCTTGTAAGGTCAGTTCCGTGTCCAGTACCAGTATGCGCAGCTCGTCGTCCTTGTCCTGTGCGCACAGCTGCTGTCCCAAACTGAGCCAGAGTGATGATTTGCCGATTTTCATTCTGGAAGCTATAAGCCATACACTCCCGGCATCGAAATATCCGTAGAGATCGTTTAGGACCACCCACGGGGAAGCTATGGCGCGCGAACTGAACGAGTTGTCGATGTCGAGAAAGCTGCGGATCGATCCGTAGAGATTGGCGGGCTCGTCGTCCTTCGATCCGCTAATGATATTCACGTGCTCATTGAATATCCCCGTCACCTCCGCTAGTAGCTCGGTAGCCTTCTTGGGCTCATTGTCTCCCGGCGCAACGTCCTGTGCGGTCGCGGCCTGAATCTTACGGCCGATCTCGTGCAGTTCCCGCCGAACCGAAGTCCGTTTCAGCTCCTTGGCAATGCCGATCCCCGCTTTTTCCACCACGCCAAGCCCGACAAGGGCGTTGACATAGATCGCCGGATCGATGGTTTCGGCCACCTTAATCCCATACGACGCTAAACGGTCTATCAAAAGGTGGTGACTGAATTCAACTCCGCTCGCCACACACGCCCGCAACGCGCTAAAGACCACCCGGTTGACCGGACTAAAATCTCGCTCAGTCAGGGGGCACTCCGCTAGGATCGCGGGATGGCGGATCGCGGCGGAGAGGAACTGCTTCTCCTGTTCCAGTTTGTAAAGCGACATCAGTTCGCTTTCGTCCTCTCGGCGTGAATCATGTCCGCATGCATCTGGAGGCTCTTGTCATCGTGGGGAATCTCGCCCCGCAAGGTGGAGACCGCCAGCCGCGCCATGTCAAGAACCGGCGTTATATCCCCCTCGGCCATGCAACGCTCGATGAACTGCCGGGGAGTCAAGCCATCGATCAGCCGATCCCCGTCAGGCGTCTTTGAGACTTCGTAGGTTTTGCCGGCGATGGTGACTTGGAACATGGTCGAATGATGGAAAGGTTGGGGCGGTCGTTCGTGATGATGACCTCAATGTCGCGCTTCTGAAAGCGGACGACAAGGGCTTCACGCTGCTCTTCGGAAAGCTGGTTCATGCGGGGCGACTCGATGACGAGAATGTCGCCGGGCCGGAGCCGCAGAACTGAGACGCGTTTGATACTGATCATCTGGCTAAAGGTAAGGGGCTTGCGGGCGGAGTCAAGGTCAATCGAGCGGGGTCGAGTAGAAGACGGCTCGAAAGATCAAGATTTTTCGCGAACTGTGTAGCCTTTACGTGTAACTCCTCTATGTGAGCACCTACACCACTGAACAAAGAGCCTACATCATGAACCATCTGGACCGCGCTACGGTCGGCCAGATCTCTCGCGCTATCGGTAAATCGCGCAGGTCCCTGTTCCTGTTTCTGCGGGGGAACCGGATCAAGATGGACGACCATCCGTCGCTGTACGACGTACCTGCTCAACAGTTTGAAAACCCCTCCACTCCAGAAGTTGTCTACCTGCTTGGCTACTTGTGGGCAGACGGATGTCTCTGGTTGCCTACCAACACGCTCACTTTGGATTGCGTTGCCGATGATATGAAAGCGATTGCGCCAGTGCTGGACAAGACGGGAGAATGGTTGAAGACCAACATGCATCGCAAGGGTAAACGCCCTAGTCAGATAGCTAAAACTGTCAATGCCCGGCTGGCCCGATTCTTGGTTAGTCACGGCTTCGAACACAAGTCTACGCGGAGTCCCGACAGTCTCATCTGTTTGATCCCTGAAAGGCTCCGTCACTTTTTTTGGCGAGGCTATTTTGATGGGGACGGATGCGTCAGCAAGGGGTTTAAGGTTAGTGTCGCCGGATCTTTCGAGCAAGATTGGACGGCATGGGAAAAACTTTTGCTCTCTCTCAATGTCAGTTATGCCATAAGACGCCGAGTATTGCGGATCGGTAGCAAAGGATCGTCTGTGTGTATAGATGGACAGACCGGTCAACTGCGGCTGCTCGACTATCTCTATTCGGGCTTCTTCGTCGATGGAATAGGTTTGCACCGTAAGCACGCGGCCTATCAAAAATTGAAGACCCATGCCGCCAAACGCCCTCTTTCCAAAACTGGGTTCCTTGGTGTGCATCGTAACGGTCCTCGGTTCTACGCTAAAATAGCGGTTGGCAGTAAACGCGCTAAAGTGCAGACCTACATTGGCTTCTACGATACAGCGGAAGAAGCTGCTCGTGCATTCGACAGGCGCGCCATCGAGCTGCGAGGCCCAACAACCCGCATCAATTTTCCTTTGAGCGATTACGTTAGTCAAGAGGCTGAGAATAATAAATGGCTTCAAGACCATGTTCTTTCTGATAGAGTAGCCCCTGCGAACGTCGGATAGCTCCTACGAGCCCCGCCCGGGCGTGCCACTTGTCGGCACTACACAACGCTGGCGCAACCCGCACCACAATCCCTTTGATATCGTTGCTTTCTTCGTGATGAGTGTGACCCACTAGCGCCTCGATGAAACGATACTGACTGATGGTGCTCTGGTTTTCGCGCATTACGAGCAGGGGGAGGTCTTTGGGCTTGGTCTCGTCTCCGTGATCGAAGGCAATGAGGGTCTTACCATAGCCCACGTACTTACGACTGCACGGCGACGCATCTACCTGTACGTTGGCATGGGTCCTGAACCAGCCTTCCACGTAACGTCCGAGGAAGTGGGAGGTGACCGAGTCGTGGTTCCCGGCGATTACCACCACGCGCACCTTGAAACGGCTCGCCAGCTCCTCAATGACATCGGTCAGCATTTTGGCGGCGGTGTCAAATACCTTGGAGAGACGGCTGTCACTGTCCACGTAGGTCCCCTTGGTAGTCTCGGAGCGGTCGTTATCGATCTGGAGCATGTCCGACCCCACAATGACCACCACCTCTTCAATGCGCTCTGCGGGGGCCTTGCGCATGAGATCCTGCACGGCCTCCCGATAGGTGCGCTCCGCGATCTTGATGTCCCAGTCGGCATGGCCTGTTTCCCGGCTCTGAGCTAATTTCCCGAGGTGAAGATCCTGCAGGTTAAGCACATAGAGGCAGTCGGCGGTCTTGGATGGTGCCTTGTCTATGTCCCACTTGCGCGGCGCGTGTTGGGCGGCGGCGGCGGTGAACAGGTCGGCGACCACTGTCTCTGCAATCCCTTTGCGCTTGGAGAACCGCGCCGCCCACGCGAACCCTTTTGCCCCGCGCCGCACGGTGAACCCCTTGCTCTCCCAAAGTGTGGTATCCACCTTGCACAGTTGCACCACTTCTTCCAGCGTTTTGGCTTTGGAAAGCTCCACGTCCACGTCGAAACCGTCGCTGTGTGTAGTGGTGGTCACGCTATTCTGCGGCACGCCGGCCGGCGGGGTCCAAAAAACGTGCCGCTTGTTCATTTTGGTCACGTTGTCGGGCGCGATTTTCAGCCGCTGGAGAAGCACCTCGCGCGCTTCCAGCCATGTCGGGCAGTCCTTGACCCATGAGCGGATCTCGGCAATTTTCTGTGGCGTATAAGGGGTGGTCTTAGTCATGCGTCGTCGGTCTCTTGGTTACACCGGCTTTGAGGGTTGTTCGCCGGTCGTCGGCGGCGACGATGGGGTAGTAGTAGGGCTCATAGCTGGACGCCCAAACCTTTGAAAAAAGCCGCCGACAGGTTCGGCACGTCTTCTTCGTAGACCCGCACGAGCGTGATGTCGTTCAGATCGCACCACTGCTTCTTCTTGTCGTCCCGGTCCATCTGCTTTTGGAAGAGACTGAAGCTGCCCTTATGAAAATGGGCGTTGTATTGGTTGTGCTGCTCCCCGTCACATTCGATGGCTATCCGGCGGGTCACGTTGTAAAAGTCCAGCCGCATGCGGGTTCCGATCACCGGGAACTCCTCGCAGACCACGTGGTTCTTCCAGTAGTGGTGGAGGAACTCCTTGACGCGCCGCTGGAACTTGGACAGCGACACGTCATCCCAGTCAATCAGATAGGGCTGAACAGACTTGCTTTTTCGGCGACCTGTGAGGGTCTCGAACTGCATCAGGCAATGAAAAGCCTGCGCGCTTCTGCATGGACGTGATTGACCAGATCGGGGTTGGCTTCGAAGAAGGCGCGAACCATCGGTTCCCCTTTGAACGAAACTCTGTCCAGCTCGATGTTGACGGCTTTGAGTTCCTCGACGTATTTCTCGTTGAACGAAATGTTGCCCGAGCCCTTGTCGGTCATGTTACCGCCCATCTTGCACATGAGGAAAGCCTCATATTCCCGCCAGATGCCGCCTATGTGGCCGTATTTAACGGGGAAGGCCACTACAGTGCCGGTCGTCTCGTTGGGGGTCTTCTCCATCTTGATATTGACCATGCGGCCAATCTCCTTGCTCTTGGCGTCTGAGGTTTCTCGAATGGCCAGATCGGACCAGTGCTTGACGATCTGCCCGGTGAGAGACGAGTAAAACTTGGGGGCATTGCCGCCGCTGGCTTGTTTGCCGCCCGCGCCGGGGCCGTGAGTATTGACCTTGTCGCGGGTCTGAGAGGTCATGTACAGATGATGACCAGTCACGCTGAACACCAGACTGAGCCGTTTGCCGGCCGCGCTAAGGATCGTTGCGGTGCCACCAATCTTCTCGGCTTCGCCCAGATTCTTGCCGATATCCACGGTGCGCTCGCAGGCGTCGGTCGAGTCTACGATGAAGTAAAAGAGTCTGTCGTCTTCGTTATTGCTGACCAATCTGTCGATCATCGTGTAGATGAAGTCAGACTTGTTAGAGTCGATGATGCGGAACCTGTCTTTAGACGTGTCAATTCCCGAGCGGGCGATAAGGTCGGCTGTCACTCTTCCTTCCGCGTTGAACACGATGACCATGCCGCGCTCTCCATAATGCCGTTGCCATTGCCGGCCCCAGCAAAGACCCTGACTAGACTTACCCGACTCCTCACTTCCGTAAAACCTTGACCAGCAAGAACTTCTGAAACCGCCACCCAATACCTGATCGAAGAAAAACGACCCGGTGCTAACGATGTCAGGACGAGCAATCTCGCTTCCGCTGCGAGAGCCAAGGTGCAGCCCCTTGAACTCCTTCTCGGCTAGGATGGCTTCAATCTGGTCGATCTTGGGCTCTTCGGTTTCAGTGTTCTTGGAGGTCTTGGGTTTAGCCATTGGTAAATCAGGGGGTATCGGCCCACTCTAAGACCGATTGCTTGCGGTTGACTGTGTTGGTGTTGCGTTCCGTGTCAATGGAAATCGTTCCGATTTCCGGTTCTAGCTGGTCCTCCAAGTGCCGGATATCCTTGTCGAGCGCGGCAGCCTCTTCAGCCTTGCGCTGGGCCTCGCCAATCTGATAGGCGTTCCACTCCTCTTGCAGAGATCTGGCACCGTAGTCGGTCAGGAAATAGCTGAGGCTGCCCAGCCGGATGGCCGGCTTGAGGGACACCCAGAATTCGAGCGGCTGATATCTGGCCCGCAACCTCTTCAGGATACCCAGCTCGCGGCGCAAGATCTTCTGGTCCTTGGTCGCTCCTTCCACGAGAATCTGGTTTAGGGCACGGAAGTCGAGGCGCGGCTTTTTCATGCCTGCGCGCCGCCCGAAACGCCGCCGAACTCAGTAGGGAGCTGTTTGAAAAACCCGCCGCATGCCTGCTTATGCCCCCCTCCCCCGTACTTGGACGCAATCTTGCTCAGGTCAACGTCCGGCTTGCCGGGGACGCCGTAGAGGCTGAACTTCCACTTTTTGCCATCCCAAAAGTAGCCGAGACAGCCGTCATGCTCCGGCTTGAGGGCGGCGAGAAAGGTCATGCTGTTACAGCGGGCAATGTTGAGAGCGCGAAAGCGCAGTCCCTCGAACGTCACGTCAAAGCCCCGCTCGGTGATGATCTGTGCGCTGGTGACCGTAGTGTAGGCGTGGATGGCACGCCCATTTTGAATGATGGGCTCAGTCTGTTGGCGGTCACTGATCTGCATGTCGGTGGTGCCGTCCGGCAATGTCAGTAGCTTGCTCCAAGACGGGGCAGATTCTGCCTGCATCCCAAGCTGGAACAGATCGACCTCAGGCAGCCTTTTGTCCCAGATATCATACCGTCCGAGTAGCTCAACGGCGCGGGGCTCTACGACCTTGGTCGGGATGCTCGTGTAGTCGTCCTTCGAGGGATATAGCGGTCGCGGATCGACCAACTTTTCCCACTCGAAGTATTGCCACGCCAGCCGGCAAGCCGCCACACCGTCAATACGGTAACCCCTGATATCGACGCCTTTCATAGCTTCGATGGCACTCTGGTGGTGGTCTATCCAGATCAGCTTGTCCGCGTGAAGGGCCATAACGCCCGGCGGCAGGCTGATGTCTATCAGATAGACCGTCTGGTAGGCGGCTAGCTGCGGCAGGTCGTCGCCGTATTCGAAGCCAAGGTAGTCGGCGGTGTTGCCGAGAAACTTGTGGGCGATTTCACGAGAGCAGATGCCGTCTAGATCGGAGCGGTGGTAGATGACGAGGGTGCTGTTCATTTCATCACGAGCAGCTTGGTGCCGCCCACAAGGTTCCGGTTCGTTGATGTCGATTGAACGAAAAGATCGAAGTCCGGATGCGAGGCCGGCTCAACTTTTACCTCGTAATCAGGCAGGCCCAATAGGCGACGAGCATTGGAGCCGCCGTAGACCTTGCCGTTCAGCTTGTTCTGGACGCAGATCTGTTTGTGACCCTGTACCTTCTCAGGCTTGCTCAGCTGATAATAGGCCGACCCCAAACGGAACGGAATCTTCCAGCTCTCGACAAACGGTTTGATCACGGCGGCCTTATGGACATTGAGCAGCTCATAATCGCTTGGGCTCAGCTCGCTCAGGTTGCTCTTGACTACCGTCGCGCTGATCTTGGAGGTGTCAAGGCTGAAGAGGTTTTTGGTGCCGCGAACGCCGGTCGCGCGGGCGCGCATAAAACT
>Ga0172379_10010711_pt1 | contig 11047 bp, 10 predicted proteins | sample GrowelOW334metaG_FD_119756 | JGI IMG/M metagenome (GOLD analysis project Ga0172379, IMG submission 119756) | Groundwater microbial communities from an aquifer near a municipal landfill in Southern Ontario, Canada - Groundwater well OW334 metaG | ecosystem: Environmental > Aquatic > Deep... | reverse complement strand
GGATCCTTCGCGCTGAAGAGGTAGTCCACGCGGCCGGGGAAATAGACGATCTTGTGGTTGAAATAGCGCGGAGGCCCGGGGAAAAGCCGCTCCGAGGCGATGCCCTTGCCGACATCACTCCAGTATTTGGGCTGCGACGTCCATTCATACCCGGCGATGGCGACGAAGCGTCCGTTGAGCGTGAATTCGTCCGCTTTTTCCTGGGTCAGCGTCCACTGGTTCGTGGGCATGCGCCAGGGCGCGGCATTTCCAAAATCGTGGTCCGTGACGATGACGAAATCGAGCCGCGCGACATCACGGGCATGGGTGAAGTAACCGTCGAGAGTGCCCTTGCCGTCGGAAATCCGGGTGTGCCCGTGAACATCGCCCCAATAAACGTTGTATTGGGCAAAGGCCGGGCTGACCGCGAGAAGCAGCGTCCCCAACAGTTGAAGTGGGATCATGGAACGCATCATTTGGTGAAGAGTGGGTGGCATTGAATCAACGGCATGAGCCTGACCGATCGGAGCGGACCGGCCCGAGCGCGCCACAAACCCGGCGGCTGCCGGTGGCGACGGCTGCGAAAGCGGCGCGATCCCATGGTGCATGGCAGCATATGCAAAATGCGGGCGAAGCCAACCAGCGAACCCGACGGACACCGCCAAAACTCAGCCCGCCGGTTGCCGGCCCGTCCGGTTGAGGGGCGCATTCGCGCATTGCCCTGAAAGTCAAACCGGTCGGAGCGCGGCTGTGTGCGCAGCACCAGCCGCAGCGCGTGGCCTGAGCCCGCGTGGTCCGAGTCGGCCGGCCGGTGCGGACGGACGGAGCCGCTGCGGCTGGTCTGCGACACAGCCGCGCTCCAGGGAACCAGGCTTTCGAGCGTGATATCTCCGGCGCGGCGGTTACTCTCCGCCCGGCGTGATGAAAGTGCTTTTCATTTCCAACCTGTTCCCCGACTCGGCCGCCCCCGGTCACGGACAGGTCAACGCCACCGTGCTGCACCACCTCGCGCGCCATTGTGATATCCGGGTCATCGCGCCGCGCCCGCTGCTGCCGTTCAAGAGCTGGCGAGGCCGCACCCCGCGCGACGAGGACAAAATCTTCCGGCCGCTCTACGTCCGCACCTTCTACGTGCCGAAGTTCGGCGGCCCGTGGAACCACCGGCTCATGGCCCGGGCGCTCCGGGAGCCGGTGCGCCGGATGCGCGCGGAGTTTCCCTTCGACGTCGTTCTCGGCGCGTGGGTGTATCCCGACGCCTGCGCCCTGGACCTGCTGGATTGCGAACTGCTCGCCCCGGTGGTCGCCATCGCGCAGGGCACCGACGTCCACAGCTACCTGCACATGCCGCTGCGCCGGCACACCATCGTGCAGGCGCTCGGCCGGGCCGCCGCCACCATCACCCGCAGCAAGGACCTCGCGACGCGCCTCCGCGACGCCGGCGTGCCCTTCATGAAGCTGCGGCCGATCTACAACGGCGTGGACACCGCCACCTTCCACCCCGGCGACGCCCCGGCTGCGCGCCGCGAACTCGGCCTGCCACCGGACGCAAAGCTCATCCTTTACGTCGGCAACTTCCTTCCGGTGAAGAACCCGCTCCTGCTCATCAGCGCGCACGCGCGGCTGTGCCGCTCCGGCGCGAAGCCCTGCGAACTCGTCATGATCGGCACCGGCCCGCTGGAGGCCAAGGCCCGCCGCATGGCAAACAAGCTCGGCTTCGGCGCAAACGTCCGTCTCGTGGGCCGCAAGTCTCCGGCGGAAGTCGCCCGCTACATGCAGGCCGCCGACGCCCTCTGCGTCCCCAGCAAGCAGGAGGGCGTGCCCAACGTCATCCTCGAAGCCTTCGCCTGCGGCCTGCGCAGCGTCGCCACGCGCGTCGGCGGCATCCCCGAAGTGCTCGACAAGGATTTCCTCGGCCGCCTCGTCCCCAACGCCGACGTGGAAGCCCTCACCCGGGCCCTTGGCGAGACGCTCAACGAGACCCCGGATCAGCCGGCCATCCTCCTCCACGCCGCACAGTTCTCGTGGGAAAAAACCACCGAGCGCTACATGTCCGTGCTGCGCGAGGCATGTGCAGGAACACCCGCCGGCGGATAGTCGCTGCAAGGGCCGGCCGGCCTGTCAGTCAGTTTCTCAGCGAGCCACGTTCTCGAATCTGGCCTTGCCCGCCTTCCTGTCCACCACCACCACCACCGGCAATACAACGCCGTTCGTGGAAAAACGATACCGCGAAGTCAGCTCTCCGCTTGATTCAGAGACGATCTCCGCCTGCGGATAGCGATTGAGCAGCACATGCATCGCAATCCGCCGCGTCTCGTCGGTGGAAGTCAGCTTCGATCTGTCACCGGCTCCGCCAGTCCCGGTCTGCGAACTGCGCTCGCACGAGCACAGCGCGACACAAAGCAGGGCAGTCATACCGACTACGTGTGAAGGCTGATGGAACCGGCACCGGTGGCCGGGTTGCTCCTTCTCCCTTCGCGGAGCGAGGGGAGAAGGTGGCCGCAGGCCGGATGAGGGGTGCGGCCACCAACGCCAACGCGGCCAACCCCTCACCCCGGCCCTCTCCCCTTGCTCCGCAAAGGGAGAGGGAGGAGCACAGTTGCCTGCGCCTGGGTTCGACAAGGTTTCACCGGTAATTGGTATCAGAAACGGTGAGGTCTTCATAAAGCGGGGCCGGATCATTTCTGGTGGCTCATCACGTTGATGACCACGCCATTCGGGTCGGCCACATAAAAGCGGCGGACGCCCCACGGCTCGGTGGTCAGGGGATAAACAATCTGGAGGCCGCGCGCCACGGCCCTGGCATGAACCGCATCAACGTCAGCGACCTCGACTGTCAGTGAAAAAGGCGAGAGGGGCGCCGCCGCCTCCCCGCTCAGAAGCGAAACCTGGGCGGTCGGATTGCTCGGCGATACAAGCGTCACAATCCAGCCCATGTCCATGGCCACCTCCATGCCCAGGAACTCCGTGTAGAACTTCCGGCTCTCTTCCACCCGATCAGACTGGATGTTCGGGACGACTCTTCTGATGCTCATGGTGTCGTGTTTTGTTTTAACGACGGACGTTTTCACCAGCGGCTTCCGGGGCCAAGCCCCCTGAACCCCGTTCGACCTGCTGTAGCAAACCCTCACGGGCGCTGCAACGCACGGTTTAGACGACCTGCCTGAAGCGCCGCATCAGCATGAACAGCCACGCGCCAACGCACGCCAGAAACACGCCGCCCAGCAGCCAGACACCGAGGGAAAGGTGCGGCGGAGAGGAGGCGTTTGCGGCCACGAGCAGCAGATGAAGGCCCAGCATGAAGAGCACCTCAAGGCATGCCATCCAAACACCCGCGCGGAACACGAGGCTGAAGGTCTCCTCGCGCCTCCCGGGGGCGAGCCAATGATCCCGGCGGGGCAAGTTGATCTTCGAGGGCGGGATGAAGCGGACGCCGTAGAAGACACCGAGCATGAACGCCGGGAGGCCAAGTCCGAGCCCGCCCATCGTCCAGACGTGGCTTGTGCGAGACGCCCAATCATTGGGCTGCCCGGCGGCGTTGAAATGCGAGACGACACGCTCCGGCAGCCGGCCATACGTCAGGACCAGGCTGGCGACGAAGGCAAAGCAGCTCAGAGCAAGCAGTGTCAGGGCCGCCTTGGTCCGATTCATAAATCGTGATGCTTACGCTCAGATACAAGGAGCCGTTCAACCCGGCGGTGCTCGCCAAGGAGGAGAAGCTCAAGCGCAAGAAGCTCGCCCGCCTGCACAACCTGGCCACGGCGCTGAATTACCACTTCGTTCCCGACCAATGACTTGCGCGTCTAGTTTCTCAGGAGGCCGCGTCGTCGTCATAATCAATATCATCTTCGTGGCTGCCGGGTGAAGAACCATACGCACGCCGGAAGCAGCAAAGAACCTATGGCCACGCCTAACATGCCTGCGGCAACAACAGTAAACATGTCGTTGTGAGAATTCCCCATGCCCTGAAGCTTCAAAATACCGAGGCACAGATAACATCCACAAAAATAGCCACCAACCCCGCCTGCTGGTATTGCGGCGACTATCATGAGCCAACGCAAAGCGGTTTTGGAATTCATGTGCGCAAGCGGCCTAACGACCAAGCTCAGCGACCGCCGCCGGAAACGCCCGGTCGGCTGCAACAGTCGCGAACAAATTACCTGGACCGTCCGACTGCCCAGCGGGGCGGCGGTTAGATGCAGCGCTCTGGTTAGGCCGATGTATCAATCCCATACTAAAAACCATCCGGGCTGGTCGTTGGAATACTCGCGTGGCATCTCTGCTCCGGGTCTCTCCTCGCGATAAAACTCCGCTCGAAGCTCGCGTGCCCAATTTGCAATAACCGCCTCATCCACCGATCCCGCCACAAACACGCGGTCACTGTAAGGCTCTAGCTCGCTCTCTGCATCCTCATACTCACCGACTGGAATCACGCAACGACTGACTCCCGACTCCTCGCTCAATCTGGTCAGTGCCGCCTTGAAGTCGGCGTTGCTGAGGTGCGGCTCAAGATTCGGGGCGAGGCAATAATCGCCGGAACACTTGGAAAAGAACTCGTCAATCGAAAGGTAAGCGACGTGATGGTATCTCGTGCCCTTGGAACACGGCATACAGAGTCCGCCAGTCTGACTCGCCGTCGCTGGCAGAATCGTGGCGGTGCAAATTCGGCAAATCGTTTGAGAACTCATGGCGTGTGAATCGGCCTAACATTATGATTGAGCGACAGGATTGTCGTTCATCGGGTTCATGGCTGGCGACGCTAAATCCTGATTCCGGGCTTGTCGAGCAGAGGCCTTTTGAAAACTTCAGCCTGGGCGCATCTCGCTTTCTTGCAGTCCTGCCCTTGCCAGCCCCAACGGCCTCATCATCAAGTCGGGAAAAGCAACACGACCGCCCTGCCAGAGCGCGCCCGGTCGCTTCAGCTGCTTCGCTCCAGATGAGGGCCTGTCCGAAGCTTGGCTTGCAGTCCCGCCGGAGTTGCGGACTCTTCTCCCGTGCATCGTTTTCACATCCCGCCCGGCACCGCGAACGGCCCGGAGGTGACGCTCTCGCCGGAGGAGTCCCACCACGCCCTCCGCGTCCTGCGGCTCGGCTCCGGTGACGCCGTGACGCTGCTCGACGGCGCGGGTGTCGAGGCGCGCGGCGCCATCGTTGGAACCGACAAGCACGCCGTGCGCGTGGCCGTGCGCGAGCGCATCGTCCACCCGCCGCTGCGGTGCGAAGTGACGCTCCTCCAGGCGCTGCCCAAGGGCCGGCTCATGGACAGCATCGTGGAAAAGGCCACCGAGCTGGGCGCGGCACGGATCGTGCCGCTGCTCACGGAGCACACGGTCTCGCGGCCCGATGAAGATCACGCCGCGAACAAGCTGGAGAAGTGGCGCACCACCGCGCTTGAAGCCGTGAAGCAGTGCGGCAACCCGTGGCTCCCGCGCATCGACGCCCCGGTGTCCTTCGCGGAATTCCTGCGCCGCGGCGAACGGTTCGACCTCGCCATCGTGGCCTCGCTCCATCCCGGCGCGCGGTCCGTCCGCGAGGTCTTCGCCGGGTTTGAAACGCGCGAAAGGCCCCGGCCGGCGGGCGTCGCCGTGTGGGTCGGGCCGGAAGGGGACTTCACCCCGCAGGAGATCGCGGCCCTCGTGGGCGGCGGCGTGCAGCCCGTCACACTCGGCCCGCGCGTGCTGCGCTGCGACACGGCGGCCATCGCGGCGCTGGCGGTGACCCTGAACGAACTCGCGGTTTGAGGCCGACTACGTGTGAAGGTTGGTGGAACTGGGACCGGTGGCCGAGTCGCCCTTCTCCCTTCGCGGAGCGAGGGGAAGGTGGCCGCAGGCCGGATGAGGGGTGCGGACGCCGAGGATCTCCGAATGAAACCCCTCACCCCGGCCCTCTCCCCTTGCTCCGCAAAGGGAGAGGGAGGAACGCAGTTCCCTTGCGCATGGATTCAACCCAATTTCACCGGTAGCTGGTATGAGTCCCGCGGAGGCGGCCAGCCGCTACTGTTTCTTCGCCTTCTTTTTTCCTCCGGCATTCGGAGCGGGCCAGGGCTGGTCCGGGTCCATCCGCCGGATGTCTTCCGGCGTCGGGCCGCCGCCGAACTGCTTCCAGTAAATCTCGGCGAAGGGGTTCAGCTTTGGGCCGACGGTCTTTTCGTTCACGAACATCGGCTGCACATCGGCCCACCACCGGTCGTAGGCGGCGGTGAGTTCCTTGACGACATCGGGGTGGTGCGCGAGCACGTCGGTCTTCTCGCCGTAATCCGCCTGCACGTCGAAGAGCTGCCACTTCGGCTGCGCCCCGCCGTCGGGTGAGACGAGGTGCCAGCGGGTGTTGCGGACGCTGCACACGGCGAACTTCGCGAGGTTGGGGTCGGAGAACTTGGGCCAGCGTCCGAGGTGCGTGAACAGGATGCGCCCGGGCAGCGTGCCTTCCGGGTGCTCCAGAAGCGGGACGAGGCTGCGGCCCTCGACCTGTTGCTTCACGTCGTCGGAGAGCTTGGCCCCGGCGATCTCGGCGATGGTCGGGAAGAAGTCAATGTGGGCGGAGAGCACGCCGCAGTCCGCCGGCTTCAGCGTGCCGGGCCAGCGCCAGAAGGAGCTGGCGCGGGTGCCGCCGAGCCAGGCGCTGCCCTTGGCCCCGTGCATCCCGGCGTTCCAGACGGGCACGCCGCCGGTGCCGCCGTTGTCGTTCATGAAGACGACGAGCGTGTCCTTCGCGATGCCCCACTCGTCGAGCTTCGCCAGCAGCCTGCCGACGTTCTGGTCGATGTTGTGGACCATGCCGAGGAAGCTCGCGGCCTGGTCGCCCGGGACCTTGCCGTCGTAAAGCGCCTTGTCCTCGGGGCGCGCGTTGTAGGGCGCGTGCGGCGCATTCGACGGGATGTAGGCGAAGAAGGGTTTGCCCGACTTGCGCTGCGAATCCATCCACTGCGTCGCCTGCGCGTAGAAGACGTCCGTGCAGTAGCCCTTCGTCTTCTCGAACCTGCCGTTGTGCAGGATGGCGGGGTCGAAATACGTGTTGCCCGGGGCATCGCCGCAACTGCCGGGGTAAGACTGCCCGATGCCGCCCGCTCCGTGGATGAAGACCTCGTCGAAGCCGCGCCGGTTGGGCTGATACCCGGCTTCGTCGCCGAGGTGCCACTTGCCGAAGATGCCCGTGGTGTAGCCGGCGGACTTGAGCACCTGGGCGAGCGTCGTGGCCTTGAGCGTGAGGCGCTCGCGTTCCAGGATGGTGTGCGTGATGCCGTTCTTGAACTCGTGCCGGCCGGTGAGGAGCGCGCTGCGCGTCGGCGAGCACGTGGGGCTGACATGGAAGTCCGTGAAGCGCACGCCCCCGGCGCGGAGGCGGTCGAGGTTCGGGGTCTTGAGGACGGGATTCCCGTGGGCGGAGATGTCGCCGTAGCCCTGGTCGTCGGTCAGGAGGAAGAGGATGTTCGGGCGTTTGCTGCCGAGCGCGGAGGCGGACTGGCCGCCAAGAACGCACAGGAGCGCAAGGAGGAGGAAGCAGGAGGGCCGGGATTTCATGTGTGCGGAATTCATGCCCGAGCAGACGCCGGAAGGCCAGCGGAAGTCACACCACTTCTGTGGCCGGCGCGGGGGCCATGATGCGTCCCTCCGGCTTTCGCGGCGAACAATCCCGGCGCAGGAATCGCCAAAATAGGACGCGAGCGCGAGTGCTTTTCAATTTTCAATCTTCGCGATCAACCGTTTGTGGATGCCGCAGTTTTCGCTGAGTGAGTTGTCAGGGGTGCCAGAGGCGCCCCACTCCGGCGATGCGGCGACCGCGCAAAAACAGAAAGCATGAAATCGAGCCAACTCAGCCACGTCTCCGTTCTCTCCATCTTCGCGGGCGTCGCGACGCTGTCGTCCGCCTTCGCCGAAGACTGGTCCTCGAAAGCCCCCGCGCCGGTCACCAATCCGGTGTTCTTCGAGGAGCCGTTCATCCGCAGCGAGGTTCGTCCGCTCTTCATGTATCAGAGCCTGGGCAAGACCCTGCCCGTGGGCGGCGCGTATGCCCCGGTGGGTGGGTCGGTGCAGTTGTATGCCGTGGAAATCCGCTGGGCCGTCACGGACCGGCTTGCGATCATCGCCACGAAGGACGGCTATGTGGATTTCAAGCCCGAGGGCGCGCTCGCAGGCGCGAAGGCCTCCGGCTGGGCGGACATTTCGCTCGGCTTGAAATACGCCGTGATCGACGACCGTGACAACCAGTTCATCCTCACACCGGGCGTGGAACTGGAACTGCCCACGGGCAACCAGCGCGTGTTTCAGGGCAACGGCAGCGGTGAATGGGACCTCTTCCTCGCCTCCGCGAAGGGCTGGGGCGACATCACGCTGATGGGCAACATCGGCGCGCGGCTGCCCATGAACATGGCGCAGGAGACGGCGCAGCTGCACTACAGCGTCCAGCTCGCCCATCACACGCACAAATACTTCGTGCCGTTCGTCGCCGCGAATGCCTTCACCGTCCTCAACTCGGGCCAGCAGATAGCCCTGGGCGTCGAGGGTTTTGACCTCATCAACTTCGGCTCCACGTCCGCCGCCGGCTCGACGCAGATTGCGGTGGGCGGCGGCTTCCGCTCGAAGCTCCATGAGAAGGCCGAGCTGGGCTTTGCCTACGAACGCAGCGTGACCAGCCCGCATGGCGTGTTCGACGACCGCTTCACCGTGGACTTCGTGCTGCGGTTCTGAGCCCGGAGCGGCCCCGCCCTGAGCGTGTTGTCGCAGGCTTCAACCGCCGCGGGCAGGGGGCTCCCCCACCAGACTCGAGTCTGTTCGTTACAGCTTTGAGCAGGGCGGATCGCCCTGCTCAAAGCCGCTTTTGCATCCGTCCTGAGGGCTTCCCCACAATTGCCTGTCCTCGACCAGGGCTTTGTGTTTCATTCGCGGCGGGTCCGGCCCGGCTGAATTCCGAGCAGCCAGGACCGCCGTCGCGTGGGCCTCAAGACTCAAAACGTTGAGAAGAAAACCAGGGTTCTGGTGGTGGACGATCATCCTCTCATCCGCTTCGCGCTATCGCATTTGGTGGACAGAACCCCGGACCTTGAATGCTGCGGTGAGGCGGACAGCGTGGTGTCCGCCTGTGCGGCGGTGGGGAGGCTTGCCCCCGATCTGGTGTTGCTGGATTTGTCGCTGGACGACGGGGACGGGTTCGGGCTGGTGGAGGGGTGGAAGCGCGCGATGCCCGCCATGAAGGTGATCATCATCAGCCGGCATGACGAGGTGGTCTACGCCGAACGTTCACTGCGGGGCGGGGCGGACGGCTTTGTCACGAAGGAAGAGCCGCCGGATGAGATTTTGCGAGCCGTGCGCCTCGTGTTGAGGGGCAAGCGTTTTGTCAGTGATAACATCGCCAACCAGGTGATGAAACGGCTTGAGGAGTTTCCACAGGCCGGAGGGCGGGCGGGCATCGACAGCCTTTCCGACCGCGAACTTCAGGTTTTCAGAATGCTGGGTGAAGGGCGGAACAACAAGGAGATCGCCCAGCAGCTCGACATCAGCCCCAAGACCGTCGAGAGCCACCGGGACAACATCAAGCGCAAGCTTGGCCTGCCGGACTCCGTCAGCCTGATCCGCTTCGCCGCAAACTGGAGCGACCGGCTCTGAGTCATGCCGTTGAAGGGCCCGGCTTCATGAGACAAGCAGCCGTCGGGTTGACTTGCCTTCGAGCCGGATGAGAATGCGGTCCCTTCGAGCGCCATGACCGACCACGCCAATCCCGCCGGACCGAAGCTGTTCGCCAGCCTGGCCGAGGCGGCGCACGCGGGCCAGCCGGCGGTGCTCGCCCGGCTCGCCGCAAATCCGGGCGGGCTCACCTGGCCCGAGGCGCGGCGGCGGCTGGCGCATTTCGGCCCGAATGAACTCGCCAGCCAGAAGCCGCCCGGCTGGCCCGTGGTGCTCTGGGGCGCGCTCAAGCATCCCTTCAACGGCGTGCTCTCGGTGCTGGCCGTGGTCTCGTTCGCCACGGGCGACCTGAAGGCCGGCATCGTGATGCTTTCGATGGTGATCCTCAGCGCGGGGCTGCGCTTCTGGCAGGAGATGAAATCCCAGGTGCAGGCCGAGTCCCTGCGCAAGCTCGTCCACAACGAGACGACCGTGCTGCGCGCGGAAAACAAGGACGTGGACCGCAAGCCAAACGAACTGGACCGCCTTGCCTCGGACATCCCCACGCGCAAACTCGTCCCGGGCGACATCGTGAAGCTCGCGGCGGGGGACATGATCCCGGCGGACCTGCTCCTGCTGGAGTCGCGCGACCTGTTCGTGACGCAGTCCGCGCTCACCGGCGAGGCCATGCCGGTGGAAAAGTATGAGCCGGAGCGCAAGCTCAAGCCCGCCGACGCCGCCCCGCGCGAGGGCCTGCCCGCCGAAGTCCTCGACTCGCCCCACCTGCTCTTCATGGGCAGCAGCATCATCAGCGGCACGGGCAGGGCCCTCGTGCTCGCGACCGGCAACCACACCTACTTCGGCGCGATGGCCTCGAAGCTGACCGAGCGGCGCCCGGAGACGGCCTTCGACCGCGGCGTCAAGAGCGTGAGCTGGCTGCTCATCAAGTTCATGCTCGTGATGGTGCCGCTCGTCTTCCTCCTCAACGGCTTCATGAAGCACGACTGGCTCGAGGCCTTCCTCTTCGCCGTCGCCATCGCCGTGGGCCTCACGCCCGAGATGCTGCCGATGATCGTGAACGCGAACCTCGCGCGCGGCGCGATGGCCATGGCGCGCCAGAAGACCATCGTCAAGCACCTCCACGCCATCCAGGGCTTCGGCGCCATGGATGTGCTCTGCACCGACAAGACCGGCACGCTCACGCAGGACAAGGTCGTGCTCATCCGCCACCTCGACTCGCATGGGGCCGACAGCAAACGCGTGCTGGAGCTGGCCTACTTGAACAGCCTTTTCCAGACCGGCCTCAAGAACCTCCTCGACCGCGCCGTGATTGACCGCGCGGAACAGCTCGGCCTGCGGGAAGTCGCCAAGACCTGGTGGAAGGAGGACGAAATCCCCTTCGACTTCATCCGCCGCCGCATGTCCGTGGTGCTCACGCAGTCCAGGCGCGAGCACATCCTGATCTGCAAGGG
>Ga0172379_10010710_pt1 | contig 11047 bp, 1 predicted proteins | sample GrowelOW334metaG_FD_119756 | JGI IMG/M metagenome (GOLD analysis project Ga0172379, IMG submission 119756) | Groundwater microbial communities from an aquifer near a municipal landfill in Southern Ontario, Canada - Groundwater well OW334 metaG | ecosystem: Environmental > Aquatic > Deep... | reverse complement strand
TATTTTTATTAAATCAACATAAGTCACAGAAATCGTCGGCGTTTGGACTGTGAACAGCAAATCAATTGGTATAAGCGGCGAAAGTCCGCGCGCTGTAATATCTTCTATGCGCGTTTTTAACATGGATTCCGTAGTCGGCATAAATCCCATCTTTAGAATGCACAAAATCTTCATTATCTTCTTTAAAAAGTTGATTGTGATTGTTAATTCATTAGGAAACTGCGGCAATGTTGGCGCAGGTGGAATATCCGGCAGCTTGCCTATTTTTAGCGGCGGAAGGGCCGGCAGGATTGGCAATTGTGGCGGTGGACTTATTACCGGAATTGCCGGAACCATAAGCTTGAACATTGGGATATCAAGATTCACGCCGAGTTTAATTCGCGGAAGACGAGGAAGAGTTATTGGCTCCGGCTTAAACTGAACATCCGGCCACAAAACTTTAATTCCGGCCTGAACTTTGGAAACATCAATCACAAAATCAGGAAGTTTTGGCATAGGAATAACCGGCGGAGATGGCAGAGCAATGAAAAGTTTAAGAACCAAATCTTTTAAGCTATATCTTTCCGTTTTGCATTTGTCGCATGATTCGTTGTAATCAATCATCAAATTGAGCATGAACTTCCACTTCTCTACAACTTCTTTCATATCGCGCACGGCTTTGCGCCATGCGGCAACTCGCGCAATATTTCGTTTGGTCCAACCGCCTGTAAATTGAATAATCGTGTCCAGATAATCAATAATCTGGCTTACATAATAAGATTCAATCGTTCTATATTGTAGAATTTTCTTTGGGAATAAAATCCATTCATCAAGCGCCTGCATATTTTGCACGAGGCTGTTTATAAACTTGTTCATGTCTGCCGTTACAAGCTTACAAAGATCCAAATTTAGAGCATTTGTGGTCGGCTGGGCATGTGTGTCTGTGCCGGTGTTTCCGCTCGCGCTAAAGCCAACTGCAGACACACCAACACACCCCATTAAATTTCTCCATCTATCAAGTTCAAGGCGCTCGTCAATAATCCATTGGCGGGCGTCGGCTTTAAATCTTTCTATTTCTTTGCGCGTAATTGCCGGAACTTTAAATAAAACCTGCTGAGTTTCTATATCGATTAACGGAACGCTGTTTATGTAAGAAAGTACGTTTGTGAGTAAATCGCCGGTGCGTGCAAAACCTTGAGTTGGCTTAAATGAGCCAATTATTGAGTCTCCATCCGGATAAATAAGATAAATATCCGGAATAGATAAGACTTTGTCTGTAATTTCTTCCACCTGCGCGGCCCACCAATCTGCGATTATGCTTGGGAAGCCTGGTATTCTTATGTTTTTTGATTTAGAAACAGGCGCGTCGTAACTGCCGAGCGAATAACTCATCATTCCGGAGCCGGAAGACTCGCGAGAATTTGCAGTTATTGTGCCGCCGCTGGCTTTGCCAACCGCCATAGTTATCCCTCCTTTTGCGTCGCTAACCAACGAATTCGCTTTTGACATTGCGCCGCTAACTGCGCCATTTAATTTGTCGCAAATGTTGCCAGGAAGAAGGTCTAGCGGATTTACGCCGAACGAGAAACAATTGCCCATTGGTGGCGGACCAAGAGGTGTGCTGAATACTCCAAGACAAACGCTAAAACCAACTCCGCCGGTGAGTGTTGGTGAAATATAAAAACGTCCGCCCGCGGTTGTGAGGGCCGGTGCCGGTGGCCATGTTGGAGGGATTGAAGGCGCACCCCAACCAAAAACCGGAAGTCCTATGTCGTAGCTTGTTGGAATTCCAAGAACGCTAAAAAATCCAGGCGTAAAGAATGCGGCGTTTGCCGGAAGAGCAATACATCCCGCATCGCAAGTTAATTTGGAAACTGCAGCTTGCGTTGCCGCCGCCGCGTCATCCAAAAAGCCGTTTGTGTCGTCTATTGAGTCCTGCAGGCCGTCGCCGTCGGAATCTTTTTCTGTAACGTCTGCGAGTTTGCCGGAGGCGGCGCGTGGAGCTCCAACGTATTTGCCAACCGTTCCATTTTGAGCAAGGCACTCTTTTTTGCTGTTGGTGGTGATTTTTTCTGTGGTTGTTGGAATCGGCGGAACACCTTGGCGCGTGACGGTACATTCAACCGGAGCGCTGTCTATGTCGTCTTCCGTTGGAAAATCCAAACCGGTCAAAGCTTCCAAGTCGGCTGCGGACTTTTGCGCAGGAGAAGAAAGCGCGGTCTCCCAAGAAAGCACTTTGTTGCGGTCAATTGCGGTTGTGTAAAAATAACGCACCTGACCACTCGAATTGCCTTCTTTTGTAACCGAAATATCGGAATAATTATCCTTGGTAAGCGCGGCTTTCAGCCGCGCGTCCGAATCCGCAAATTTATTACTAAATCCAAAAATAACTTTTTCCGCAGTTTCATTGCCTCCGGCATAAACCGCTTCATAAACAATCCTTCGCGAAGACAATGCCGGAATATTTATATTTTTAAATAAATATGGACGAGTACTTTCATTCGTCATTTTTTCTATTTCAATTTTATTTCCACCGCAATCCGTACACGCTATGGAAGCCTCATCTATTTGCAGAGTCTCGGCAACGATATCGCTTAGCATTAAGCCGTTTTTGGCGGCTCCGGAAGTATTATTTAATGTAATTGTATAGCGAATTCTGTCGCCACTTTTGATAACTCCCCCATTCAAATCTTGCGAAAACTTTGTGGAAGTTTGCATTGAACTGTCTCTATCCGCATAAATAAAATCTTTTTCCGTATATTTAAATCCTTGATCAATTTGAGCATCCGCACCTGCCGGGAAAAAGCCTGCCATTCCTTGCTGGGTCTGCGCATTCGGCTCTTTTAAAGTGAGTGATTTATAAGATTGCAGCGAATCGGCATTCTTTGGGTCTTTGGTGTTCATGCCCGGATATCGAAGCAGCACGCTCTGTACAAGATTCTTTGCAGAGTCGATCTGCAATCCAACATTACCCACCGTCTGCAGGCTGCCACTAAAACTTCCGCCTTTATTGTAAGTAACTTTTATGTCCCCTGCCGCATCCGCAAAAATAATGTCAGGAAAATTATCATTATTTAAATCGTAAGTGGCCAGCGAAACAATTTCTTCTTTTTGATCAAATTTTAGATTTTTACGCACAAATGAACTCCTCTGATTCTCAAAAATGTCCACACATGTCTCTCCTTGTCTACAGCTGTTTTTGCCCGCTATAATCAGATCCATTTGGCCATCGTTGTTGTAATCAACTTTGGCAATGTCCTGAATTCCATTTTGAATGTCCAATATAAAACCTTGGTCTTTTAATTGGTCAATTCCGCCGTTATTTTGCAAAAGTCTTATCTTCCCATCGCCCTGAACTATTAAAATATCTTCAAATCCATCGTTGTTGTAATCCAGTGAAATTATTCCGCGCACGTCGGCAGCTCCCGCATAAGCCAACTTTCCAATATCTGTCGAAAATCCTCCGTTTTTAACATTGTTTATGCTTACGGTTGGATCTCCAAGTACGATTCCGGCGTCCGATGCATAACTTCTGTTTGCCTCGCCAAACATTTCTCCGGCGGCAAAAGAAAGCGCAAATTTATTATCTTGCGTAAATCCAACTCCCGGACGATCAAGCGAATCTTCCAGCGACAGGAAGCCAAAACCCGGTGCTCCGGCGGCCTCCCCCTCCTGGCTTCTATCGAAGAATGCAATGCCTCGCGGATTGCTGGAAGAATTTCCGGAGAAAGATTTTGCCGCATAAATTTGAGGCGAAGAATAAAGTTTTTTTACATAAACTCCAGGCGCCTCGCTAATTTCATTCTGAACTTTTACATCTTGGCTAAAGCGCTGAACAAAAAACACTTCGGCAACAGGTGTATCTTTATCCAAAATCTGCAGAATCAAAAATTTTCCATCGCGCGGCTTTATGGAAAAATCATTATCAAAAATCCGCATGTAACCATTCGTTTGAACTTCGAATTTCTCGCTCTGGGCCTTGGCAATTCGCAATGAGCCTTTTGTTTTATCTATCTGATAAGATGCGTCCTGCGAAAGTTTTCTAACATATATTCCGTCCGCCAAATCATCCGGATCAGTCGCATCGGTAAAATCAAATTGGCCTTCTTTAAAAGTAAAGAGCGAAACTTGCGCCAAATCTTTTTGCAAAAAATTGTCGCGCAAAATCAAACTAAAATTATTTGCCGGAGCAAAACTAGCGCTTATTCGTGAGGTGTCTGCGATGTGCAGCGCCCCGGTGTCCGCAACTTCAAAAAGTTTTTTGCTCTGCTTTGGCTGAGTTGTGAGAGAAACCGCGGCCTGCGTTTTTCCATTCATCACGAACCATCCACCAAGAAAATCCGGCTCGGAAACATCACCAGCAGGAATGCCAAGTAGGGCTGCAGTTAGCGTTTCCGGCTGCATATCAAAAAGATCCAGCCTGCCAAATTGTTTAATTGATTTAATATTTATTTGCGAAGAACCAATGCCGGCGGAACTTGCTTCCAAAATTATTTCTCCGGACTGATCTCGCGGCGAAATGGAAGCTGTGGCAACTCCATTAATCGTGCGCTCAGAAGGGCTTGAGAGCGCACCAAATTTATCTGTCCCATTCACCAACTTAAAGTCAATCTGCGTGCCGGAAGCCGTATTTACCGTGTTTCCATTCGTATCAAAAAGCGTTGCTGTAACAATTACATGCGCTCCCGCAGAAGTTTCCAGCGTTTCCGGCGAAGAGCTCATCCCAATCTTCACCGGCAATCCCGGCATTAAATTTAATTGAAGACTTCCCGGATTAAGCGAATTGGAAGATGCGTTTATGGAAGCCTTTCCCGCCTTTGTGCCGGAGATATAACGAACCTGGCCACGGCCACCTTGCATGCGGACTTTCTCATCCACAACTTTGCCCATCGCAGGATCGGAAATTCCAACCGAAACCTCACCATTCATTCCCGCTATAACCTGCGCATTGGAATCTTGCGCGGTTACATTTAAAGTCAAAACTGTGGAACCATTTGCCGGCACCGAAGGCACTGCCGCATCATTTCCGGCAACAGAAACATTAATTCGCGCATCTTTTACAATTCTAAATTCCAGCGAAGAAGTGCTTTCCAAATCATCCGCGCGCGCCGTAAGCTTTAGCGAATTTTCCGTTTCAGAAGCCAAAACTGCAACATTGAGCATTCCGGAAAGCACCGTAATTTGAATGCCCGGCGCTTTATCATCTTCATCCTTCATTGCACTCGCAAAAGTTCCACCAACAATATCCAATGTAATCTGCGCAAATTCATCTTTTATGTCCGCATTATTTTTATCTTTAATTGTTAATTTCACCGCAACTTTTTTGCCCGAAGCAATTACATTCGAATCAGCGGCAAGATCAACCCGCGCAATGCGCGAAGATGGCATATCTCCAACTCCGGAGAAAAGCCCTTCCGCCTCGCTGGCTTCTTTCTTTATAGCCTCGAGAGATTTTTTATTTTCCTCGTCTAGCTTGCCATAAAAAGCCGTTTGGCCAATGCCAAAAGAAAAATCCTGGAGTGTCTCTTTTGTTTCATCCATCCAATCTTTCATGCGTTCCCACCAAGGAGAAACCGGAGGAGGATCCCAAGAAAACAGGTCATATCCACCGCTTGCAACCTGAGCTTTATCAGGCTCAGTCGCCGGGTCATCGAAAGGATTATTTGGATCATCGTCATATGGCTTATCTTTTTCTTGTGCGATTTGCGATCCGCTATTATTTGCACCGGCACTCTCACCTTCATTAACATTCATTGAAAATTCATATTTGTCCGCAAACCCTTCACCATTAAAATATGCGAACTCGTAGCCATTTTGGGACTCTCCAATATATGCATTTTTTAACGGATCAAGATAATATTCAGTTAAATATTTATGTTTTGTATCTATGTCCATGTTTTTCCAATTCAGCGCATCCAAAACTTTTGAGCGATTTGCGCGCGAAATAGTCGTATCTTTTCCGCGTTGATTTGAAGAAATTTCCGACAAATCAGAAACAAGACCGGTTAAGCAATTTACGCATGGGGCAGCCATCCCGGCCCTGCGAGGAACGGCATTAATTTGATTTTCAAGCGCGCGAAGTGATTCCGTGTAAGCTTCCAATGTCGGCTGCGCAAAAAGATCGGGATAAACAATTTTGCTTGTCTGCCCATTTTGATTTTGGAAAGTTACATACCTCGGATTGTCCACCGGCAGATCGCGAGAAATCATGTTCGTTACTTGCTCATGCAGAGTCTCAATCGTCGGTTCTTTGTGGAAAAAAGTACTTGGAATGTAATGATCAACAGTGCGATTTATGCCAATGGTAGCGGTTTTTAGCTGATCGCTATTAATTGGAACCGTTAGAGTTGCCGGCCCCAAATCATTCATAAAAAGCTCGGTCAACTTGGTTTTCCATGCGGTGCCTGTCATATTTGCGCCAAGCAAACGCAAAACTTGCCCAAGATTAATTGAATATGTGTCGCCAATAATATTGCTTGTAAAAAGAGTGAGAGTATTTGGATCAACATTAAAATCCGTCATGCCGGCGGCGCGGGCTTTTGCAAGCCTTTGCTCGGTCGTAGACTTATCATCATCAAGCGTTCGCAAAAAGCTGTCGATTATCGGCAACTTGGTGGCGAGCTTATTTTTCTCATTAAATTGAAAACAGGAATGAAAATCATCCGAACCTGCTGGTGCACTGGAAGCGGCGCGAGTTCCGGCAATATCAATTACCGGCTCCATTGCGCGAATAGGAAAGCACCAGTTTTTGGCTGCATTATCGTATTCATAAGGCGCCGGCGAATAAAAACATCCGGCGTGCAATGTAAATCCAACGCAGTTTTTCTTTTGAAAATCATTCCAGCCAATCCCACCAAGTGAATCGCATCTATCTTCCCATGCCTGCAGAGTGTCATTTTCGGTGCTGTCCGCTTCGCGTCCGGACTGTTCATTAAACGCATGATTTGCCTCTACCAATTTGGAATAATCCCCTTCGCCATTTGAGCCGCGATACACACTGCATTGTTCGACTCCCGTAATACTAGAAAACTCACGACCCAAAATAGATTCCGATTGAACTTTATTTTGAAGTCCAACCGGCAGGCCATCTTTTGTAATTGCCGGACTAAAATTTGTAAAAAACGCAGGACTGCTAATTGTAAAAAGTGTACCGGCCAAAACTTCGTGCTCCACTCTGCGCTCCAACTCAACAGCTAGTGGAATTGGCTTGTGCAAAACACTTTTAACCTCAATACTCGCTTCTGTAATAAGCGGGATTGGCCTTTGAATCGTATTCACTATCTCATCAATTTTGCCTTCCACCATCGTGTTCACCGCTTTCAAATATCCAATTGTAAAAGCGTCCTTTGTCGGGATTAAATTTACAGCGGAATCAACATGGAAATTATTTGCATCGTCCGAGGTCGTTATGTAACGGCCCGTGTATTTTATAAAATCATTAATTAAACTCGGATATTTAGTAAAAACCTTATCGTAAGTGAGCAGCAAGCCATCGGACATTTTGGCAATTTTCGTCATGATGTCCGGAGTTGCCGCAGGGCTGGTTACGGCTCCAGCTTGAGGAGCAGGCGCTCCTCCCATAGGAGGAATAGAAGAATCCATTGGAATTCCAAGCGCCGCCATTTCCGCTGCAAGCGCCTTTGCATCGCCAAGGTCGTTTGAAACCGACTCATTCGCGCCACCGGATAAATCATTATAAAGTTCTTTGGTGTAGCGCATGTAAGAAACGTCATCCTGATGATCCAAGAAATTTTGATACAGCTTGTATGCAGTTGGATTTAAATTTTTGCGTTCCTGGAAAAAATCTTGGAAAAATACACGCTTTGCAAAAGTCGAATAAACCGCATCACCAATATGATAAAGGTGATTTTTGTCGAAGTATGCCGCGAGCAATTGCTTGCCGTCTGAAATTTGAGTGGAAACAGGCGGACGAATTACGCCATGCCAAATTTCCGGCTGAGGCGAAGCATTTTCATTGTTGATTTCAAAATTTTGCGTCTGAGGATTAAATACATAAGCCTTCTGCTCAAAATCCGTGTAAGGGAACATGGAAATAAATCTATTTCCGCTTTTATCGATTACAGGAAGCGGAACTTCCCCAACCACAACCACTCCGCGCAGGTATGCGATGCGATTTTTTTCTTTTGGATCGCCCTCAAAATATAATCTTTCAAGCACCGCCGCGACATTTTCCGGCTTTTCAAAACGATCAACCTGAATAATTACCGCGCGCGCGCCCGGCAGCGCATTTTGCAAATCAATTGCGTAACGGTCGACGCGTGATTTAATATTCGTCTTTTCTATTGGGCCGTCCGCGCGCGCCGCAAGGCCGTCATAGTCAGCAGAATCGGCATAAAGCCCCTGCTCCACCAACACCGCAACTAGGTCGTAACGATCGGGAAAATTAAAGCTTTCGGCAAATGGCGCAAATATCGGTCCAAGAAGAACCAGAATCAGGGTCGGAACAAGGATGATTTTTTGCAATTTATTAAGGCCCATCTCAACCTTTTATTTTATCGTATAACAGGTTAAAAATTGCTTGTCAGGGTTGCGGAATATTTTATTAGTTAATGAGGGTGGCGACTGCTAATCGGTGAGCAGAAGCGATGTATGCCTCATACATGATTCGGCATACATCTTTCTATCAATGCTCACCTTACTTAGCAGTCACCACCCTCATGCCCTGCAGCTGTTCTGTGTCACTTTCCAACGCCAGCGCTCGCATTTTTAACCGTCATACTTTCTCGCGGGAGGAATCCCCAGCTAACGCGGTTAAATGTTTTTGCGACAACAAAAAAGCCCCGGGGCGAATTGCCGAGGGGCTTTAAAATTTATAATTTTAGACTATTACATTGGGCCAACAATCATGTAGTAAGGAGTGGCTGAAGCATCTCCACCTATTGAGTTCTCAGCATTTGTCTTTGTATCTAATGGAGCAGCTACTGCGATTGCTTGCGCATTCGTTAAGCTGGTATTGGCCGAAGCTCCTAATTCCACCCTTACAGCGACAACGTAAAATGGTGGCGTCGCCCCCCCTTTGTAATAATAAAAATATTTATCATCATCTACCCCGGCTACTCCTCCTGCATCTACACAACTTTTCTGTTTCTGTTTATCTACTAATACCCCTTCCTTGAATGATGTTAAAAATGCGGCCGGTACACCAGCAGGAGCAACTCCCGCTTTGAGACAATAACTTACGTGACTAGTTGGTGGCGTTCCTTTTTCTGCCATCCATGACTCAACCGCGATTGCTATATCATTTACAGTCTTGATTTTTCCTGCGTCTCTTGCCTTTGCTGGCGCTTTTAGAGCACCTGGCAAAAATGCAACCGTTAAAATAGCGATGATTGCGATGACAATTAAAAGTTCCATGAGAGTAAAACCTTTTTTGGTGTTTACCATAGCTTTAGAGTTATAGATTAAAAATTTGTACCTCATATATAGTAGCACTCTGGGTCAGGTGCGCAAACCTGATTTAATATTTTTTTAATAAAAAGTTTAGAAAATTTTAATGAAGATTTGATACAAGAAGTGCTACCGTTGTTTTTTTGCGTGTGTCAATGATTTTATGACTGCACCCAAAAACTGCGGAGGTCATTGAAAACCTGACGGAAGACAAAGTGTTCCCAAACAAAGCCTCGAAATGGCGGGGCAAGGAGAAAGGAAATGAGGAAGGAAAAGTTCTGGGTCTTTTTACTGCTGGTGTGCGTGAGCATGCTGGCAGGATGTGAAACGTATCCGCAAGGTGCGGAGAATAACGAGGAGGAAGTCTCCTACGACGTGGGGAATCAAGACAGCGGCGAAAACCAGAAGATGGCCGTGACGCCCGTGGGCCTGAGCCAAGAAGGGCCGATGTGTGAAGAGGGCACTACCATCACGGAACCCGTGGGCGAGTGCGAAACGCAAACCCGTGTGTGCATCGACGGCAGCTGGTTTTGGGAGGATCCGGTTTCGCCCCCTGGAGGTTGCGGAAACGGAAATCCTCCAGCGCAAAACCAAGAGCCTCCGGCAGTGCCCGCATGCCAACCTTCGCGAGAAATCTGCGACAATGCGGACAACAACTGTGATGGTCGCGTGGACGAAAATTTGACGCGCGCATGCCAAGCAATGTGCGGAGTAAACGGCCAGCAGATCTGCCAAAACGGCTCGTGGATGCTCTGCGAACCAACCGACATCGCGAACGAAATCTGCGACGGGTTCGACAACAACTGCGATTCTCGCATCGATGAAAACCTGACGCGCCCGTGCAGAAATGCATGCGGAGAAGGATCTGAAATCTGCTCCGAAGGCGAATGGATCAACTGCAGTGCGCGGCTTTCCATGCCCGAAGAATGCGATGGCGTAGATAACGACTGCGACAACCGAACTGACGAAGATTTGCGGAGGCGGCGCGACAACGAATGCGGAATCGGATATGAAACCTGCAATCGTGGCGCGTGGGGAAGCTTCGATGGTCGAATCCCCCAGCCCGAAATCTGTGACAACACAGACAACGACTGCAATGGTCGCACAGATGACGGACTCGTCGTGGACTGCTATGACCTTTATGGAAATCTCGGCACGCAGCAATGCAACGCCGGGACGTGGAATATTTGCAGGGCCGATGTAATTTGCCATCCGGCAGATGAAGAGCCCGCGCAAAATCCTCCGGAAGATCCGCCGCCTGCAAATCCCGACGACGAAGCAATTCTGGATCCCCCGCCGCAACAAGATCCGCCTCCTCCGACATGCCAACCTTCAACCGAAATCTGCGACAACGCAGACAACAACTGCAACGGCAGAGTGGATGAAAACCTCATCCGCGACTGCTGGAACGAATGCGGAAATGGTGGCGTGGAAACCTGCGTGGCAGGACTGTGGCAATGGTGCGATGCACCCGCGTGCGGTGTCCCCGCGCCGGAGCAAGATCCACCGCCACAAAATCCCCCGGCAGGTGGTGGCGAGCAACCTCCCGCGGAAAATCCTCCGGCAAATCCCGACGACGATGGAGCCATGATGGATCCACCGCCTCAGCAAGATCCGCCGGCACAGGATCCTCATGCGCAAAATCCCCCATCCCCTCCGG
>Ga0172379_10010709_pt1 | contig 11048 bp, 6 predicted proteins | sample GrowelOW334metaG_FD_119756 | JGI IMG/M metagenome (GOLD analysis project Ga0172379, IMG submission 119756) | Groundwater microbial communities from an aquifer near a municipal landfill in Southern Ontario, Canada - Groundwater well OW334 metaG | ecosystem: Environmental > Aquatic > Deep... | reverse complement strand
TTTGTTTTATGAATCTGTTTGAAATTTGGAATTTTCTATTTTGAATATTGTTTGGTACTTGGAGTTTGAAGTTTGGAATTTATTTTGGTATTAAAAGTTGCGGCCCTTTGGCCGCCTAATTCAGATTCGGCAATTTTGAAATCACCTCAGGGCTGTGACAGATTTGTTGTGTGTCACATGTTTTGCGACAAACTGTCACTTTTCCCGACCATCCGGTAAAACACCGTAAATGTTCATATCATATTGGATGCGAGTATGATGAGGCCTGATAAAAATCCATTGGCATATCTTGTGCTGAAAATGCGAGGGTGGGGGTGGTGAACAAAAACTGAAAGGAGGGGGTAATTATGAAACATCTTCCAGCAGTTAGAAAAGGGCATGCGGCTGTCGCAAGGACAATGGAACATCCTTTCGACATGCACCGCAGCATGAACGAACTCTTTGAAGGGATTTTCAAGGGTTTAGGGGGGATCCGTCTTCCTTCAATGGAGCGCTTTTGGAAGGAACCAGGCGTGAGCGCCGCGAAATTCGACATTTCGGAGACAGGCGACGCCTACAATGTCAAAGCTGAACTTCCCGGGCTTGAGGAAAAGGACGTTGAACTGACGCTGGATCATGACACTCTTGTTATTAAGGGGGAGAAGAAGCAGGAGCGCGAGGAGAAGAAGAGGAACTATTTCTTCTCGGAACGCAGTGTCGGCCAGTACTACAGGGAAGTTCCGATGCCATGGGGAGTTGACAGCGGGAAAGTAAAGGCGACCTTCAAGAAAGGAGTCCTCAAAGTGACTCTTCCAAAGATGGAAAAGGCGAAAATGGAACGGAAGAGCATAAAAATCACTTCTGAGTAAGACTCCTTTTTTGACCGTTTCAGCGTTGACAGGAGCGGGTTCACATCCGGAAGGGGCGGAGGGTTCTGTCGGCGGACGATACATTGATGATTAACAGAACCTGATTATGCTCCGCCTCCGGGTGTCCTCCCGCTTCTTATTTCTTCTTTACGACTCCTAAGAAACTTTCTCGGGGACAATCCGGTAACTTTTGGGGACTGTATATTTTTTTTGCAAAAAAATGCTTGACAATCTGCGAAATACGCGTATACTCATTTATATGACAAGATGACTTGGCGGTAAATCAGGCAGATTTTTATGACAGGAGGATAAATCATCATGCCCGCTCAAATGATAAGAACTAACGATTGTCTGCCCAAGCATTTGGACTTAAAAGGTAAACTGCTTGGGGAATTGTCGATGGGTTCCTTTAGTATCGGTGATCGCTTTTATGCGGAATCGTTTGTCTCACGCAAGTACGATGTGGCTCTTCTTACGGTCAGGCGCGCGTACGCCTCGCTTGCAAACGAGGGTTTTATACAAAAAAAACACGGTTCCGGAACATATATCAGATGTCTGCCGGAAAGCATAATCAGCCAGAAAATAGTACAAAGTTGTATGGTGGGGCTGTATCTTGAATCCCTGTCCCCGGAAAAGAATTTTGGTCGTGGCATGTTTATTGATGCTCTTGCACATTATTTGAATTTGCGCGGTATGTCTGCAACTCTGATTTTTGACAATTTCGGCGCTGTCCATGCAAACAGCTTGGACGGGCTGATATTTTTCGGGGCGCCTGTATCCAAGGAGATGGACAAGATCCGGTCATTGGGTTTGCCCACCGTATCAATGGGAGCGGCAAGGGTAAAAAGTTTCCCTGGAGTTTGCCAGGCAAAGGGTTTTATGCGCGGGGTGTTTGGCCGTTTTCTTGGCAAGGGCCGCCGCAGAATAGCTCTGCTGAACTTTGACTCTCCTCCCAATCTCAATGATGTTGTCCGTACCCACTTGGAAGAAGCCATATCCGATTATGGAGCCGGCGAATATATTGAGCTGACCGGGGAGAGGGAGAACTTCGAATCAGTTCTTGCTGAAAGCCTGAAGGGCAACCGTCCTCCGGATGCGTTTATTCTACCAAAGTGGACATATGTTCCTGGTTTCATGCTGACACTGACGCGCCTGAAGCTTAAGATTGGCGCGGATGTCGGTGCGTTTGTCGGTGTATGCCCTGATTTTCTTGCTGAAGACTTGCCTGCATATGCGAGAGACCCGGTTGACTCGCAAGCCCGGCTGGCGGTTGGAATGCTGGAAAAAATGTTAAAAGACCGCAATTATAAAGGAGAGGTTATTGAGCATGAGCCGCAAATCGCCAATCAGGAATCTTTTTGAAAGGGAGGTGTGTATGTATCTTGAAACTGCTGCCAATCCAGTAGATTCCATAACCCTTGACAGGAAAACAACAGGAAAGCGCAGTGCTGGGAATCCGCATTCTGCGTTTGATGAGGCGGGAGCTGGAAACGGACGTTGCAACGCACTGCGCCAGTTCCCGGCCCAACTGGTCTGCGAGGTGAATCCGATAATCCGCAACTCGTTAAGGATTAGGGGATTCACTTTAATAGAGCTTCTCGTTGTAATTGCGATAATCGCAATTCTGGCGGCGATGTTGTTGCCGGCGCTCCAGACGGCAAAGGGGAAAGCGAACGAGACGGCGTGTAAAAACAACCTGAGAAACATTGGGCAGGCCGTGGAAATGTACACCAATGATTACAATGGCTGGTATCCGCAATATTCGGCCAATGCATCACTGGCGTATCCAAACGGGCAAGGTTATTGCTGGGATGCCCAGATAGCTGATCATCTCAATTACAAGTGGGGTTTTACACACATAAATCCGCCTGCGCTCAGCCTTGAAAAATTTGGACCGCCCGTATTTCATTGCCCATCGGGGGAAGTGGCGCCAACCAATACTTTTGGGGTGGGAATTAGCCGTGGCTATGCGATAAACTGGGCCGTAGCCGCCGGAGAATTACAAGTATTCGGAGAGCAGGGGAGGCAGGGTTCTGTGAAAAGAGGAGATGAGGGCAGGCAGGCTTTAATCTTAGAGATTTGGGGTGGAACAAATAAAAAGGAAGTATTCGCAATGGCTGCTTGGGGTAACGATGAATCCATACAGTATAATTCTAATAGCAGAAAGGCGTTTAGGCATAACGGTGGCAGATCCGCCAATGTCCTGCTCAAAAATGGCGCGGTAATATCGAGCATGGGGATATCTGAGATTGGTTACAGGGGGACGGATGATTTTATCTGGCTTTTTTGGAGTGCACAGAACAAGTATATGGTTCAAGATGAATCATATAGGAACTACTAATTAGGAGTGTGTCACAGATGAAAAAACTGTTTTCGATATTTACCATCGCCCTGACTCTGGCTTGCAGCACCTTCGCCGGAGGAGAGCAGGGCACCATGCCGACCATTATTCCGGCAACGACATTGAAGAGCATTCCGCCCGGGGCCCGAATCGCCGTCATGGGGGATTCGATTACTGAACAAAAAAACTACAGTCGCTTCATTGAGGCCTATTTGCTGGCCTGCGCGGGACGAAAAGACATTGCCGTTTGTAATTATGGCTGGGGCGGCGAGCGGGCGAGCGGTTTTGCCGACCGCGCCGAATGCGAACTTGCATTTTTCAAGCCAACCATTGTCACCCTGTGCTACGGAATGAATGACGGCGGTTACCGTCCGTATAACGATTCGATAGGCAGAAACTATGAGCAAAGTATGCGCGCCGGCCTGACAAAACTGAAGATAATCGGTGTCAGCCACGTTCTGGTCGGTACACCCGGTGCGGTTGACACCAAATATTTCAACCCGGTTAATACAAAATACCTTACCGGTCCGTGGCCGGAAGCGGGGAAGACCGCAGCCGAGGGCTACAACGCCAACCTGCGGGCGCTGGGAGATATCGGTTACACCTTGGCCGGTGAATGCAAACAAATCTATGTTGACGTCCACACACCCCTAATCAATGCCATGAAAACAGCAAAATCGGTTCTGGGCGACGATTATGACGTCTGTGGTATGGATGGAATCCATCCCAGGGGCAACGGCGGATTGGTGATGGCCTACGCCTTTATTAAAGGTTTGGGGTGTGATGGCGCCATTGGTGAAATTACGGTTGACCTCAAAGCAAACACCGCCACGTCCGGTAATGGGCATACAATTACCGGGTGCAGAAATGGCGTGGTCAAACTGGAAAGCACCCGCTACCCGTTTTGTTTTGATGCCGAAACAAAAAGCTCCGCCTCCACCCGAAGCATTCTGCCCTACGTGCCGTTCAACCGGGAATTAAATCGCTTTATTCTCAGGGCAACCAATATTCCCGCCGCCAGGATGCAGGTGAAATGGGGCGCTCTCAGTAAAGAATTTACCCGGGAACAGCTGGATGAGGGAATCAACTTGGCAGCAGAGTTTGAAAAGACGCCATTTGACGAAAAATTCATGCAGTTTTTGAAACTTGTTGCCAAAAAACAATTCGCTGAAGCGGAAATTGTGAGGGGAGTCATCGCCAATTTACGGATGGTTGATTTGCCCAAGGATCCCGAAACTGAAAAGGCGCTAGATTTGATTAAAAGCAAATTATCGGAAAAGCGGAACAAGCTCGAACAGGAATTGCATGACAGTCTGACCGCAATTAGCCACACCATCAGCATCATTCCGGTTGACAAATGACATTGTTTTAAATTTTGAATAAAAAAACAGGAAACACCAAGGAGTGTGTCACAGATGAAAAAACTGCTTTCGACAGCGACAACCGCCCTGACTATGGCTTACGGTGTCTTCGCCGGTGGTGTTCAGATCACCATGCCGCAGGAGGGATGGATCGCCAATAACAAGCCGGAAGGTTCCGTAAGCTTGAGTTTTGAAAAAGCTCCCGACCAAAGCGATGCGGTCAGAATCAAATTCACCGGCAAAAAGTATGCGGATGCGATTATGCCAAAGGAATATGTGACCAAGGCTGCTGCGGCATGGCCGTCTGTGTTCAAGGGATTTCGCGGGTTTGTATGGAACGACGGCAGAAACAATACCATCCGGATACGTTTCTGTGTGGCGGTAAATGAGGGAAACATGCCGAAGCAGCTCAACTTTTGGAGTTTTCTAAAGGTTGATCACAAAGGCTGGAAGCTGATGACCTGTGAAGCGACAATAGATTTTCAGAATAAACAGGCAAAGCTTAAGCCGTCGGATATTTCCTCCATTTTATTTACGCTTGACCAGCAACCCGGAGCCGAGATCGCCATCGGCGCGTTAACCTGGATTGCGGAAGGCGTCGAACTCAGAAGAAATAACGAAGGCAATTCCGCACCGATATTTTTGACGAAAAACCCGCCGGCGCTTGACGGCGATGACAATGACGAGGCGTGGAAAAATGTTCCGGAAATGCCCCTGGCTTTTCTTAAAGGAACCGGAGTCGGCTCTCCGGAAAACAAAACAACCGTAAAAGTCGTTTATGATGCGGAGAATCTGTATCTGCTGGCCGATTGTCCTTTCAAAGATCGTTCCAGGATGAAGGCGGAAATAACGGCTTTTGACTCTGAACTTTGGCTTGACGAAGACATGGAAATAATTCTTTATCCCGAGGCTGATCCGAGGAAGTATTGCCAGTTTATTGTCAACCCGCTTGGGACTAGGACGGACTTGGCCATGATTTTCGACCAGGTTGAGGACAGAATATGCATGAAATTCAAGGATTGGAACCCGGGATGGAAGGCGGCGGTAAAAATTGGCAAGTCATCGTGGAAGGCAGAACTGTGCATTCCGTGGAAAGCCATCGGAGGCGACAAGCCGCCAGCGCTCCTGCAGTTTCAGGCGGCGCGCAACGACACTACTGTGGGGCAGTGCGCGATGTGGTCACCAACCGCAGGCATTCCGGCCACCGGCGCGGGATATCTCTCCTTGCATGAAACCGGCGGTTTGCCGATAACGGTTTCGGGACTGGCGTTTCAGCGCAATCCGGAAAACAAGTTTGTTTTCAACTGCACGGCAACCGCTGAAAAAGAATTCAAGGGCCTGACAGTGAAAACTCATTTCTGCGCCCCGCGCTCGGCACCGGAGATTTTTACCAAAACATTTCCTGCCGAAAGCAAATCCGCAATGATTGATTTTACGGTTGACTCAAAGAAACTGTTGAACGGCAAATACCTGGCCGCGGTGGAATTTATTCCCGGCAATAAGGAATTGCTCCCGGTCTGCGAGGCGTATTATTTTAACCAGACGCTTCCCGCAACAGTTAAATTTTCAGATATTGTCTTCAACCCTGTCCCCAAGGTTCTCGAATGGAAAAACGGAGCATTCACCCCGGCTGCGGGCGACACCGTCAGTGTCGAAGGCAACGCTACGGAACGTACGGTAAAGACTGCGGCGTATCTGGCCAAAAGAATGAACGGTGTCTATGGCGTTGAACCGCAAGTCCGCAAGGTTCCAGGCGGAAGGCTTGTTATGGCGGTAAATAAAGCACTGGTTAAAAGTAAGACTCAGAGCGATTCGCAAGAGGCCTATACGCTGGAAGTGACCCCCGAAAAAATTGTTATTACCGGAGCGGACGAGGCGGGACTCTACTATGGCGTGGTCACGCTCATGCAGCTCATGCAGGGGGCGAAGCAGCCCAACACGCCGGTACGCGCGCTGGTGATCGCGGACTGGCCAACCTATACACGTCGGATGGTATCCACCTACGAGCAGTTCCACCTGAAAAAGGACAACGGCGGCGGTAGCGGCGGTCATCAAATCGGGCGTTACAAGGAATGGATTGAAAAAAGCGTTGCCGGTAATAAGTGCAATATTTTATTAATGGGCTGGGCGGACCAGATAAATTATGTGTCTGTTCCCGAAGTGCACCATGAAAATAATTTCAGTCCTGCGGAAATCAAGGAACTGTTTGTTTTTGGACGTGAACACTTTATTGATGTTTCTCCGGCGGTGCTTTACGGTGCTCATTCTGATTCCTGGCTCAGACATTTTCCGCACCTGAAGGAAGCAGGCTGGGGGAACAATCAGTTTGATATGACCTTGCCCGAAACCTATGCGTTGATGGGGAAAATATTCAACGAACTCATGGATATTGCCGGGGATGAGTCGCATTATTTCTATATCTTCAATGATGAGTGGTGGCACGGGAGCCGGACAAGTGAAAATTATATGTACAAGGGTAAGTCACGTCAGGAGCTTTTGTACGAATGCCTGATGGCGGAATACCGGCTGGCAGGCAAACGCGGGAAAAAAATGGTGATGTGTACTGATATGATCAACCCGAAACATAACGGCGGCCCGCCGTGGAATCTTTCTGAAGTTGCCGGCCGTCTGCCGAAAGACATTGTCATGGCCACCTGGTCTGAAAGCAACGATTTTTTTGCGGGGAAAGGATTCAAGGAAACCTGGGTGCTTTCCAACGGCTTTTCCGGCGACAGCAAAAAACCGAGCCTGGTGGACAGCGGTTATGGACATAATGCCTATCTGCTTTCTCAGACACTTTTTGACCAAACCGATCAGAAACGCAATCTGACTTATTGTTTCCTGAACACATTTCCATCAGCGAACTACGCCTGGAACAAGGAAGAAAAAGGCGTACTCCCCAGCGAAGACTGGACATTGCAGAACCTGCCTGCGTATATCGGCAGTTTTTCCTTCAAGCCGAATCCTGCGGCCGGATCGGTGCTTACGGCGTATGATGTTCCAAAAACCGCCGGGATTGCCGAGCAGAATGAAATCCAGAAAATAACAGCCGTTGGAGAAATAGCTGTTAAACCCGGTGCGGCTTTTGCGCTACCCAAGGCAAAAGTGGAAATTGTGTTGCCGTCTGGGAGCATGGCGTCCTCATTCTATGTGCTCGGCGCGGTTTACCCTGCGGACAAGGAAGCGATATCGAAGCTTCAGAAAGCCTATCGCGCAATTCCTTCATCGTCCCCCTACGGCCTGATCATGGGCAAATACCGCATCGTGTACGTGGATGGAACCTTTGCCGAGACGGAAATACGCCTTGGCCGCAGCATGGGATTATTTCAGTACACGCCCGCGCAAAGTCGGTACTGCTATGAAGTCCGTGCGGTGTATCCATTGACTGCAGAACAGGAAAAAGGGTTGACACAGTTTGAAATGATCAACCCGAACCCCGACAAGGAAATCAAATCATTCGAGGTGACGGGGAATTTTGATTACGCACCGGTGCTCTTGTGCGGGCTGACGGGAAGAAGTGTGCGGTGAATTGGGGATCTGGGAATTACTGATGTACCGTAAAATAAAATTAGAAAGGAAACATCCATGAGTGCAATAAACTTTTACAGAAAGATATTGTTTGGAATAGTTGTGCCTCTGTCCATGATGAGTCAAAGCTACGGGGCTGAAATAAAAGTCGGATTGTATGAGGAAGGGGCCGGATCGAAAGGGTTGTATGAATCCCTCAAAAACGATCCTTCCCTAAGGGTAACCATTATAAAATCAAGCGAGCTTGGTTTTCAGACGCTTGCAGCCAATGATGTTTTTATTATCGGGAGTGTCAAGTCCATTGGTGAGTCAGCACAAGAAGCAATAAGAAGATATGTGAGCTGTGGCGGCGGAACGTTGATTCATCACTTCAGCATTGGGTTGGAAACACCGCTTTTTCCCGCAATCGGCAAAAACAAGACTCAGTATAACAACACGCTGCTTTTCCCGAACGGTCAGCAACCCGTTTTAAAGGATATCCCAAAACAGTTCGACCATGCATTTGGAGATCATTGGGCGATTGAGCTGAAAACAGATTCACAAGCGCAAATATTCATCAAGGATAAATTTGGGCTGCCGGTTGTCGTTGCGTCCGACGAGGGTTTTGGCCGGGTCATCCTAAATGGTTGCGCCACCGGCTTGGGGCAAACCGGTGAAAGCGAAAAAGCGCCAACGGGAGCGGAAAAACAATTGCTTCTCAATTCAATAAAATGGCTGGCGGAAGTAAAATTGACTTCTCTGGACAAGTCGGAGTTTGACAAACGGCTGGCTAAAGTTGATGAAGCGCAGTTGCATGTTAAGTATAAAGAGTATGAGGCCAGGGAAAAGGAAGAAGCGAAATGGTTCAACGAGGATCTCCTGAGGTGTGTTGCCCTTGAAAGACCGCCGGTAAACTCGCTCGGCGGGCGATACTTCGCCATCATTCGTCAGGATTATCTGAACAACTTCGGCTATCTGCGGACCAAGCAGTATATGCATCAGCTGAAACTGATCGGGATAACCGACATCATTCAACTGAATATTCGTAGTGCAAAAGTATACTTCCCAACGGCCAATTCCGATGCAATCGGTGCGCCTGCGGTCGGTGCGTATGACCCCCTCATGCTGCTGGTGAGGATTGCAAGCGAAGAGGGCATCAAGGTGTGGGTGAAACTTCAGATGGCGCAGACCGGAGGCTTGCTTCCCGAAAAAATGCAGGCGCTGGACCAGAACGGAAAAAAAATAACCTATCAAGGCGGGGATGTGCCTGATTTCCTGGGTTCCGATTATCGGAGGTTCCTGCATCAGATGATCGATGAATTTGCGGCAAGGTATAATCAATATGGGAACTTTGCCGGAATTTTCACCGACATGCTTTGGGAAAACACCGGGGATTATCATTGGAATCATCTGGCAGTTTTCGATCAATTTTGTTTTCGGAATTTCGGAGAACATCTGCCGGAAGACATAAAAACCAAGATGTCCAAGGAAAGAAAGTGGGTTGCCCCTGAGGATAAATGGTGGAGGCGAATGGTTCTTTTCAGGCAGTGGGCCAACGAGGATTTTCACCGGGATCTTGGGGATTACCTGCATGAAAAGGGGTTTAAGCTGGGAATACAGATATACGATTTCACCTCCTATGGCGTTTGCTATTGCGTTGGCATGCATCCCTACCGCTGGCATTTGCTTGGAGATTTCACGTGGGACTATGCGGGAAAGGAGTATAATGAGTTGAACGTTTATGAAAATAATCTGGCCGGTTATCATATCGGGGGAGACTATCCCGGTGCCAACACAGGCGATTTTCATGGACAGATGGGTGGAGAATCGTTTAATTTTGAAAATATCTGGCGACCTGTGCTCTTTGGCAGTACACCGCGAATCTATGAAGAATATAAACGCAATATTGTCAATGTCCGTGAGTGGGCTGGCGGTACATCGCTTGCCAGAACCGCGTTTTTGCATAATGTAAACGGGCTGATTCTGCGCCTTGGCGACAAATCCGGGGGCGAACGAAACAAATATCTGTCGCTGTTTAAAACACTGTCATATTTCCAGGACGTAAGCAGTATTTATGTCGAGGATGCCGACCTTTACAGGAAGTTCCGTGTTTTGATTGCCGCCCCGCACAGTACAAGTGGCTTGTCAAAAGAGAACATGGACGCACTTAAAAAATACATTTCAGAAGGCGGAACCGTCATCAGCCTGAACGCCAAATGGTCAACCTCCCTGCCGGATCTGAGCGATGAAAAAGACATGACCCTGGAGATGAGCGGAGCTGAATATGTCCAGACCGGCGCAGGCGGGATGTCAGGCGCGGATTTTCCCGTGCGTGAAAATATGATCGGTAAAGGCCGGGTCATCACCATCCCCATTGCGGACTTTGCCTCGGCAGTGCAAAAGGATACGGACATCGCCAAAGCCTTCTCGGCGCTTGTAAAGAAATATGCAGCCCCCGAAATCATCATGGTTGGCGCCAAAATACAAAACAACGTAAAAGTCCGGATCATCAACACGCTGAAGAAGAATAACTGGATTGGAATTGCACTGTTGTCTGACGATTTCAAGCCGGCGACTACGAGACTTTCGGTGGATGTGGAAAAACTTGGCCTCGGCTGCGCGTCCGGTTACCGGGTATTTCTTCTGGGTCGGAAAATGGAACTGCTTAGGCCGGGAGACTTTGCCGGAGGGACTTTAGGAAAAGGTGTCTTTTGGACCAAAGATGATTTTAAAAACGGATTTGACATCAGTATTCTGCGGGATAATGAGGCTGATCTGAAAGTTCCGGAAGGCAGGAGCATTGATGTTTCACAATATCCTCCATATTGGCAGTCTCGGATCGGATCCTATTTGGACAGGAACTGGAGCAAATATAAAGCGACCCGCTCATACGAACATGAGATTGTGGTCATCGCCCCGGCGGATGAGTTGACGATTGACGGGAAGAAAATTGCTGAATGAGATAAGACTGAAAGAATTCCGCGCCATGGG
>Ga0172379_10010708_pt1 | contig 11049 bp, 8 predicted proteins | sample GrowelOW334metaG_FD_119756 | JGI IMG/M metagenome (GOLD analysis project Ga0172379, IMG submission 119756) | Groundwater microbial communities from an aquifer near a municipal landfill in Southern Ontario, Canada - Groundwater well OW334 metaG | ecosystem: Environmental > Aquatic > Deep... | reverse complement strand
TTGGCGACCGTGAGGTTGGCTTCGGCTTTGGACTTGGCGTCGGCGAAGTTCCAGTTCGTGGTTACCTGGCCGATGATGCTGGATTGCTCATCCCTGGTGAGAACGGCTTTCTTGGCGAGGGCAGCGGCCTTGCTGGAATTGCGGACGATGAAAGTTCCGTCAGCGATCTTGGGCTGGAGCACTTTCCAGGCGCCTTCGAAGAAGAGGAAGGCGTTGTTGTCGGAAGCGGCGCCCGCATAGAGGTAAAGGTTGTTGCCTTTGCCTTTGGCGTTCTTCACGAGGTAGTCGCCCCAAGCCATGCCGACCTGGACGGAGTCGAAGGTGACGTAGTAGTTGACGGAAGCCGTGTCGCGGATGAGGCGGTCATAGGAGATGACTTTCACGCCCGCTTTGTTGGCTTCATCCGCCGCGGCGGCCGCGGCCGTCCCGTCCTGCGGGCAGATGATGAGGACCTTTATCCCTTTGGATACCAAGGCTTCGACGTTGGATTTTTCCTTTGCGGGGTCGCCCTGGCTGAAGAGGACTTCGGCGCTGACGCCGGCAGTCTTGAGCGCGTCCATGAACCTTGTCTGGTCCTGGATCCAGCGGGGTTCGTCTTTCGTGGGCAGGACGATGCCGACCTGAACCTGGGCGAAAGCGGAGTTCCCGAGAACGAGCAGGAACATGAGCGATACCAACACTATGATGGAACGTCGCATGTAGACCCTCCTGAAATGACAATGGTCAGGCACGAAAGCCGACCCGTGGCGATGTGCCACTGAATTTAGTATTTATCCACTATGGGGAATCGTCATCAGGAACTTTCGTGCCAGGATGCGCACAAAGCTAGTTTGCGCGCATGCCGGGGGCGGATTAGCACATTTATGCGAAGGGTAGTGGAAAAGTCCAGGGCTTAACGCTTTAAATTTCGGTAAACGCTCTCCTTGCTATGGAAGCCATCCTTGATGACGGTTTCGTCCAGGAGGTTTTTCGTGACGAGGATGGGCTCGAGGCGCACATAAGGCACCTTGGAGCTCCCGTCGTCGATGGTAGCGTCGGTGGGGATTTTCTCGCCCCTCGCCAGCATGACGGCGAAACCGGCCGCCTTGAGCGCGAGACGCTCGATTGGTTTGTAGATGGTGGCGTACTGGACCCCTTCGGCGATCCGTTGGCAGGCTGAGAGTTCGGCGTCCTGGCCGACCACCTTGGCGCCCGCGAGGAGCTTGTTCTCGGCTAGGACGTTGATCGCCGCCTCGGCGAGCATGTCATTGCCGGCGATGACGGCGTTTATTGAGCGATTGCCCGCTATGGCAGCTTCAAGTCCTTTGCGGGCTTCCTCGCTGTCCCAGGTTTCGGGCCATGTCTCCCCAATGATGCTGATATCGCCCGATTCGACGAGGGGATCGAGGATCTTATGCATGCCGGCGTTCAGCATGATGGCGTTGTTGTCGGTTTTGGCCCCATTGATGATGACGTAGTTGCCCTTGGGGACGGCGCGCGCCAGGGATTCGGCCATGAGGCTTCCCACTTTCTCGTTGTCGAAGGAGACATAGAGGTCGACGCCCGCCTTGCGCACGAGTCTATCGTAGCTGAGGACAGGTATTTTCTTGGACTTGGCGTACTTGACGGCCTGGGAAAGCTTATCGGCGTCGTTGGGTACGATGACGAGGACGTCGATGCCCCTATCGGCGAGCGAGCGCACCTGCTTGTCCTGCTTGGCCGCGTCCTGGTCCGCCACTTCGAGGATGAATTCCGCGCCCATCTCATGGACCGATTTTTCGAATATGTCGATGTCGCGCTTCCAACGCTCGACGACGAGGGAGTCGAGGGAGAAGCCTATCCGCGGCGGCTTATTGGGCGCTATCCGCTTTTTTGACGCGTCGCAGGCGCCAAGAATGAGAAGGGAAGAAATGCTGATGAGGAAGGCCAGGAAGGCGATCATGAGCCGATGGCGCCCGGCCGTGGAAACGAGAGGACGGCGAGGGTCGGCCTGGCGGAGCGCGGCGGCGTAATGGCGCGTGGCGAGGCTGCGGCGCATGGCGCCGCTATGGGGCGTGGCGAGGCTACGGCGCGCGGCGGCGCGGTCATTCGCCTGGGGAATTGTCTCAGGTTTCATCATGCTCCTCCGGGGCGGCTGGAAAGAAGGAGCTGGGGGTGAGCCCCGTGACCTTCTTGAAGAGTCTCGCGAAATAATTTTGGTCGGGATAGCCGCAGGCGGCGCTTACTTCCTTGATGCTGGCGCCCGGTTTCGCGAGCAGTTCCTTGGCTTTTTCCAGACGATAGCCGATCAAGTAGCGCGAAAAGCCCTTGCCCGTTTCTTCCACGAAGAGGCGGGATAGCCTGCCGGGCGAGATGCCGATCTCGGCGGCCGCGCGGTCGAGGTTGATGGGTGAGGCGTAGTTCCTGCGCACAAAGGCCATGGCCGCCGCCACGGCCGGCGCGTGCCGCGGCGCCGCCTCGCGCAGCATTCTGGAAAGGCGCGCGATCCGCGCCCTGGCCGCGTTGGCGAAGGAGCCGAAATCGGGAGCCGCGTAGAGATCGTCCATGGCCATCATCTCGGCTTCTTCGCGCGCGTCGATTTGGCCATCGCGCCGAAGGCTCCGAAGAGCGCCGCCGATGAGGGCGATGAAGGAACAAACTTCGGCGGGATCGGGACGCTCCCCGGAGTCATGGCGGGCGACATAGGCGTCGACGATGAGCCGCGCCTCGAACTCGGAGCCCTCCAGGAGGGCGTTCTGGAGCTCGTCCATGCCGGCGGGCCTTGGAGAGGCCAGGGCTGGAGGGAGAACAAAGCTGCCGGCGGGCGAGGCGCGCTGGGCGCCGGGGGGCGGGAGGCGCTGGGAGCCGGCGAACGCGCGGCGGTAAAGGTCGGCGACCGCCTCGTTCCAGGATTGGCTGGCCTCCCCGTAAGGGCGCGGAGAACCGTAGCCGATGGCGAGACGGGAGGCGCCGCCGCTTTCCTGGAGCTGAGAAAGCAGTTTGTCCAGCGAGGCGGCGGCGCTGGCGGCTTCAGCTGCGTTGGCGGGGCCGCGAAGGGGGAGGAGAATCATGCAGAGGCCGGATACGAGCGGGCTTAGGAGGAAATCGGTCTTGTACTTGATGGCCTTGGCCACGCTGGCGTAGAGGGCCGCCGCCCCGGCCTGGCGCTTGCCCTCGATGGCCGCTCCGGGGCAGCCGAGGGCGGCGGCGAGCGCCGATTCGCCCTGGAGACCCAAAATATTCTTGAATAAGCGCATTTCGGAGCCGAAATCTTCACCCTGCATGATGCCGTGGAGAAAAGCTTTTTCAGCGAAAAACCGGGCATGCTCCGAACATTCGCCCAATTCGAGTTTGCTGCGTTCGAGTTCGTCGCCACGGTCAAGATAGGCGACCGCCATCGAAAGCGAAGCCGCCAAGGCCTGGGTCGATACGGGCTTGAGCAGATAATCGACGACGCCTAGCTCGATGGCCTCCCTGGCTATTTCGAAGCGTTCGTACGCCGTGATCATGATGAAGGCGGAGGTGGATCCTTTCTTCCTGAGCTCCCTGATGGCGTCCAAGCCCGAGAAGCCTGGCATCCGCACATCCATGAGGATGATGTCGGGGCTTAGCTGGCCGACTTTCTCGACGGCTTCCCGTCCGGAGCCCGCGAGGCCTGCGATTTCGAAGTCTGATGAAAAGTCACGCCGTATGATGTGGGCGATGCCTGAGGCGACCGGCTGCTCGTCGTCGACAATGAGGATTCGGCGCATGCTCATCCTTTTCCCGGAAGATGGATGGAGACGATGGTGCCTCCCCTGGGAGCGCTTTCAATTTCGATGTTGCCCTCCCCGTTCGTGGAAAGTATGACTCTCCTTTTCACATTCATCAATCCGATTCCGCGTTTCGTGGCGGCTTCTTCCTGGGGATCCTCACCCAACACCCGAGCGATCTCGCCCGGCGACATGCCTTCCCCGTCATCGGCGACAGAGAGGATCGTCTCATCGGCGGTGGCGCGCACCGTTATGCGCACATCGCCTCCTTCCTCCTTCTTGCCAAGCCCGTGCGTGATCGCGTTCTCGATGAGGGGCTGAAGAAGCAGGGCGGGGGTTTGCACTTCGAGGGTTTCGTCCTCCACCTCGATCGAGAAACGGTAGCGTTCGCCGAAGCGCGCTTGGATGAGGCTTATATAGCGTCGAGCGCATTCGATTTCCTCGCCGACGCGCACGGTGCGGAAGGTCGGTTTGAGCGAATAGCGTATGAAGGCGGCGAGGTCTTCGAGGAATTTGCTGGTCTTGTCGGCTTTTTCCGACCAGGCGATGCCCATGCCCGCCGAAAGGGTGTTGTAGAGGAAATGGGGGTTGATCTGACTCTGGAGAGCCATGAGCTCGGCGTCCTTGAGTCGGTGCTCCATGTCCAGAACGACGAGCCGTTCTTCCATCAGGTTCTTCTCGACCTCGGCCTTGGATTTGAGTTCGTCGAAGGCTTTGCGCACGTTTTCGCGCATGGTGGAAAAGGCGGTGGCCATGACCCCTACCTCATCGGACCTCCCCGGCGCGGGAAGTGTCGCGTCATATTCCCCTCGCCCGACAGCCCTCGCCGCGTTGGCCAGGACGGTTATAGGTTCCGTGAGGGTATAGGAATATTGAATCATGAGCATGAAGCTGAAGAGGGAGGCGGCGATGACGAGGATGGCGTTGGTGGCCACGGTCGCCGGTATGCCTGAGCGGAAACCCGAGAACGCCGTGAGGGAATCAGCGATGAAGACGCGCTCGGTCTGTTCGGCCAGGTAGCGGATGAGGTCGACGGTCTGCCGCGATTCATCGTAGGTGGCCGAGTAGGTCTGCACGTCCCGGCCTCGTTTGGCCGCCACGCAGGCTTCCGTCTCGGTGAGATAGTATTCGACGATCCTGGCGAGGTCGCGCTGCAGGAGGAGGGATTCGTCATTTCGTATGTCGCGGTTGAGTTTTCTCGATATCTCGGAGAGATGGGTGGAATTCCTGATATAGTCCCTGAGGGCATCGGAACTCTTCGAGGTAAGGTAGCCGGTGAGGTTGGCGTCGGTTTGCGCCAGGGATTCGCGAAGATCCTTGAGGATGAGGTTATTGGAAAAGAGCACGCTGACGGAATCGGCGAGGTTGAAGGTGGTAAGGCCGGTATAGAGGGTCGCCAACATCATGATGACGAGAATGAGAACGGAATGGGAGATGATTTTGCCCCGGACAGTGTTCAGTATCATTTGCTTTTCTCCGCGGCTTGGTAAATGGAGAATCCGCTTTCGACGGAATCCATCGTGACGCTCCCCGAGTGGAGGGCGGAAAAGGCGCGAATCGCGGCACGGCCTATGGCCTGCGAATCCCTGACGATGCTGGCGGTGACGACGCCGTTGTCGACATAGCGCTTGATGTCGGGAGACTCGTCGGTGCCGACGATGAGGACTTCCCCCACTTTATTCATGTCGATGACAACCTGGGCGGCGCCGATGGTGTCCTTCGCGCTGGAACAGATGATCGCGTTAACGGGAGGCTGGCGCCTGAGCATGGCGGCCGCCGATTCCTCGCCCGAGAGGGCGCCCGGTCTCGCGCGGAGCAGGGATTCGATGCGGGCGCCGGGGTAAACGGTCGTCGCCGAGTGGATGCCATGATAGAAGGGTTCGTCCTTGGGATTTTCGGAGCCGGTTGAAGGAAGGATGACGCCGATGCGGGCGGAGGAGCCGAGTTTGCCGAGGACGATGGAGGCGCTTTCGAAGCCATGGCGGAGCGAGTCGGTGCCGACGAAGAAGGTGTCCTTGGTGGTGGGTGGATCGGTGCAGACGGGAATGAAGGTGACGCCTGCCCGCTTGGCCTCGGCCGCGCGCGCGTCGATGGGGTCGTTGCGCGAGCTGAACATGATGAGGCCGTCGACGCGCGCGCGCAGGGCAAGATCAAAACAGCGCCGCGCCTCCTGTCCCGACGATGCAGCGTAGCGGAATACCTGGACCGCGGCCTCGGCGTTTTTCACTTCCTGGTTGATGCCGTCAAGGAGGCCGCGGAAGTAGGAGTCGTCGGTATCGGGGATGGCCACGATCAGGTGATAACGGGCGAGGTAAGCTCCCGAATCCACCCTAAATACGCCGCGCGACAGGGCGATCCTGCTTTTGCCGACAAGATTGGCGTTGAGGATGGTAGAGCCAAGAAGCACGAGACCGAAAAGGATGGCGAGTATGCGCGCTGCCTTTTTCATCGCTCGGCGCCGATCACCTTGTCGCGAAGGAAGCGAAGTCGGCGGCTTGCAGCTTGGCGAGCAGCGCGGGATCGCCGACGGCTACCCAGGTGAAGGAGCCACCGAGAATATAGGTTGAGAATGCGGTCAGTACTTCCTCGGGCTTTACCGCGGCGATGCGGACGATGTCCCGGACCCAATCGGAAGGATCTCCCGCCTCGATGACGGAGCCGATCATGAGGCCGGCGATCGCCGCATTCGTCCGAACGGCATCGAAATATTCATTGATGAAGATTCGCTTGTATGTCTCGAGGGCATCAGCGATCTTCATGTATTTCGCCTCCTCGCCGGGGCGGCTGGGATCTACGGAAACGCAGCGCCCGGTAGCGAAGATGGCGGCCGCTTCGTCGATATACACCTTTATTTTGTCGGTGGCTGAAGTTTTGTAGATGGAAATCGAGCCATAATTGGCGCTAAAAGCCCTGATCCCCGCGCTGGGCGTATACACGGCCCCGTACGTGTCGCGCACGACACTGAAAAGCAGATCGGAGAAAAGCTTGGCCGCGAGGCTCGCCGCCATGTAGTCAGGGGCGCCGGGCGCGGGCGCCGCGAAGTCCCCGCGCAGATAGGCGATGCCCTTGGATTGGTCCTGCCCCTCGGTGAAGAGTCTGCCGGGGGAGCCCCGGCCAAAGGGAGGGGCCTTCGGCACGGGCGCAAGCCTCAGGTTGGGCAGCCTCCCGAGGGTGGGCTCAAGCGCCGCGCCGAGAGCCTGGGCGTCGAAATCGCCCACGGCGACGACGAAAATCCTGTCGGCCGAAACGTTGGCGGCGTACCAGGTTTTCATGCCTTCGACGCTTGTCCCGGCGATGGAGGTTTCTGTGCCGTCCGGATTGGTCGAATAGGGGTGGCCCTCAAAGTATTTCTCGTTCGTAAGCCGATTGGTGACCGACCAGGGGTTTTGGTCCTTGGCCTGTATGGCGAGTTGGACTTCGCTTCTCGCCTGGTCGAAATCCGGCCGCGCGAACCCGGGCGAGACGATCATGTCGCTCCAGATCGGGAGAAGTTGGTCGAAATACTTGTCGAGGACGTTCAGGCTCAAGGTCGAATATTCGAATTGGCTCGTCGCGCTTATCGAACTTGACGTCGCGTCGAGGAGGGCGGTTACCGCTTCGTAGGGATAGTTCGCCGATGCCCTGGCCATGGTGGAGAAGGCGAGTTTAGGCCAGCCCGCTTCGGCGGGGGGCGTCACGAGGGAGCCGCCGCGCAGGACGAGGCTCAGGTTGCGGACTCTGTTCGCGCCGCTGCGCTTTACGTAAAGGGGAATCCCGTTTTTGAGGGTATAGGTGGCGAAACTCGGAAGAGTGTCGCGCACGAACGGGGGTTCCTGCTGAGCCGACGCCTCCGCCAAGCCCGCCAGCAAAGCCAAGACGATGAGCGCTATTGAAAAAGCCCTATTAGCGTTGTGCGATTTCATATCGACACCCTCACTTCTGCCACCAGAACGCGTTGCCTGCGTTCACTTTTTCGTACCCGTACTCCAGCATTTTGGCGCCCATCCTCGAATCGGATTCGAACGTGCTCGTCCGGATCCTCGCGAGCGTGGCCGATTCGGGAGCTTTCGCGCCGCCGGAAACGTACCGGGAAACGAGATCGGCGATGTCGCTCCAGCTCACGGCGCGGCAGTTGTCTTCATAGGCGAAGAAGTATCCCGCCGTGGCCGTCGACCACCAGAACGTGAGGGTATCGGTGACGAAACGTTGCGCGCTTTCCATCGCGTAGATATTCTGGTCGATGAGTTTCGTCTTGGCTTTCTCGAGTTCAGCGGTTCCGAAATAGGCTTCGGGATCAGCGGCGATCAGCGCGAACTCATCGAGGACGGCCGCGCGCAGCCCTTCGACTCGGTCGAGAATGGCTCCTTCGACGGCCGGCTTGTCTATCAGCATATAGGTGGCAAAGATGAAATTGCCGCCATCGCGGGCCGTAGGGTAGGAAAAGTCGATATATTCGGCGTCGTAAAGCCCGTCGACCTTTTCCATGATCGATCGCTTGAATCGGCCCACGGGGGAAGAGAGAAGGAAAAGCGCGACGTCGGAGGTGTAGGTATCGCGCGTTTGGAGGAGGACGTCGGGGCCTCTCCACCTGAACTGGATCTGGGCGAGACCCCGATAGAAAAGGTCTTCCGGCGAGATGAGCTTTATGCCTGGAGGAAGGGCTCCGTGGGGCGGCACTCCGAGCGCGGGAGGGGGACCTCCTTCCCAATCGCCGAATGACTTTTCGGCGAGGCCGAAGACTTCGTCGGGAGCGCAATCGCCTCCCACGATGAGGGCCATGTTGGCGGGGATATAGAATTCGGACTGCATCGCCTTCAGCGTCGCGACCTTGGCCGCCTCTATATTCTTTTCGGGTCCATCGACGTTCTTCCTCCAGGGGTAGTCGGCGAACATCCTCGATTCGAGCGCGTTGTTCGCGATCCGCGCGGGATCGTTGTGGTAGCCCTTGATCTCATTGAGCACCACCCGCTTTTCATTTTCGAGCACCGCGGGATCGAATATCGGATCGCGGACGGCCTGGGCCCAGAACTCGACGCCCTCGGAGAGCCGATCGGAAGGAACGGTTATATGGTAATTGATGAATTCGGCTCCCGTCGCGCCGTTCCAAGCCGTTGTTCCCATGCCGTTGAGGGCCGCGTTGAAGGCTTCCTTCGTGGGATACTTCGCGTTTCCCGCGAAAAGCATGTGTTCGTAGAGATGGAAGAGTCCGGCGGTTTCGGGGCTCTGGGCGCTCGCCCCTCCCCTGAACGCCACGCAAATGGTGACGAGGGGCACCGAATGATCTTCCACGGCGAAGACTTCAAGGCCATTCGACAGGATCGTGTGGGCGACCGCTTGCCCGCCCGCCGCTTGAGCGAAGGAAGGCAGCGCGAGGGCGCCCAGCAAGGCGACGAGGACGATTCGCCTGAAAAGGTTTATGGTCGCGTGCTTGCTTTTCATCGGTTCTCCTTGTCTTCCCCGCGCATCTTCCGCAAAAGCCCCCCGATTTCGGCGACGCTCAGGATGAGCGGCACGGGATAGGGAGTACCATGGGCTTCCCTCAGCGCTTCGGCGGCTATGCCCGGGATGTCCTCCTCCCTCAGGAAATCGGCCTTGGACGGAAGGCCGATTTCCGCGCTGAGGGCGCGGACCGCGTCGATGAAGATCCGCGCGCAGGTTTCGGAATCCTGCGCCTTGCTCCTGTCGCAGGCGCCGGCCGCCGAAGCGAGGTCGGCGAGGCGCTGGGGGCATACTGAAACGTAAAGCTCGAGAAAATACGGCAAGGCGATGGCGCTGGCCAGGCCGCGGGGGATATGGTAGCGCTCGCCTAAGCCCTGCGCGACGGCATGGACGTAGCCGACAAATCCGCGCGTAAATGCCCTGCCGGCGAGATGGGAAGCGCGGAGCATGGCTTCGCGCGCCTCGATGTCGGTGCCTTTCGCGCACGCGGTCCCGAGGTTGGAGAAGATGAGGCGAACCGCTTCGATGGCCTGGGCATCGACATCCGAATAATGCAGGGTATTGGTATAGGCTTCGACGGCGTGCGTGAGCGCGTCGATGCCCGTGGCGGCGGTGAGCGCTGGAGAAAGGCTTGTCGCAAGGGCTGGATCCAATATGGCGGTATCGGGGGGGAGGCGCGGATCGAGAAGGGTGATTTTCCTATGGCGCTTCGTGTCGATGATGATGGCGACGGCGCTAGCTTCGCTGCCGGTACCCGCCGTCGTGGGTATACATATGAAGGGCAACCCGCCGTTGCGGAAGGGCATGAGACGGCCGAATTTTCCCATGCTTTTTTTATGCGTCGCTCCCATCCTCACCAACTTGGCGGTATCGATCACAGAGCCTCCGCCGAGAGCGATGACCGAGTCGCAGCCATTGGCCTTGAGGGTCGCCACGCCTCTTTCGCAGAGTTCAAAGCTTGGATCGGCGGATGCTTCGGGGAAAAGCGCGTAGGGAATATCAGCCTCATCGAGGATGGCGGCAAGTCTGCCGACCGCGCCGGACTTCGCGAGAATGGCGTCACTCACTATCAGCGGTTTTTTGGCGTGATGCACTCCCAACTCGGAAGGAACAAGCTTGATGCTGCCTTGTCCCGTCAGGAGGGTGGGGATTTTCTGCGGGATGAGGGTGAGGGCCCGCGCCGCCAGATTGAACCAGACCCATTTCGCTGCATGCTTCATCCTTCCTCCCTCAGGCCACCGGCGCGGGGCGCCTGCTTCGCCGGCCCTGGATCACCCTTTGAGGTAGCGCAGGAAGCCGCTCCTGTCGATATAATTGCTCTCGCGAACCAGTTTCCCGTTGCGATAATAGCGCACGTAGGGGATTTGGCGATTGCTGAAGCGTCCTTCCTTCAAACCGAGAAAGTCCTCGAAAAAGGCTTCTTTGTCATATTCCACCCAATAAATGGCCGTATCTGCATCAGAGGCGAGATCGTCGAGATAGGTTCTCATCCAGGTCCATTGAGGGCACCAGCTTTGGGTCAGCACAAGAGCCACGGAGGGCGCCGACGCGGTCATTGCCGGGGGGAAATCGCCTGCCGCTATGGCGGCGACGCATTCTTCGGCGGTGAGTTTTCTGATCATCCTTCCATGATATACGGCGCCGCCTGGGCGCGCAAGGGAAGGTTTTTCCTGCCAATATCTATGCCGGTGCGCTATATAGAGTACTTATTTTTATATGCATCCAGTATAGCGAGTTGTCGGTTGGACACTCAATCCGATGGACAGCGGCCCTGCCCTTTAGCGGCTTACAAGAGCGGATAATTCGGCGTTATTCAGTTCAGTGAGCCAGGTTTCGCCGGCGGAAACGGCCAGATCAGCCAGCTCGCGCTTGGAGCGCAAGGTCGCGTCGATCTTTTCCTCGAAACTATCCTTGGTGATGA
>Ga0172379_10010707_pt1 | contig 11049 bp, 7 predicted proteins | sample GrowelOW334metaG_FD_119756 | JGI IMG/M metagenome (GOLD analysis project Ga0172379, IMG submission 119756) | Groundwater microbial communities from an aquifer near a municipal landfill in Southern Ontario, Canada - Groundwater well OW334 metaG | ecosystem: Environmental > Aquatic > Deep... | reverse complement strand
TTTATTAAATTGATTTTATTTGTTTTATGAAAGAGGGGGATGCATGGTTGTATCCTCTTTCTTTTTATATAAGTACTTATTGCTGAAATGAAAATTATTTTTCTATTTTTGTAGTGCACTGATACAAGCCTTTCAATCTAATTAATATGCCAACCCAATCCAGCAGAAATATCAATTACATGGTTACCTCCGAAGAAGATGAACTTTGGGGGCTGACAGTAACTACGGTTGGTCATCAGCAAATAGAAGAGAACGACACATACCCCCCAAAAAGTCATCCGTCAGGCTATTACTTCAACCCGGAGAAAGGTCGTATCCTGAATGAATTTCAGCTTTTGTACATCACCAATGGTAATGGAGTTTTTACTTTTGGCAGCAATAGTCCGCAGACTTGTTTTATTACTGAAGGTAAAATGTTTTTCCTGATGCCAGGAGTTTGGCATACTTATAAACCTATCGAAAAGTCTGGTTGGAATGAGTATTGGATTGGTTTTAAGGGTGATATAATCAATAAAATCGTTGAGGAAGGTTTTTTTATCAATCGTCCGCCGGTATTCAATATTGGTTTGAATGAAAGAATTGTCGATTTATACCATAAAGCTATTGAAATTGCCAATGAAGAACGGGCAGGGTATCAACAGGCTTTATCCGGCATTGTCATGCATATTTTAGGATTAATGTACTATCGGGATAAAACCCGTGATTTTGAAGATGAAGACCTGATTCAGAAAATGAATAAAGCGAAAGTAATCATGCGGGAATCAGTGTATAAAAGCATCACTCCCGAAGATATTGCTAAAACGCTTAACATCAGTTATTCCGGATTTCGAAGGGCTTTTAAAGAATTCACCGGAACTTCGCCCTCAAAATATATGGTAGAACTGAAATTAAATGAGGCAAAACTATTGCTTTCAACTACCATGCAATCTGTCAAAGAAATAGCTTATAGTCTGAGCTACGAGAATCCCGATTACTTCCCTGTTTTTTTTAAGAAAAGAACCGGTTTGACGCCAGTGGAGTATCGAAATAGTGTGGAGGTGAAGGAGTGAACTTTTAATGACTGTTCCCCAAAGAAGGATCTATCCATTTTAGTTGATAAATAAAATGATTTTTTGTTTTATCAATAATTTATTCTATTTTTGTGAATCCGAAACCGACATTTCGGAACTGCTCGTTTCGCTACAATAAACTAACAATATAAAATGAAATTTTACAATAGAGAAACTGAACTGGAACGTTTAATGCAAATTCAGCAATTATCGCTCGAAAATGCTCAGTTTACGGTGCTTACAGGGAGACGTCGTGTAGGAAAAACACAATTGTTATTGAAATCCACTGAAGGTCAGCCTACCTTATACTTCTTTGTTTCGCGAAAAGCTGAATTGTTTCTATGTCAGGATTTTGTAGATGAAATAAGCAATAAACTACAAATACCCATGCTTGGATCTGTTCAAAATTTCAGTTCGCTATTCAAGTATCTTATGCAACTTTCAGCCACCCGAAGTTTTAATTTGATTATTGATGAATTTCAGGAATTTTTAAATATCAATCCTTCAGTTTACAGCGATATGCAGCGTGACTGGGATACTTTGAAAGAACAAAGCAAAATAAATTTGCTTGTTTGTGGCTCAGTTCATTCGTTAATGTATAAAATTTTTGAGGATTACAAAGCACCACTTTTTGGACGTGCCACCAATATTATGCGTATTAAACCCTTTCAGGTTTCAGTTTTGAAATTAATTTTGTTAGATAATAACCCAAATTATACCTCAGAGGATTTACTCGCTCTTTATGCTTTCAGTGGTGGTGTGGCAAAGTATGTTCAGTTTTTTGTCGACAATAAAGCGTTGAATATCAGCAAAATGCTCGATTTTATCATTAAAGAAGATTCATCGTTTGTTGCTGATGGGAAGAATATGCTGATAGATGAATTTGGGAAAGATTATGCTGTATATTTTACAATCTTATCAGCAATTGCCCGGGGAGAAAACACACGTGCCAAAATTGAAGCGGTTATAGGAAAGGAAATTGGTGGTTATCTAACCCGAATGGAAAACGATTATAGTCTAATCAGTAAGAGTGTTCCTTTGTTTTCAAAATCAGAAACCAAAAACATACGATATGTGTTGCAAGATAATTATTTAACTTTCTGGTTTCGATTTATTTATAAATATAGCTATTTGATAGAAATAAATCAGTTTGGTGAACTTCGGAAAATTATTGAAAGAGACTATACGACTTTTAGTGGAAAAATTCTGGAAAAATATTTTCGGGAAAAATTCATTGAACAAGGCGGTATTACGAAAATTGGTGGATATTGGGATAAAAGTGGCGAAAATGAAATAGACCTTATTGTACTTAATGATAACGAAAAAACAGCACAATTCATTGAGATTAAACGTAATGAAAAGCATATTCGATACAATCAATTAAAAGAAAAATCAGCAAATATGTTGATGAAGACAGGAGTGCTTAAGTCATATAAAATTAACTATCTTGGACTTTCGATGGAAGATATGTAAAATGCTTCTTATTCTTTACAGACACAATATTTTACAGAATTTGGTTAGTCAAAATTAATTTACCTACTTTTGTAACCCAAACTATGTATAATATCATGATGACGACATCTAAATTAACTTTAGATTTAAAAAACGGATCTTACCGTGCTTTTGAAATGCTGTATGATGAATATTTTGATTTGTTGTACGGATATGTTTTTGGCATGATTCGTTCACATATTCACGCAAATGAAATTGTACAGGACACATTTATCAAAGTATGGTTGCATCGTTCGAAGATTGATACATCCCTTTCTTTTAAAGCATGGCTTTTCAAAATCGCCAAAAATCAATTGTTGAACGATATCAAAAAGAAATACTCTGACCCTTTGTTTGAGGATTATATCCTCCATTGTGAAAATAATGATTTATTAGTTGAGCCAAATCAGGAATTTGATTTCGAATTGTTCAGGGTAGCCTTGCTGAATGCCAAACAAAAATTAACACCACGCCAGCTTCAGGTATTTGAAATGTGCAAAGAAGAGTCCCTTACTGCATCCGAAGTGGCAAAAAAATTAAACATAACCGAAGCGTCAGTTTATAATTACCTTTCTCAATCTATTTCAACTTTAAGAAACGAAATGAAAAATCTATCATTTATGTTGTTTCTTTTTTTTATGCAATAATTCGCATTTAACACCACTCTTACTCTATCGTCCGACTATCGGTCGCTCCGTCACTTCTTTCCATTTTTTGTTTTTCCTAATTTCTTGAGGTTGTTATATACTTTGAAAGAAAAAAAGTGTTTTTATGTTATAGAACATAAAAATTTTCAATGAGATTTTCTTTAAACAATTGTATTACCAACAAGCAAAATCAATTTATGGAACATCAGGAAGTATTAGAACTATTAAAGAAGCAATTGTATGGAACCATTAAACATCCGGAGTTCATACGGTTGAAACAGTTGTTTAACATGCTCGAAGATGCGGTGTTGGAACAATGTCTGTATGATGTTTGGCAGGATTATTCCATACATAAACGCAACAAAGTCTCTTTCGAACGCGTGAAAAAAGATATTAAACGGATCCTTCAGCCTAAAAAACAAAAGGTTGTACCGTTTACTTATTATTTACAACGGATCGCGGCTGTGGTCCTATTGCCACTGATGGTTGGTTTTGGTATTTATTATTTTACAAAACGTTCGACTATCAACGAACTGGCTGATAACAGGTATAGCATTGAAACACTAAGCGGAGAACGTTCGCGGCTTGTTTTGCCTGACGGTACCCGCGTGATGATTAATTCCAATTCCAGTTTTACGTATTCAGCAGCATTCGGGAAGAAAAACAGGGAGGTGAATTTGTTGGGTGAAGCCTATTTTGAGGTAACACACAATTCTGAAATGCCGTTTATTGTCAAATCAAGAGACATTATAACAAAAGTGTTGGGAACAAAATTCAATCTGTATGCTTATCCTGATGAAAAATATTTTGAAGCCAGTTTAATTAACGGTTCGGTTGAAGTTCGCGATTATAAAAATCCTCCCAACAAGAAAGTACTTGTTCCCAACGAGAAAGTCAGGTATGATTATGCAAGTCAACGTTTCGAAAAATCAAAAACGGACTTACGAACCGAAACTGCTTGGACAAGAGGGGAACTATACTTTCAATCTGAATCATTATCCAGCATCCTGCTTAAGTTAGAAAGATTTTATGGTGTTAGCATTACAACTGATGGAAATCTTCCTGAAGAAATACTTACCGCATCGTTTCGTGAAACCGATATCAATGATATCATGAGGAATCTTTCCATCCATTACTCTTTCAGATATAATAAAAAAGGGGATAGTATTTATTTGAGATTTAATTAACAGAAATTGTACTGAATGATAATGATTTTTTTGAATATTAAAGAAATGTAGAAATGAAGGAAGTTGATAGCGGGTAATATGTTCGCATATTACACTTATGAAAAACTGTATTACACCTTAGGTTTATAAACAACAAATTGTTAATCATGAAAAAACAGAACAAAACAAATTCTAATGTAAAACATTACATACTACCTTTTATCATTATGGTTTTTGCGGCGCTTTTTCTTCCGGCGAGAGGTTTGGCTCAGAATCGGATAACGCTTAATCTAAAAAAAGCATCACTTATTGAGTTCTTCAATGAGATTGAGAAAAATACAGATATTCGTTTTTCTTATGTTGATCAGCAACTCGATTCAAAGAAAGACATTTCAATAAAAACTGCGAACGAACCAATTGATCAAGTTTTAAATAAAGTACTTGTCCCGAAAGGTTACGAATATACCCGTACGGGAAATACCTATGCAGTAACTAAGAAAATAACTAAGCCTGCGGTCATACGAAAGTATAGCGGAATGGTTACCGAAGACAAGGGGTCACCTGTCATCGGTGCTACAGTTATGGTAGATGGAACGAATATAGGCACAATAACAGATACAGACGGTCGGTTCAGTATAACTGCTCCCTCCGATGGTACTTTACTTATTTCATATATTGGCTATGAAGCTTCAAAAATTGTTTTAACATCCAGTACAAATTTAAATATTAGGTTAAAAGAAGATACCAAACTGCTTGATGAAGTTATTGTTGTTGGGTATGGAACAATCAGAAAAAGTGACCTCACAGGTTCTGTTTCCCAATTGAAAGCTGATAAAACGGAAGAAAAAGCATATACATCAGTAGAACAGATGTTGCAAGGTAAAATGTCAGGAGTTCAGATTACCCAAAACTCAGGAGCCTTAGGTGGAGGTATTACTTTTTCAATACGTGGCGTCAACTCTGTAAACGGAGATAATCAACCCTTAGTGGTTATTGACGGATACCCGGTCGAATCAGGAACAGCCAAAATTGCTTTAGGGTCAGAGAGCTACGCGAGTGAATCTCAGGGAACAAATGCATTAGAATCGCTTAATCCGAATGATATTGCGTCAATTGAAGTATTAAAGGATGCCTCAGCAACGGCAATTTACGGATCGCGAGGAGCAAATGGTGTTGTGATTATTACAACAAAACGAGGAAAAGAGGGTAAAGACAAAGTTCAGTATTCAGTACGTGTTGATGCCAGTCAGCTACCTAAAAAGATTAATTTATTGAATACTGCGGAATATATAGCGTTTTCAAACGAGGCTTATTTAGACAGAAATGATGGAACTGCTATATATAGTATTGATCAAATCAATGAATTTTTAAAAACAGAAACTGACTGGCAGGATTTGGTTTATCAAACCGGAATATCGCAAAACCACCAACTAACCCTGACTGGAGGTGATAAGAAAATGAAATATGCATTGTCATTGGGGTATTTATCTCAAAACGGAATTGTTATAAACACCAAATATGACAGAGGGTCTATTCGATTGAATCTTGACAGGGAAGTAAATGATCGTTTTAAGTTTGGGGTAAATATTAACAGTAACATGAGTGTTAATAGGGCGGTTAACCAATCAACCTCAAGTGCAAATGTGGGAGGTTCAATTGTGTCTGGAGCCTTAAGAACACCACCTATCTATGCTGCCTACACGGAAGAGAGTCAAATCAATCAAATTTCTATGTCTAATCCTCTCATTCTGGCAACCTCAGCTGAGGACATGCAGCGAAGTACATTAATTCAAGGGTCAGCTTTTGCAAACTATAACTTTACAAAGGATTTATATTTCAGGGTACGTTTAGGTGCCTACAATTCAACCGGGATACGTCAATATTATATGCCGAGAGGTACATATTTGGGTGATTTAAGAGGTGGCTATGCTTACGAGGGAAATAACAGGCACTTTAACTATTTAGCTGAATACACGATAAATTATAATAAGACTTTAAAAGATAAACATAGCATTAATGCTGTAGGCGGATATACCTGGCAGAATTGGATATCACGAAGTGATGGGGTTGCCGGGGCAGGTTTTCCTAATGATAATTACAAGTATTATAATTTATCTACTGCTACAGTAATAGATTTGCCCAGAAACAATACATTACAATGGGGACTTGCTTCTGTATTAGGACGAATAAATTATACCTATGATAAACGCTATCTTTTTACATTAACAGCACGGGCGGATGGTTCTACAAGATTGGCAATCGGGAAGAAATGGGATTTATTCCCTTCCGCCGCACTTGGGTGGAATGTGCATAACGAGAAGTTCTTAAAATCTTTTAAAGAGATTTCTGAATTAAAGTTGAGGGCGAGTTACGGCGTATCAGGTAATCAATCTGTAGCTGTAGGTTCTACTTTATCCAAATATAATTTTAGTAAGACCGTAATTAATCAGAAAATTGTTAACAATTATTATCCTGATAATATGGAGAATACAACTCTGGGATGGGAGGTTACGGAACAATATAATTTTGGACTGGATGTGGGATTGTGGGCAAATCGCATTGGTCTTGGTGCGAATTACTATTACAAGCATACCTCTGATTTGTTGATCAGTCTTCCGGTTCCTCTTTCAACAGGATTTGCAACCTACGTAACGAATTCAGGAAATGTTGAAAATAAAGGTTTAGAAGTTGATCTGCGGGCTGCCGTTCTGTCCGGTGAATTTAAATGGAATATCTCCGGAAATATTTCCTTTAACAGAAACATGGTGTTAGGTTTCGATGGTATTATGACAGAATTCTCGTCAGCACCCTTTGGTGCCGTTAATAATCAGCCTTTGCATATAGCCAAGGTAGGATATCCAATAGGTTCATTTTATGGATACAGGATTGATGGAATTTATCAAACACAAGAAGAAATTAATGAGGGCCCGGTTGATCCTATTAACCCACGCCCAGGGAGTTTTAAATTTGTTGATATCAGCGGACCTGATGGTGTCCCTGATGGTTTAATTTCCGCGTACGATCGTGAAATTATTGGTAATCCGTATCCCGATTATATATTCGGTATAACAAACGAATTTAGCTGGAATAATTTTTCATTAAATTTTCTTATTCAGGGAGTTGTGGGACAGGATGTTATTAATGCCAATAGATTTTATTCAGACTCCATGAACAGAGGTGTTGGGTACAATTTGAGCAAGGATGCTTACCTGAATCGATGGACTGGTCCTGGAACCAGTAATAAATATCCTGGATCCAGATCATCAAGTTTGCCTTTTGAAGGACGTTTCGCGGATTTTATTATCGAAGATGGTTCATATTTCAGATTGAAGAATATAACTTTATCATATTCGTTACCTAAAAGATGGATCAAGTCACTTTCCAATTTATCTCTTTTTGTTACAGGTACCAATTTATTGACATTAACCACGTATTCAGGTTATGATCCTGAAGTAAATGCCATAGGAAATAATCCATTAACTCCGGGCGTGGATTTTGGAACAATTCCTCAGGTGAAAACATATTCTGCCGGCTTTAATATTGATTTCTAAAACATTTAAGCATTATGAAAAACAAATTAAATATATCAAAAATACTATTGTTAATCCTGTTATTTTGTGGATTAAATGCTTGTTCTCTGGATGAACAATTGTATGGTGTGGCTTCTACTCATGGTTTTATAAAAACTGAAGAAGATGCTAATTATGTCGTTTACGGGGCTTATAGTCCATTACAACAATTTGAAGGTTTTAAATCATCTACGGGTAATCTTGTTTTTTATTTAGGGGATGAATTTGCCTATAATGGTTATATAGGTTCAAATACCGCAGGTATCTGGTTGAATCGCTTATATACAGCCACTGACCCTTATATAAGAAATACCTGGCAAACTCTTTACAGAGTAGTAAACAGGTCTAATTCTGCTATAGAAGCTATTGATCCGGTTACTTCCATAAAACTTGAAACCCGGGATAAAATAAATGGAGAAATGACTTTCCTTCGGGGTTTTGCTTATTACTATTTAGTCAGATTATTTGGAGGGGTTGTTATTAATACCGAAGCGAGTAAGCCCACAGAAGAATTAAAAAAGGATCGCCAAAGTGTAGATGCGGTATATGAACAGATATTTAAGGACTTTAAAAATGCAAATGAGAAATGTACCCCGTATAGTAAACAACCTGATTCGGAGTTTGGACGGGCGACAAAAGGTGCCGCTCAGGCCATGTTGGCGCATGCTTATCTGACTTATGCCAACTATTGTGACCTGAATAATCGATCTGAGGAAGCTAAAAGTTATTATCAAGAGGCGATAAACTGGTCGGATAGCGTGTTCCTGTCGAATGAATATCAATTGCTTGCCAATTTTGCTGACATTTCGAATCTTGCTAAGGAAAAAGATGCATATAAAGAAGTTATTTTTGGTATACAATTAACGAGAGATGTGTTGAGGTCGGGCGCAGGAGCCATGGGTTCGGAATGGGCATACTATTTACAGCCCCGGGAACGTAGGGGTGTAACGGGATATACCCCCAACAGGGAAGGACAAGGAAATACTTTTTTACAACCTTGGTTCGCGGAACAGTATTTCACAGGAGATTATGTGGACGATTACCGTGCTGAAACGCTTATTCTGACAAAATGGGATGGACATACCACGGCAGGAATCCCCAAAAAGTATGCTGCTTTTCCTGCTATTGTTCTTGACGATCCTGATCTTATAAGAAAACAAATGCCTTATTGTAACAGATATATTGACGCTCAGGGGCTGGATTCCAGAAATCACGAGAATGATTTGTTTGTCATAAGACTTGCGGAGATTTATCTCATAAAATCCGAAGCTTTAAATGAACTGGGGCGTATGTCCGAAGCTTATATAGAGTTCAATAAAATACGAGCCAGAGCAAGATTGGCAAATGGGGTACAAAGGACTACCCCGGTTGATTTGAATCCATATCTGGATAAGGAGGAGTTCAGATGGGCAATTTATAATGAACGTGGTTTAGAACTGCTGGGAGAGGCTCAACGTTGTTTTGATGGTTTAAGAATGCGTTATCCTTACACCAATACGCCTATTCTCAAGTGGAGGATGGAAACATTTTATCCGAATATGTCAGCAGAACAAAAAACTTTGCCGACTTGGGATACAGCAAATAAAGTATGGACGACTGGTCGGGTTTACCAAGCAAATATTATTCCGTGGGATGACAGGTATTTTTTACTCCCGATACCGGCAGCAGAATTAGATGCCAATCCTAATTTTGGAGTACAAAATTATGGATGGTGATAACTGAATATAATAATATTAAAATAATAATGATAAAACTTTTCATGATGAAAAACAATTTAATTTATGCAATATGTTTCTTGCAAGTTATGTTCATGCTTGTTTCATGTAATAACGAAGTGATATATACCAATGAGGAAGGTGGTTATATTGAATATCAGTATGATTATAAGGTGGAAATTGATGGTGTTAAAATTACGAAACAAGCATATAAAAGAATGAACTTATCTAATGGATATTTTGCTCTGTATGAGGTTAATGATTTGCCTGATTCCATTATAAGTAAGGTGCTGCCAGATTCCATTGTTGACGGAATCCCAGACTCAATACAAAAGTATTCTGCTTTTAGAAAAGTAGAACTGTTCTTGTGTTCTAAAGAATTTAATCCGAACGATAGTTTACATCTCCAACAGCCGGGTAGTACTGTAATTCAAATTACATTAGTTGATTCTTTATTTCATGCTCCGTTTTCTGATCGCCTCTTCTCTTCTAATTATACGACAAATACATCTGCCACTTCAAGTATGCAGAGTATTTATTATAATAAGAAGCCAATGTGTTTAGGAATGAATGTCAATATGAATATGAGATTGGATACAATATCGAACTCGATGAAATATGAATATACTTTCAAGGGACAAAACGGTAAATCCTTACGCATCTATGATTTAGGAAACAGTGTATATCAAATCATTTCGAATGGTATTTTTAATAATAAAGTATATACACTTAATTATATAGGTCTGATAAAACAATCTGAGAAAATAAAATAATATTTTTTAATTTAAAATTGTACTATTATGAGAATCAAAAATTACATTTTTTTTGCTGTATTTATGGCAATCTCATTTGTTGCGAATGCAACAACTTATTATGTAAGGGCTACCGGTGATGATACCAATGCCGGAACATCGTCAGAAACGGCTTTATTAACTGTTTCAAAAGCTTTGGATAAAGCGACTTCGGATGGAGATATTATCGATATTTCCGGTACGGTTAATTTCTATAATGAAACACCGGTTGCCAAAGTTATCTCGAAGAATATTATCATGCAAGGTGATAATAAATCGACAGCTATAATTCTGGGATTGCTGTCAGGTGCAGAGAATATAAGTCCGATAAGAATTGGTACTGCAAGTGGCGATGTAGTAGTAGCTGCGCCGATAGTTACCATCCAGAATCTGACCTTTAAAGATTTTGATTCGGCAGCAGAGACGGGTGCTGGTGTAACCGGAGGTGTCATAAATTTTATACTTGGGAATTTTACCTGTATGAATGTGAATTTCGAGAACAATACCGCTTATTATGGAGGCGCTATCAGTGTTCGTAATTACATAAAAGATAATGCAGCGTCAAGTGTAGTTTTGATTCAGGATTGTTATTTTTATAATAACCGCGCCTTGAAGACAACA
>Ga0172379_10010706_pt1 | contig 11050 bp, 7 predicted proteins | sample GrowelOW334metaG_FD_119756 | JGI IMG/M metagenome (GOLD analysis project Ga0172379, IMG submission 119756) | Groundwater microbial communities from an aquifer near a municipal landfill in Southern Ontario, Canada - Groundwater well OW334 metaG | ecosystem: Environmental > Aquatic > Deep... | reverse complement strand
AGAACGATCCCGAGGGGGACCGGGGAGAGACTGCTCAGGCGCCTTGGCGCCAAGACAAACCCCCGCCCCGGCCCAAGGATGGAGGGCTTCGTTGCGGTGCCAGACGCCGCTACCGCAAACGATGACTTGGCAGCTATCATCGAGTACGATTCGGAGTCTGACGGCGAGAACCGTCCAAGCCTTGCACAGTTGGACTGGTACGCTGGGCTGGTGCCCATCTCGTCTATCCACATCCCGCCTGCCAAACAGTGGATGCCGGGCCAGTCCTCCGCAGACGAACGGGCGCGAAACGAGACGATTGCTGCGGCGGTGGCACGCCATGGAGGGTGGCCGTCGTTTCTGCGGAGTTTCCCTGTCATCGTCACTTTCGTTCGCGACAGCGACAAGCTCAAGCTGGAAGACGGATGGCATCGTCTGACGTTGGCGAGAAAGGCGGGAGAGGTAAGCGCCTATGTTCTGTTGGGCGTGCGCGCCGCCAAAACCAACCCCCCGTACCGCATCGACCCGCCCTTGGAGGATCTGCGCTCCGGCGACGTCTTGACGGTCTACCACGGCACCGACAAGGCTGGCGTCGAGGCGATGCTCCATGGTGTGGACGCGCTCCAGACGGTGCCCAGGGTACACACTGCGTCCGCTGGAGAGACTCTCCCTGGGCTCTTTGTCACGCAGGACTTCGAGACGGCCAAGCGCTTCACGAAGGATCTGAACTACCTGATCGTAGAGCTGGCAGTGCGCGCCGCGAACCTTCACGGCACGGACTGGGACGCGCGCATCGGCGGCAAGGTGGAAGACGACTTCTACCGCAGCAAGTACCCGCGGAGCTTCCGACCCTCGCTCTCCGAGAGCCTACTGGGAAGCGAGCCCCAGGCGCTCCTTTTGGGGTACGTCGGGCCAGAGAAGATCCTCGCAGTCTGGTTCGGAGGCGAGCGCCTGAGCCCCAAGGCCGCCGCGAAGCGCTTGAAGCTCGCCTACCACGGCGAGGACACTGTGAGCCCTAGGAGAGCCTCTGCGGCTTCGGTGGTGCGGGCGCTAGGCAAGTCCCGCTTTCGTGGGCCAGAGGGCGAGAAGCACGCCAAGGAGAAATTGCTCACTCTGCTCTCGCACAGTGAACGGGCAGCCGAGAGGCGGCGCGGTGGGCGCTTGGTTGGCGAGGCAGCGCCAGCGGAGGGCGGCCAGCTCGCCTTGCCGCTCTCTTGGGAGACGCCCCGGGAGTGGACGCGGGCCGCGATGGTCGGGATGCTACGCTCCGGGGAGCTTGGCTTCCCGGTGGGCAAGCGCGCGTGGCTCGCGCGGCACGGCGCAGCGAAGGCAGAGAGCGCAGCGCGGCGCCGGGACAAGCAAAGCCCGGCCTGGGTCGCGTGGCAGCTTTGGGGCGGGGATGCTGCCGTCAGGTGGCTTGACGGCTATCTTCGCACACGACCCAACCCGGCACCGCCGCTGCGGCCTGGATTTGACGCTCTGTGGATTGCCGAGGGCCACATTGAGTATGCTGGGCTTGGCGGGACTCCACCAGGCTTCACTGAGATCGCGGTATCCCCAGGTCGCAAGATTGCCGACGTGGAGAACGCGACAGAGTTCGACCCCAACGCCATTGCTGCGCTCTCTACTTTCGCGGACGCCTATGGCTCAGACTGGACCGTGCGTTTTGATGGTGCTAATCGTGGAAACCTGGGCGAGTTCTTGTCTCAGGCAGCCCCCTCGCGGACTTTGTCCGCCTTGCCCGCAAAACTGTACCACGGAACATCGTCTGCGGCCTGGGAAGCAATTCAGGCGCTCGGCATGGCCCCGAGGAGGTCCAAGGCAGCGGCGTTTGTTGGCGGCGGGTCCGAGTCCAATCCAGACTACGTGTACTTGTCGGCAGATGACGGCTTCGACGTGCAGGCCGCCGCCACGGCAGCCGCTCGCCGTGACCGCTCCCGGGGCGTGATCCTGGAGGTGGACAGCGCGCACCTCGACATGGGCCTGCTGCGCCCGGACGAAGACTCCGGCAAGAAAACCTGGCAAGAGTCGCTGCGAAAGATCGCCACGGTGGCCTACGAGGGAACTGTTCCCGGCGAGGCGATCAGGTTGTACGCGACTCGGGTAGACGGAGAGTGGGTAAAGGTGCCAAGAGCGAACCCTCGCGCCCGCAGAAACCCAAGAGCCGGGCGAGTGCGCACTGTCAGGCGGCCTGACGCAAGGAAGAGGTAGGACGGTGAAGACCACGACTCGCAGGCGCAACCCCAGGACTTCCCCGCTGTGGGAAGACTATGCGACCATTGCAGAGCGCGGTGAGGGCCGAGCCGACTTCGACGACTACTACAGCAGCCCTCCCAACCCGGACAATTACTCCGGGGTGGAGAGGAGTGGGTCCTTGGTTTGGCTTGGCGATGAGGGCAACCTTGTCGCCGTGACGCCGGAGTACACCTCTCCGCTGCCGGGAAACATCTTCCACGCGAACAAACTGGCCGCCGTTTCCAGTGCCGTATCCGAGGGACGAGAGATTGCATTCGTCGCGCCCAGAGCACAGGCGACCATCATCGGGCTCGTGGATGTTGCGGAGTCGCAGGGTCTCTACGCCGAAGACCGTCTCTGGGAGAACCAAGTGACTCGTCCGTTCACCTCCGGCGACGCTGAGGTAGACGAGTATCTTGGCGACCCCGACGCCTACGTGGAGTCGAACGCGGACACTGCCGCCGAGAAGAAGCGGCTCCATGCTGCCATGAAACGCAGGGCGGCAGAGGCAGAGAAGGCACAGAAGGGCGATCTTGGCCGGGTCCACTTCCAGCTTCGCGACGGGCACCACCGGGTCTTTGGTGCGTTCGCGGCGGGCGAGAAGATCGCCTACGTCGCCCTTGACCCTTCGATGTCCTCGATGACGCCAGAACAGATCGACTACTACGCAGGGGTGGCATTTGTGCCGCCTGGGACGCTGAAGAAGAGAGCGGCAGGGGCGCCAAAGCCGGCGCCGGTCAAGCCGGCCCCCTCGAAGGCATCGCCCCGGTCCGGCTCCGAGCTCGGGGAGCCGCTCGTCTTCTACCACGGCTCCAAGCAGCCCATCGCAGGCATCGGGCCTGTGCGAGCGCAGAAGCACGGCGCTCGCCACGGAGCGGGCCTCTATCTCACCACGCGCAAGAAGACCGCCGTGGACGTGGCTGGCAAGCGCGGCCATGTCTACAAGGTGTTCCTTGACCCGAACCCTGGGTGGCTGGAAGCCGCCACTCTGAACCTGGAGGAGGTGGTGGCCCTCGTGCGCTCCGTCCCTGGGCTGCGGAACAAGAAGAGGGTGGAAGAAATGCTGCGCTTCGATGACCTTGGCAGCCAAGGCATGGAGGACTCCAGAGGCAGAGTGAACGCCGAGCGGCTGGTACAAGTGCTGGAGGACCAGGGCCTTACAGACGGCAAGCACGGGCCCTTGTTCTCGGAGTTTCTTGCCAGCAAGGGCATCGGGGCGTCCTGGGTGACAAGGCCGGACTACGGCGAGGACTGGGTCGTGGTCTTCGATCCCAGCAAGATCCTGGGGTTGGAGGAGATCGCCGGGTATGGCGAAGAGAACTTGCCGCGCGTCGGGGATCTGGTGCGCAAGCAGAGGGAAAAGGGGCGCGTGGCACGCAACCCTCCTCCGTCCGCCGCCATCCGCAGGATGCGGTTCTTCCATGGGACCAGAGACGAAAATCGCGCCACAGCGATCCTGTTCGAGGGCCTTCGTCCGGGGTCTGAGGTCACGACGCGAGATCAGCTATGACGGGGCGAACGTGCTGGAGATTGCAGAAGAGATCCAGATTCCAGCCAAGCCGAATCCCGGTAGACGCAACCCGGGTCGTCGCCAGAGAAGCTAGACTCCCTCCATGACCTACGGGGACTTCGACGTTGCAGAGGATCTCGCGGTGGAGACCTACAAGGTTTCCACTCATGCGCCGAGGCCATGGCCGGCCGCTAAGGTTGACGCAAAGCCTCTCGGCTGCGGAGCTTTCGGGTGCGTCTACGCTACCTCCGACAAGGGCGTCGTGGTGAAGATCACCAGAGACAAAAGGGAGGCTGAATTTGCCGCCCTCGCCCTTCGCTGGAGAAAAGCAGGCAACGAACTGCCGCCGGGGATCGTCTCTTATCACGCCGCCGCAGACCTGGGCGGCGCGTGGGCGCTGTGGCGAGCTTCGGTTAGCAAGGCGCGTGGGTTCTGGGGCGAGGAGCCAGAGATGGCACCGTACGGCTCCCCTGCCGCGAAGCCAGCGGTTCTCTGGCTTTACGCCTACAAGTCGGCGGCTGCCAGGCTCAGAGACATCCTGCGGAACCTGACAGCGAGGCAGTACCAGCCCACCGGACTGCGGCGTTCTCCACCAGGCACCGATGCGAAATTGAGCAGAGCGGCCCTCTCTGCCCTGCCGTCAAGTGGTGAGACCATCACCGTTCACTATGTGGCCCAGGACATCGCCTCCTCAGCCTTGGGAGCGCGCCATCTGCTCCTGGACGCGGAGACGGCCAAGCAGCTCACGGGCGACGCCAAGCTGGCATTCCAGTTTTGTCGCATCGCCGCCGCGAACATTGGAGCCCGCGGAATAGACAAAGAAGCCGTGCTGGCGGATGCCCTCTTGTGGCTCTGGGGCCACGGCATCGTGCTGGCGGACCCGCACTCTGGCAATGTCGGGGCGCATCGAACGACCGGAGACCCTGTCATCTTTGACGGGTGGAACGGCGCGGCAATTGAGCCAGGGCCAGGGTCGTTTGCGTACGATGGGCAGAGCGTTCCGATTACGCCGATCTCCCGCTTGACCAGGGAGGAGTGGGTGCCGTGAGCAGGCGAGAGAGCCCATCCAAGCTCATCGAGCGCAGGAAGGCCAAGGAGCCGCCCACGAGCCAGTGGATGCTACCATCGGTCAAAGCGCAGGCAAAGAGGTAGCGAGATGGCGAGGTACTGGGGCAGACGAGGAGCCGGACTTCTCTTCAAGGCGGCGGACACCGGCCGCATCCTCTTCCCTTTGCGCTCCGCCGAGGTCAACGAGCCCGGCACCTGGGGAACGTGGGGCGGGGCGATGGACGAGGAGTCTCCTCCTCGCGAAGCAGCCCTGCGCGAAGCGAGGGAGGAAGGCATCCGTGTCACGGCTTCCCAGGTTGTACCTCTTGTCGTCTTTCGGGACGAGGACGCAGGCTTCGAGTATCACAACTTCCTTGCCGTGGTCCCCGAGGAGTTCGAGCCGGACCTGAATTGGGAGACCGAGGACTTCAGGTGGGTCAAGCCTGGCCTCTGGCCCAGGCCCCTACACCCCGGCGTGAAGTTTCTGCTCGCTGACAAGGAGAGCAAACGCCTTTTGATGCAGAGCTACGACGTGGTCGCCGTGCCCTCCGGCAGCCGCTCCAACCCCCCTCGCCACATCGCGAGCATCAAGGGCGCTCTCGCCGCCGCGAAGCGCCTACAGCCCCGCGAGAGGGCTGCGGTGGAGGCGTACGCCGCGCTGCTCAGGGAGAGAGTGCCGCTCGGTGCCTTCTGCGGGCCGAAGTGGGACAGGGTCTTCAAGAACCTGGCAGAGGGCGGCGTGTCGGAGCTGGAAGAGTACATTGCCGAGGAGCGAGCCGAGCTCCCTGCGCTCGCTGCGAAGCGAACGGCCCGCGCCAAGGCAGAAGCGGACGAAGAAGTCTGGGACGCACAGGCGTACTCGATCCCCGACCCGCTCACCCCCTACCAGCGGGGCAAGCTCCGGGGCAAGCTGGTCTGGGTTTACCACGGCACGTCCGACTCGCTGCTCCCGGAGATTCTGCGCCGTGGGCTCGACGTGAATCCGCCAAAGAAAACCTGGCAGAACACAACCGGCGGCTATGTCTACATCGCCACGACGCCTGCCGAAGTGGAAGCCTACGCAAAGCGGGCAGCGTACACGTACAGTGGTTTCCCGGTGGTCCTGCGGATCATCCTGCCGTTCGATGAGCTACGGCCGGACCTGGACGACAAAGACTTGCCTGGCGGCAAGCGCCAGTTTCGTACGAAGTACACGATCCCCCCGGAGCAGTTCTTCTCTGTGCTGCGCGCCGGACAGGAGGAGCGTCTGCGTGAGCCCGCAATGTCCCCGCCGGGCGACGCCGACTTCTCTTGGAAGTACACCTACAAAAGCCCCGCCGACGACGGCTTGTTGAGGAAGAGATGAGCCAAAAGGTGCGGACGAACCCACGGACCAGTCGCACAACGACCGAATCCCTCTACCGCGGCGTGTCCCCAGGGGAGTACGCGGACATCATCCGCTCGGGCAGGATCACCGGGCGCGGCAACCTCTTCTCGGGAGACCCTCGATGTAGTTTCGTTTTTTTCGGACGCGAGCAATTCGTTGGGATGCGGGACGTTGTGAGAAGCCAAGGCGAGGACGTGACTCGCTACGTTGGCTCCCTGCCGGAGATTGTCAGCCTCGCCGGAGAGGTGGGGCGTCTCGAAGCGGAGCTGTGGCGGGTAGATAAGCAGGCCACTGCGTTTTGGTACAAAGGAGAGACCGCAGAGGTGCGTGAGAAGCAGAAGGAGTACCGCAAGGCCGTCAGGCTGCTTGACACAACCTTCCGGCAGCTTGAAGTCGCGCACAAAGTGGCTCGCCGTCGCGCAGGCCTGACCTCCTTGGTGCTCCGTCTGGATGGGGTGCGCGGAGGAACCCTCTTCACGGAGGGGGACTCGTTCCACGCCACGGACGAGGTTGGCTTCAAGCGCGCCCGCGGCGTGAAGATCGCCAAGCACCTGGCGAAGGTCTACGTCTACGACGAGAACGGCCTTCGAGCGGAGCTGGAGGGGGGCGAAGCGCTCGACCTCGAAGGCCCCGGCGGCAAGCTCTTGGCGCTTGCGGAGGCAGCTTCGACTGTCCCTGGGTCGGGGCGTACCCCAGGGCGGCGCCGAAACCCTATGAACATCGTGACTTTCATCCTGTGGGATACTATCGGGCGTGACGTTGCGAAGCATGTAGTCAAGCACGTCAAAAAGCGAGTCAACGGAGCGCTTCGGCGCAGAAACAAGCGGTAGGGAGGCAAGAGAAGAACATGGGTCAGGAATCCAAGGTCTACTACGACGCATCGCGCCAGCGGCTCTATCTCGACGGGATCGACGTCTACGTGGGCGTCGGCTCGGCAGTCGGAGCGACCGATCAGCGCGGCTACACGGTGGTTCCCCGCGGCACCGCCGCGCTGCCCTCCGTCTCGTTCCGGCTCGCGGCGTCGCCCTTCACGGCGTCGCCCACAACGGGCCTGTACGCCCCGGCGGCGGATCAGGTGGCGATGTCCTGCGCGGCCACGCAGGTCATGGTGTGGACCTCCGGCGGGGTCTCGCTCTCGACGGGCGTGTGGATTCTGCCGGACGGCACCGCCGCCCTGCCGTCTCTTGGCTTCGTAGGCAGCCCGACGACTGGCCTTTTCCGCGTCCTCACGGGGGACATCCTCGGCGTCGCGGTGGCAGGCGCCGAGGCACTGCGCTTCTCCGCGGGGGGCGCCATTTCTCAGGGCGCGACGCAGCAGCAGCAGAACATCCCGTTCACCTTCACGACGGCTGCGGCTGGTCCGACCGTGGCGCACATCATCACTCTCGCTGAGTCCACTTCGGCCCGCATCCGGGTCAAGTGTACGGCCAAGCAGACCGCCCTTGGAGCAGGAGGGAGTTGGGAACTGGTCTGGAGCGTGAGCCGCAACGGCGCCGCAGCTCCCGTGGCGCACAACGCGGGCGTGGCGCTCAACCTCATGCCTGGGCAGGCGTCGGTGAACTACGACGTGCAGCTCGACATCGTAGGCAACACGGTCGTGGTCAACGTTCTCACCCCCGGCACAGGCAACGTTCTCTTCGAGGGCGCCGCGGACGTGTCCTACTCCACGCTGGCCTAGCGGCAGGCGAGCCTTGAAAGGAAGTAGATAGTCATGGCAGCCTCAGAACTCGCAGCGAAGACCAGCCAGCTCGGGCCCTGCGCCCCGCGCTTCGGCAACAGCACTACGGCACCCGCAACCATCCTGTGCCCTGGGCACCTGGAGGCGGTGAGCGACGCCACGCGGCGCGTGTGGATCGCCCCCTTCGCGGGGACGTGCCGCGCGATGTACGCACACACCAGCGCAGCGCACGGCGTGGGCGCAGAGACCGTCAGCCTCACCGTGGCTCTTGCCGGTGCGCCGACGACGATGGTGACGGCGTTTACCAGCGCCCTGACGGACGTCTCGGACACCGCCCACACGTTCACGTTCGCGGCAGGACAGGCCATCAGCATCGACGTGGCGAACGCGGGCGGCGTCGCGGCGGTGCTGCTCAACGTGTCCGTGACGCTTGCCTGCACCCTGGGCTAGGAGGACGACATGGCAGCCTCCGAAGTCGTCCAGGTACTCTCTGCCACCTCGGTGTCTACGGGCGCTGGGGTTGGCGCGATGCGCTTCGGCAACAGCGACACGTTGGGCGGAGCGCCCGCAACGTCCTACCTGTGCCCCGAGCACTTGGAGGCCATCTCCGCCGCCGTTCCAGAGCGCGTGTGGGTGGCCCCGTGTCCGGGCGTCATGCGGTCGCTCAGGGCATCCGTGAGCGCAGCCTTCGTGCAGCCAGGCGAGACGGCAACGCTGCTGGTCCGCAAGGCCACGGGTGGCGGGGCGGCGGCTCCCACAGCGATGACCGGCGTCTTCGCCTCTGGCGGGGCGACCGCATCGGACACGGTGAACACCTTCGCCTTCCTCGCGGGCGACCGCATCAGCATCTCCTGCACGGCCACCCACGCGAACGCGAAGCTCGCCAACGTGTCGGTGACGCTCGGCTACACCGCGGGCTAGCTTTCACCTCACCGGAGCGCCGGGGGGGGCAGTGCTAGACTCCCTCCCATGCGCTCTCCCGCCTTTCTCTCCTCTCCCCCCTCCCGCGGCAAACGGCTCGCCCCCGGCGTCTACGAGACGGACTCGGGCTTTCTGCGGGCGTACGGGTACCTGAAGTCCCTCGTGACCGCAGGCCGGGCAGAGCTCCTGGGAGAGGACTTCCCAGGGGGCGGAGTGCTCGCCGTTCTAGTGCGGGTGCTGCCTCCGAAGGGTGCCAAGGGCAAGACGAACCCGCACCGCGGGCGCAGGCGCAACCCGGAAGAGCAGGGCGCGTACGAGGACTGGAAGCGGGACGCTGGCAACGTCCGCTCGGCGGCGCTGGAGGTCTACCCGAAGGAGTGGCGGCCTCTGTGGTGGCGCGAGGTCGTGCAGAACAGCTACGACGGCGGCGCGAGGAACATCACCCTGGACGTGAACAAGATCACGTCGAACAATACCTACGTCGTGACGTGCATCGACGATGGGACTGGCATGGCGCGAGACGTCATGCGGGACAAGTTCTTCGTTGACTACGCAACGACCAAGACCGGAGGCGCCAGCATGGGCGGCTTCGGGATCGCCAAGGAGCTCATCCTTGTTCCGTGGGTGAGCTACGAGGTCCACAGCCGCAACTACCTCGTCCGCGGTCGGGCGAAGACCCTCTTTCGCCCTATCGGCGCGCAGGACTTCGTGCAGGAGCTTCCGCAGAGCCAGTACCTCCAGGGCACCAGAGTCTCCGTTGTCATGGAGGGCGATGGCGACAAGCACACCACGATTGCCCACGCCATCGAGTGGCTCTCTTCCTGCAACATCCCCGGGGTGAAGTTCCACCTCACCAGTCGCGTCGATGGCGTGCCAGAACCGGAGTTTGGCGATCTGCTGCGCACCTTCGCATCGGACTCCGGCAAGCATCAAGACCTTGCAAACCTCGGTGCGGAAGACTCTTACTCTGGGAACTTCCTAATCAGAATCACGGACCTCTACTGGAACAAGACAAAAGGCGGCGTCCGCAAGGTCGCGGAGCGTCATGGCGTCGTGAGCGACGATGGTGGCGCGATCTACGTGAGGGTTCGTTCTCCTCGCGACCCGGAAGCACGGCTCACCATGTTCGAGATCCCCACCGGGATTAGCCAGGCTGAGCTCCCCGGAGACTTGTTCCTTGACGTAAAGCCGGGCGTCTCCTCGAAGCAGGCGCTCACGGCAAATAGAGCAGACTTCAGCGATCAGCACGTCAAGAGCTCTATCTCTTCGATCATCCGCAACCTCGCAGACGCAAAGGAGCGTGCCCTCAAGCAGCAGATGGAGGAGGAGAGCTCCGTCGCGTCTTACGGAACCGGCTTCTTTGTCCAGAACGCCGACAACCAGGCCAAGGCACAGATGGCGGCGATGGATAGCCTACAGCAGGTGAAGGAAGAAGCCAGAGACGAGATCCGGGAGAAGTGGCTCAAGAGGATGAAGGAGGCGGAAGCTAAGGGCAAGGAGCCCCCGCCCGCGCCGCCCGAGAAAGCAGAGGACTCCGCGCCGCCCGAGACTTCCTCTGAGGAACTCAAGAAGGCCGCGGAGAAGATGGCGGAGACCGTAGACGACCTTCCTGATGCCGCGCCAGAGGACAAGACGAAGGACTCCTTCAGGGGCGCTACTAAGTCGAGCTCGGAAGAGACAAAGGCTGCGGTGCAGTCGTTCACCGTGACCGGGATCTCGCATCTAGAAGCCATCGCCAAGCAGGCAGCGTGGCAGCCGAATTTCCTTGTGAGAACCGAGTTCGAGGACGAACATGGCAACCCGAAGCCCGTGCTGAAGTGCTGCAAGTGGCTCCTCCCGGCGCACATGAATGACCGCTTCGTCGATCTCGCGAAGGTGTGGACTGCGTTCGTTCGTGCAGCTCTTCAGTGCGTAGCATGCGACCGTCCCTGGGGCGTAGGGTTCATCATCTCCCCGGACGCAAAAGCGGCGTACATGGCGCACAGCAGCCTCAAGACGTCGCGGAAGCACTCGCAGTCCTATGGTTCAGGGAAGAACTTCTTGCCTGCGGACAAAAGGGAGAACTGGGTCTTGGTCAATCCGGTGACGACGAGGGGCGGCGCCTACGACCTAGACTCCGGCATCGTGAATGTCGAGGAAGACGGCAAACTCAACAAGGCAGCGAAGCTCGTTTGCGATGTGGCCTTCGCAGAGCTACGCAAGCGCGGGCCAGGCGGTCTTTCGGAGCAGGGGCTAACCGAGCTGACTAGCCTGTTCGCGTCTGCCGTTCACGAAATCTCCCACTTCGCAGACGGGGCAATGCGCCACGACGAGT
>Ga0172379_10010705_pt1 | contig 11051 bp, 7 predicted proteins | sample GrowelOW334metaG_FD_119756 | JGI IMG/M metagenome (GOLD analysis project Ga0172379, IMG submission 119756) | Groundwater microbial communities from an aquifer near a municipal landfill in Southern Ontario, Canada - Groundwater well OW334 metaG | ecosystem: Environmental > Aquatic > Deep... | reverse complement strand
CAAACAATATATCGTTTGTATAATACCTATACCAACTCCTCAAATTATGAGCGGATGTCTTTGACTGGGGTTGCGGGTACGAGCGTCAACTTGACCGCAGAAACCGCCGGGACAGGCGTAGATAATCTGAACGTAGTCATAACTCCAGCGGGAACTGGATATACGATCCTGAATGGTAACGTCGGCATCGGGACGACGAGTCCGACAACAAACAAGCTCGTAGTCGTCGGAGATATCCGAGTTGGAACTTCTGGCACCAATGGTTGTCTTCAAGGTTTCGATGGAGCTGCTCTAGTCGGTTCTTGTTCTTCAGACATTAAACTCAAAAAAGATATTACTTCTCTTTCAGGAACTCTTTTAAAAATTACGGAGCTTAACCCAGTAACATATTCTTGGCGAGCGGATGAATTTCTAGATCGTGGTTTTGGTACTGGTCGAGTCTATGGCCTCATTGCAGACGAAGTGCAAAATGTTTTCCCAGAGTTGGTAGGTATGGATGACAAAGGTTATAAGACGGTGAACTATGGAGTCGCTCTACAAATGCTCTCGATCCAAGCAATCAAAGAGCTTAATTTAAATTTAGATTCTGTTGCTGGCACTATTACTCCGTTGTCTGGATCTCCCTCTGAAACTTTTGTGACAGCATTCTTTACTAATGTTAAGGTTGTCATCGGCACATGGCTAGCGGATGCTACGAATGGGGTGACAGATGTTTTTGCCAATGTATTTAACGCTAAGGAGAAAATCTGCGTAGATGGTGAATGTTTAACCAAAGATGATATTCACAATTTGCTTTTGCTCGCACATCCTTCGCCTACAGGCTCAGGACCTTCGGTCCCTACACCTACACCAGCACCAGATCCAGAGCCAGCACCAGAGCCCGTAACAGACCCAGAACCTGCATTAGAACCAGATCCAGTACCTGCTCCAGCACCAGAGATAGTATTAGATCCAATACCAGCACCCGAAGTCCCAAATCCTTAGTTTATTTTAGTTTTTATCTTTCGTGTCTTTTGACATTAAGTGGTGGAGCGATTTATGTTCTTCAGTATTTAAAATTCCGCAATCTTTGAATTTTTTATTACTCCCGCAGGAACAGAGCTCATCCGGAGCGCATTTATTTATCGATACAATTCTTGTCGGTTTGAATCCGTTAAAGAAAGAAGAAGAAGCGGTAGTATAAGCACCAATGTTTTCAGCATAAAGCAAATCATCTATCTCTAAATCTTCTGGTAATTCATCTGCCAAGGAAATAGTGTCAAAAGCATCACAGGTCGGACCGAAAGTAGCGCAAACTTTTCTTTCTCCATCTTTAAATGAATGGAGGGGGTAGCTTTGATGGTCGTAAACTTGTCCAGAAAAAGTATTATAAACTCCGTCATCTAAATAATAACAGGTTTTTCCGTCTCGGATAGATTTCCCTATAATTTTTGTGACCAGGGTACAGGTGTTGGCTACCATAAATCTTCCCGGTTCAGCGATGACATCTACATCTCCATTAAACATTCTTTTGATTTCTGAATTTATTTTTTTAGCGAGCATTGGGAAAGGCTTTACATCAGCTGTGTATTTGACTGGAAAGCCACCCCCAATATCTAAGACTTTCATTTTCTTACCGTCTTTGTCTATAAACCCTATATCCAGCCCTCTTAATTTTGCTTCCTTAAAAATTGAAGAAGCGAGAGAAAGAGCCAAGACGTAATTTTCAAAATTGTTACACTGACTGCCCACATGAAAGCTAATGCCTTCAACTCCTAGCCCCATACCGATGGCTTCCGCCATTAAGTCGACTGCTTCTCCAGGATGAACACCGAATTTACTAGAAAGCTCCACCATCGAGCCAGTGTTCGGTACCCGAATCCGTAAAACTAAACGCACATCCGGAGCATGTTTTTTGATTTTTTTTAATTCTTCAATGTTGTCAAAAGTAACCAAGGGTTTGTAAATATTCAACTTTTTTAAAATCGAGGCCGGTTTAATAGTATTGGCATAAATTATGTTATCCCAAATATATTGTTGTCGTTCTTTCTCTCCCAAGTGTTTGATGTTGTTATAAACTTTCATGAATTCCTGAAAAGAAGCCACATCAAAACTAGCTCCCATGTCGTACATAGTTTTTATAATATCAGGATCAGAATTAGCCTTAACTGCAAAATATGCTTGGACTGTTGGTAATTTTTCTTTGAATTCTAAATAGTTCTGTCGTAGTTTTTCATGATCCACTACTAAAAGTGGCGTACCATGTTTGGCAGCGAGTTCCTGTAATTGTTTTTTTTGTTTAATGTTCATTTCGTTAAAAAGATTTTATTATAAATAATAATTTTTTGTTACTTATGATAATTATGGTAAAAATTTAAAATTTTCAAATTGCCAAATATCTTTATTTTGAACACTAGCAGGATTTTCCTTGAAGTAGACTGTTTTGTTTTTAACTGGCGTCCAGTCTGATACGGTAGAAATAAATTTGCCAAGATAAGGTTTAGCGATTTTTAAAACAAAATCATGTGGCAGGTCGTCTGGTAAATTTATTCCTTTGGTTGGATTTTCTATCATCCACAAAATTGCTCCCATAAGACCTGCTGCAACCTGCAGGGTAGTAGCATTTTGTCCCGGAGCCAGCTGTCGGGCCTCCTCAATACTTAGATTGCTGCCTGTCCACCAAGATTTATACGGGTGACCCATTAAAAGTGCTCCCAAGATATCAGCCCCAGAGGTAATTTCATTGCTCATAATTCGTAATTTAGGTGGCAAATTATAATTGAGTCCACGTAGCTCACAGAGACTGGATAATGTTTCATGGCAGGGCATATAAGAATAATGTACTGTTGGCCGGTATATTGCTTTCTGATTTTTTTTATTTTTATCTGACCAAACAGTTAAGCGGTCCGAAAGTCCAAAGGCTTCACCATGACGAATAACCATTCCGACAATTTCTTGATTTGGTATCCAAGATCTTACAAAAGTATTGATACCCATTTGCGCCAAGAAAATTTGATTTTTAGGACCAATTTTAGGAATGTGTGCTAAGGCGGGGAGTTTCTTTTCGTGCGTACCCCAACCCATTTCTACTGGCGCAGTGCCTTCTTCACGGAGGCCTTCAATGCTCCAGGTGCCGACAAATTCATTGACTTCTTTTGGTCGATTAGTTATTTGCGTATCTCTTTCACTACAATGAATAACTTTTACTTCAAGTTTTTTTGCCAATTTATTGAACTCTTTATTTTTTATATAATTTTTTAATTCTTCTATTTCTTTGCCTTTTACCTTTTTATCTTTAATTAATTTTGTCGCTATGTCCTCTAATCCTTGCTTCACAAAATGTGAAATGAGACCAGGATTAGCACCATGATCGACAACAGCAGAAGTAGAATCTTTTGGCCAATTCTTAGACATTTCCCGCATTTGCATTTGTCGGAAATAGAGAGATTTTTCGTATGGACTTTTTTTCTCAATTTCCTTCATCGGATCCCATTGTTCGACTGAAGTATTTATATATAAAACATTGTGATCATGGCACCACTTTAAAATATCATTACAGCCGATATTCCAAGCTAAATCAATAATCAAACCACCGTCATCCACGTTTTCCTTTAAAACTTTATTTATATTTTTTTCAGTAATTTTAGTGCGAACAAATTTTATTCCCTTGCTTGTGTATTTTTTTAATGTTTCAGCTTTATTTTCAAAATCAATAATAGTTATGTTCTTTAAAGGAACATCGATTTTTTCTAATAAAATTGGAAGGGTACACTGCGAAACTGAACCATAGCCAATAATTAATATCTTGTGATTAAATTTTTTCTTCATTTTATTTTACAAAATCATACTTTGCATTATTATCATAAAAATAAATAGTTTAGTTATTGTAGGTCAAACAGAAACAATGTCAAGCAAATGTGAATAAGTGGGTAAAATATTATTTTAAGTAATTTTTCTTCACGAGAAGTTCCGCGTTTAAAATTCCTCCACCGGCTGCACCCCGGACAGTGTTGTGGCTCAAAGCCATAAACTTATAATCAAAAATTTTACATTTTCTTAGACGGCCGACAGTTATAGCCATACCTTTGTCATTATCTCTGTCTTTTTTTGGCTGGGGACGATTTTCTTCTTCTTTATAAATAATCGGATGAATGGGAGCAAGAGGAAGTTTGAGATCTTGTGGTAATCCTTTAAATTCTCTCCAAATCTCTATAATTTTTTCTTTTGTTGGTTTTTTGTTTTTAAATAAAATACTAACACAAGCCAAGTGCCCATCTGTTACGGGGACTCTAGTACAGTGAGCAGAAATCTGTATATCTTTTCTTTGAATGAATTTTCCGTTTTTGATTTTGCTTAAAATTTTTAAAGGTTCCTCTTCTGTTTTTTCTTCTTCGCCTCCAATATAAGGGATGACATTATCGATCATATCTAAACTCGATACTCCAGGATAACCAGCTCCAGAAACAGCTTGGAGGGTGGTAATAAATATTTTTTTAATTGGGTAGCCAGCTTTTTCTAAAGCAAAAATGGGAGTCAGATAGCTTTGTAAACTACAATTTGGCTTCACCACGATAAAACCCTTGTTCCACTTATGATTTTTCTTTTGTATCTTTATCATTTCTAAGTGTTCCGGATTAATTTCTGGAATAATCATTGGGATATCTTCTGTCGGGCGGTTGGCTGATGCGTTTGAAATAACAGGCAACCCTGCTTGCGCATATTTTGCTTCTATCGTTTTAATCATTTCTTTATCTCTAATTTCAAATGCTGAAAAAACAAAATCACATTTGTTTTTAGCTTTTTCTATATCTATTACGTCTTCTACGATTATATTTTTTATATTTTCTGGGATTGATGAATTCATTTGCCAGCGTCCTAAAACAGCACTCGCATAATTTTTACCAGCCGAATTTATAGAAGCTGCTAAATACACAACCTCAAAATAGGGGTGATTTTCCAATAAACGAATATAATTTTGACCTACCATCCCAGTAGCACCCAAGATTCCAACTTTTAATTTTTTCATGTGATTTTTTTTGAATTACAAAACATAACTTTTCGCAGGGGTTTCGAGGCTGTCGATCCGAGAACTTCAGGCCTTCGGCTCTGAGAGCTTCAGGCTCGAAGAGATTTTTCAAGCTTCGAAAAATCCGTACCGAAGAAAAGTTTATGTTTTGTAATTCATAATTATTTAATAAATTTATTATACACGACTTTTCTAACTTTTGTTTTTAATTTTGGATTTATAAGAGAAGTTATTTCTAGTGGAGTATTGAATAATTTCACATATTGAATCGCTTTCTCATGTATTATTTTGCCAGCTTTTTCTGCTTCTTGATAGCTAATAGTCGGGATATATTTTGCTTCGGGAACTATTTTTGGATCAGCTGAAAAAACTCCACCGACATCTTTCCAAAGAATTACTTTTTTTGCCCGCATAGCAGAACCGACAAAGCAAGCGGTAGTATCTGTCCCACCACGCCCTAGAGTAGTAATCTTGTCTTCAGTAGTTTTACCAGTAAAGCCAGGAATAACTGGAATTATTTTTAAATCATTAATTTTTTCTTGGATATTTTTCTGAATATTCTGTTGGGAAATTTTGTAAATAATATTAGCATTTTTAAAATTATCGTCAGTGATAATAGGGATTTCTTCGGCTAAAAATCTTTTGGCTGGCAATCCAAGCATTTGAAGATAAAAAGTAAAAATAGTAGCGGATAATTTTTCTCCATAAGCGACGATCTTGTCTTCATTTGAGGGAATGGTTTTATCTGAATCAATATCTTTTTTCATATTGTCAAATAATTTATTTAATTCAATTTTAGCCTTTTTTTGCCATTCTTTATTGAATCCCAGATCTATCATTACTTGAAAATTTTTCTCTTTAAATTTCCTTAAAAAAGATATATCTTTAATTGTTAAAAGCTCATTTGTGACCCCAGGCAAGGCCGAAATCACGACGACAGGGCTGTAGCCATCTTTTATTTGTTCTCGTAAGTGTTCCGCCATCAAAGGAATAAGATTTCTAGTCAAAATTCCTCCTCCGAATTTATTTACAATAATTTTCTTAGACATACATTAAAAATAAAACTAAGTTTTTTAAATATACCCTATTTTCTTTGAAAAACAAAGGGTTTTAAAGATTGACATTAAGGTAGCAAGTAGTAAACTATTCTTATTGCACCACGAATTACGAAACATAACTTTTCTTCGGTACGGATTTTTTTCTGGTAAAAAAAATCCTGAAGTTCTCGGCTCGTCAGCCTCGAAACCCCTGCGAAAAGTTATGTTTCGTAATTCGTGGCATTACAAATTATTTTTTAAAAAATTATGTCTAAAATACTTGTGATAGGGTGTGGAAATGTCGGCAGGGTGGGCTTACACAAAATGGCTCAATATCCTAAGACTTTTTCTGAGATTCATGTGGTTAGCCGTACTACTAAAAATTGTGAAGAAGTGAAGGCTTCAATTTTTAAAAAAACGAAAGGAAAAGTGAAGATAAATATTCATCAGGGAGATGTGGGTGATAAGAAATTTTTATTAGACCTTCTAAAAAAAGTAAAGCCTGAACTATTGTTGCACTTCGGACTTTCCTACGACAATTTAGTAATAATGGATGCCTGCTTAGAATTAGGCATTAAATACGTTGATACTTGTTGTTATGAAGATCCTAAAAAATACGGCTTCTCGTATAAATTGCAATTAGCTCAAGATAAAGATTTCAAGAAAAAAGGACTATTAGCCGTCACAGGATTAGGATTTGCTCCCGGAGTAACGAATATCTTTTCTGCTTATGCGCGAGATTACCTTTTTGACAAAATAGATACCATTGATATTATAGACTGCAACGGTGGTTCAAAAGATAAAAAAATTAAATTTGCTCCGAATTTTAACCCAGAAATAAATTTACGAGAACTTATTTTGCCGATTCACTTTTGGGAAAATGGTAAATGGCAGGAACGCGGACGTTTGATCGACGAAGATGCCTCTTACTTTGAATTTGATTTTCCAGAGACTGGCAAGTTCACGCCATACTTGATGTATCATGAGGAATTAGAAACTCTAGTCACTCGTATTCCTGGTCTTAAAAGAGCTAGATTTTGGATGACCTTTTCAAAGACTTATCTTTCTTATTTGCGAGTGCTATATGATGTCGGCATGACTAGGATTGATCCAGTTAAATATAATAACTGCGAAGTTGTCCCGGTAAAATTCTTGAAATCACTTTTGCCTACGGGTGACGATTTCAATAAAGGATATAAAGGTAAAACTATCGCCGGTGATATTATTTCTGGAATTAAGGATGGCAAGAAAAAAGTGGTTTATATGTATAACGTTACCGACCATCACAAGGCTTTTTTAGAAACTGGTGGTAATGGGATCGGATACAATACAGCTGTTCCTGCAGTTACTTGCGCTAAGTTGATGTTGGAAGGGAAATGGAGTGGTAGTGGGGTGAAAGTTCCAGAAGATAAATCTTTAGACTCGAAAGTATTCTTAGAAGAAATGGAAAATCTAGGTTTAACTTGGGTGGTTAAAAATCTAAAAGATCTTCCAGCGCCACTAAAAAAGAATTACTAAATATGGCTAATCAAATATGTTCAATTAAAACTCAAATGGGTCATGGAGAGCCATCAACTGAACCTTGGAGCACTGGTCAGGGATGGAAGGCAGAAGATTTTGCAAATCTAGAAACTCCTTGTTTTGTGGTAGATGAAAAAAAGTTAGAGCATAATATGAAGATATTAAAAAGAGTCCAAAAAGAAGCTGGGTGTAAAATTCTTTTGGCTTTAAAAGGGTTTTCTATGTTTAGTATTTCTCCGTTAGTAAAAAAATATTTAGCTGGAACCGAAGCTAGCTCTATCGATGAAGCTCGTTTAGGATGTGAAGAATTTAGTGGAGAAACGCATACTTTTTCACCGGCTTATACGGAAAAAAATATTGCCGAATATATAAAATATTCTGATCATCTGATTTTTAATTCTTTCTCTCAGTGGAAAAGAATTCGACCAATAATTTTAAAAAGCAAGAAGAAAGTATCGTGTGGTTTGCGGGTAAATCCAGAGCATTGCGAAGCTGGAACACCGATGTATGATCCTTGCGGACCGAATTCTAGATTGGGCATAATTAGAAAAAATTTTGAAGAAAAAGAATTAGACGGCATAGAGGGCTTGCATTATCACAATCTTTGCCAGCTTAATGCTGATGCTATGGTGCGAACTCTTGAATCTTTTGAAGAAAAATTTAAAGAATTTTTACCAAGAATGAAATGGATGAACTTCGGTGGTGGACATCATATCACCCGTGGGGATTATGATGTTGATCTATTAATTAAAACAATTAAGGATTTTAAAAAACGATATCCTCACTTAGAAGTCTATTTGGAGCCAGGTGAAGCAGTAGGATTGAATGCTGGGGTTTTGGTGACTAGCGTGGCGGATATTATTGATAATGGCATGAATATAGCTATTCTTGATTTTTCGGCTGCCGCGCATGTTCCAGACATTCTTGAAATGCCATACAAACCGACGATCCTAGGGGCTGATACAGGTAAAAAATACCCTCATGTTTATCGTCTCGGTGGGCCGAGTTGCTTAGCTGGAGATGTAATAGGCAATTATACTTTCAAAAAGAAATTAGCCATTGGTGATAAATTAATATTTTTAAATATGGCTATTTACACGATGGTAAAAACCAATACTTTTAACGGTATCAGATTGCCATCAATTTTTCTTAGAAAATCATCAGGCAAATTTAAACTTGTAAAAAAATTCAGTTATGAAGATTTTAAAGGAAGGTTGTCTTAAGAAATAATATTACGATTACCTTTACTTTTTTGAATTTTGTATTACAATTAAATTTGGTCCTGCGTTTGATAGTTACTCCGGCTTATGTCGGGGAGGAAAGTCCGAACACACATTCCAGCCTAGTGTTGGGAAAGCGTAGCGGGTAACGCCCGTCGTCCGCAAGGATAGAGTTGCGAACAGTGACGAACCGATTTAGTTCGGGTGAAACGGCAAAATACTTACGTGTGTGCAAGATCGTGCTTTAGCTTCGGCTAGAGAGAATCGCTTGAGTCTCGCAGCAATGCGGTACCTAGATAAATTACTTTCATCTGACTTCGGTTGGATTACAAAATTCGGCTTATAGATGCAAGACCAAAAACATGAAAAATCCTCTCTAACGAGAGGATTTTTCTATTTTTAACGAAGTATTGCATTTTTTTTGCAAGTATGTTATACTTTTTGTGTGAGTGTAAGGTTTTATCTTACATTAATCGTAAACAACATAAGTGCCGCAAAAAAACACCGCAAGGTGTTTTTTTGTTTTTAAATTTATGATAAATATTATTTGCGAGTAACTTTGTAAATTACGCCTGCCTTATCGTCGGAGATAAGAATAGTTCCTCCGGGTTGAATTAAAATATCAACAGGCCTGCCAAGTGCTGAATCGTTTTGCAACCAGCCAGTAATAAAATCTTCTTCACCAAGATATTTACCCTTCGCGTCTAGCTTGTAACGTACTATTTTATAGCCGGTCGGCACGCTCCTGTTCCACGAACCATGGTAAGCCACTAGAGCGTTATACCAATAATCCTCCGGCCATCCTTCTTCGGGCACAAAAGCTAGACCGAGTGGTGCGGAGTGGGCAGGGATGTCTATATGAGAAGGGGTCTCAAACGGCTCCATACATGGATTGCGAATATAAATATTTTTATCAAAATTATTATCGTGAATATTTTTGCCGTAACAAATCGGCCAGCCGTAGTTCCGTGGCTCTGAGTTAGTCGAAGAGTTATTTTTTTCTATAATATTTATTTCGTCTGGCGGAATATTGTCTCCGAGTAAATCTCGGCCCATGTCGGTGGCCCAGATTTTTCCATCAACTGGATGTATGGCCATAAACACAGAGTTGCGCAAACCTTTGGCAAAAGTTTTTAAATCTGCGCCGTCGTAATTGGCAATTAAAATTTTTGCGCGACGATCGTCATTTTCATTGCATACATTGCACGAAGAGCCAACGGAAATTAAAAGTTTGTTTTCGTTCGGAGAGGGCATAAACATAATAGTTCTGCTTTTGTGGTTGCCTCCATCGGGCAAGTCTATTATTTTTTGTTTATTAATCGCTTTAAGATCAGTAGAATAATCGTAAGTGGCTACTTGGTCAGACTCGGCGATGTAAAGTTTGCAGTTGTCCGTGCAACGAAAAGCCAATCCGTGTGGATAGTTTAATCCTTCTGCCACAGTAACGGGATCCTTTGCCGTGCCGTTTTCTTTAAATCCTAGTGCCACTACTTTGCCTTCTGATGGGATACTCACTAGCAAGTTACCGTATGGGTCGTAGGCCATTACTCGGGGACTACCGAGGTCTTTGGCAAAAATAGAAATAGCAAAACCCTCGGGTAGTTTAAGTGGCATACCGGTAGTATTAATAAGCTTAGTAATATCATCCTTGGGTGGGATAATAGCCGGACCAACACCACGCAGATTTTTTTGGTAAAAAAAGAAAAACCAGACAGCTCCAATAGTGATAGCCACCAAAAGAAAAAGAAAGATTATTTTTTTATTTTTTGCCATACATTTAATTATAACACTAAATAGAGTAATTCAAAGACGTGTGTATGGGGAGTTTAAGTATTTTAAAAAATAAAAAAGGGCAGTCTTGAAGACTGCCCCCTAGACTATCGATGATACCCAGCCCCTAAAACTTAGAGGCATTTGTTTCTTATCAACCACGGTAGCGTGGAACTCCTGCATAGAGACACGTCATCTTAGATGGACCATTTGGGAAAAGATCATACATGTATTTTGCATTCCCCTTTTCAGGCCCGAGTACTTCGTAAACATGCCTTAACAGCATCTTAATCCCAGGCGAAATCTGATAATGTTTGTAATACTCTCTGACGAGATTGATAATCTCCCAGTGATTCTCGGCCAGTTTAATCTCATCATTACTGGCAAAATATTCAGCCAAATCAGTGCTCCAATCATTAGGGTCCCTAAGATGGCCATCTTCGTCAAGTGCAATCTCTTTACCTTTAAATAAAATACTATGCTCCATATCTGCCTCCT
>Ga0172379_10010704_pt1 | contig 11051 bp, 7 predicted proteins | sample GrowelOW334metaG_FD_119756 | JGI IMG/M metagenome (GOLD analysis project Ga0172379, IMG submission 119756) | Groundwater microbial communities from an aquifer near a municipal landfill in Southern Ontario, Canada - Groundwater well OW334 metaG | ecosystem: Environmental > Aquatic > Deep... | reverse complement strand
TAGGCGAAGGTGGCGTATACCTGAACAATATCCGCAAATCTGTCTATGCAGCGATGATCGAAGCGGAGAAAATCACCCGGGAAAAAGGCGTATTCATCTCATCCCTCATGCCGATGGATTTTGATCTGGACGGAAATCGTGAATACTTGTTCCAAGGTGCGGAGTTGAATTGTTATGTTCGGCTCATGGGGGGTGTGGTTTTCGAATTGGATTATCTTCCAAAAGTCTGGAATTATCTGGATACTTTCGCCCGTAGGCATGAAAGTTACTCTATCGCAGGGAGTCCAGTGGATGGTTATCGTCGTTCGGCTTTTGTTGATTGGCTTCTCGATCCTGCTGTTACCCTCAACGATGCGGCTATATGCACCTTCCGGAATTCACGGAATTGTATATATGAACGCTATGATGAAATTTCTGTCGATAGATCGCACCAGAATCTATCCCTCCGGAAGCAGGCTTCGGCAGTTGGTCCTTTCGGGGCGATTGAAATCAATAAAACCTACAATGTACGAAAGAATATAGTGAGTGTTTCCTATATTCTAAAGAATACAGGCACCAAACCGGAACGGTTCAATTTCGCGGTTGAAATCGATCTTTCATTATCCGGTGATGAATCTACCAAACAGCTTGTTACGGCCATATCTTCATCCACGAATACTTCCGCTCCATTGGCGCTTGTTAGTCTGACAGATCTTGATGAATTGAGATTGGAAGATTTGCGTCTTGAGGTTCCCATCAGCCTTACGTCGAGCGCACCTTTCGACACATGGATTCTGCCTATTCGGACGAGTTGCCGTGTTGATGGTGAAAATTTTGAATGCTACCAGTCCACTTGCCTTATGCCGGTAAGACCGGTGGTACTCATACCCGGTGAAACATGGGAAACCCAGTATATCCTCCATTTTGGTCATTGAAGCTTAGCTATATCCGCTTGACGCCTTCCATCATCCGAACGTAGTGGACGATTTGCCTTGACACAGTGGGGGACGCTTCCTATAGTAGCCGAACTATGAAACGCAGACTTGTCACTTCCGCTCTTCCCTACGTAAATAACGTCCCGCACTTGGGGAATCTGATCCAAGTGCTATCTGCGGACGTATTCGCTCGCTTTTGCAGGTTACGGGGGTATGAAACCCTTTACGTGTGCGGTACGGATGAGTATGGTACCGCAACTGAAACTCGCGCTGCCGAAGAGGGTATTAGTCCCCGCGAGTTATGTGATCGTTATTATAAGCTTCATACCGATATCTACAATTGGTTCGGTATAGCATTCGATAAATTTGGCAGAACCTCGACTCCCTTGCAGACGGAAATTGTACAGGATATTTTTACAAAACTGGATGCTTGTTCCCTTATTCTGGAGAGAACTCTGGAACAATTGCATTGCGCCAAATGTTCCCGTTTCCTTGCCGACAGATATGTTCGTGGGGTCTGTCCCCATTGCGGATACCAGGACGCCCGGGGCGACCAGTGTGAAAACTGTGGCAAGTTATTGGATCCCACGGAACTGAAAGAACCACGGTGCTCTTCCTGTGGAGAGGCTCCTACCCTGAAGGAAACGAAACACCTGTATATCGATTTGCCAAAAATAAGACCCAGACTGGAAGCCTGGATGAAGGAAGCTTCAGTAAAGGGATTTTGGGCAAATAACGCCATCCAAATGACCCAAGCTTGGATCAGGGATGGGTTACGGGAACGCGCGATTACACGAGACCTTAAATGGGGTATCCCGGTCCCCAAACCAGGTTTCGAGAACAAGGTTTTCTATGTCTGGTTTGATGCACCCATTGGATATATTTCCATAGCCGCAAACCTCGGCGTGGAAAAAGGTTTTGATTGGAAATCATGGTGGAAAAATCCTGATGAAGTGGAGCTGTACCAATTTATCGGAAAGGACAATATCCCATTCCACACAGTTATCTTTCCTTCAAGTTTGCTGGGTACCGGCGACAACTGGACCATGTTGCATCACATGTCCAGCACCGAATACCTTAATTACGAGTCGGGGAAATTCTCCAAATCAAAGGGTATCGGTGTTTTTGGTACCGATGCGATGGAATCAGGTATTCCCGCAGATGTCTGGCGCTTCTACATATTCTATAATCGGCCGGAGAAATCCGATGCCTTGTTCACCTGGAAAGATTTTCAGGAGAAAGTTAATGGTGAATTGATTGGCAATCTAGGCAACCTGATCAACCGCACCTTGTCTTTTATCGTTCGCTACTACGATGGCAAGATTCCCGTGGCAGAATCTGACAGTGTATTCTGGGAAAAGGTACGGGCCATAGAGAATGGCATCGCCACAAAACTGGATCGTGCGGAATTACGCGACGCATTCCGAGATGCATTTGAATTATCGTCCCTGGCAAACAAGGCATTCCAGGATGGTGAACCTTGGAAACAACGCAAGGAGAACCCAGCCAAAGCCGCGATGCTCATCCGTGATCTTTGTTTTGTGCTGCGTGATCTTGCTGTCATCGTGCATCCGTATCTACCTGCCAGTTCCACCCGCATTTTGGCCTTTTTTGGAAAGAAAATCGGGATCGATGGCTTATCCTGGAATGATATCGGGCGACCTGAGGGTCTTGATGCAGTAACGAATCCAGAAGTACTCTTCGCAAAACTTGAGGACGATCTGGTTGAGCAATTACGCGAACGTTATGCGGGAAGCCAAAAAGAGCGACAGGAAAGGGAAGCTGTGACCAGTCTCTCCGGTGAGAAAAAAATCGCACCAGAGGCAGAGTTCCTATCGGTCGCCCAGGATACCCTTAAGCCGCTGGATGTTCCTGCAGTTGCAGTAGAAAGTGACGAAATCCGGTTCGTCAAAACGATCGAACTTCGCGTAGCGGAAATCCGAAAGATTGAGAGGCATCCCAAAGCTGATAAGTTGTATATCGAGACGCTCGATATAGGTGGTGAAGAGCGTGTCATCATCTCAGGTTTGGTTCCCTACTATACCGAAGAACAATTATTGGGAAAAAGAATAATCGTTGTCTACAACTTGAAAGCTGCAAAATTGCGGGGTATCGAAAGCCGGGGCATGCTACTTGCCGCATCCTCCAAGAATCTGGATGGTACTGAAATGGTGGACGTTCTTGACGCCGGTGATGTTGCGCCCGGGACACGCGTCCACTTGTGCAGGAATACTCCAGGCACGGTTGCGATCGATGTCCCGGCTCCAGAAGATGTCCTGCCGGAAATAGATATAGACACGTTCTTTTCGATTCCCATCAAGGCGATAGCCAGTCGGGTGTTTGTAGGTGACACCCCCCTCTGTGTAAACGGTAAGGAATTACGTACTCTGAAGGTGTCCGACGGCGAGGTGGGCTGATGCCTTTCTCGGTTCGCAGTGTTGTCCCGGCCACTTTGGCGGCGTGCGATGACTCATGTTCGTTTCTTCAATCCGGGTTTTGGGGGAGCTTTAAAGCCCGTTTTTTTTGGAATGCCCGCGCTTTTCTGGTGGATTGGGATGAAGACGTAACCCTCCCTCTATTGGTAATCAGGCGAAGATTGGCCCCAGGGTTTTCGTTTGCATATTTACCTTGGGGACCAGAGCTTCCATCCCATTTCGTCGGTGATGACAAGGCAAAAACGAGTGCGCTTGAAAGCTTGGCAATTGCGCTACGTGCTCAATTGCCACCAGACACAACTTTCATCCGTTTTGACCCTCCCTGGGCTTCCTATGGAGCGGAAACTACGTCTCCTGTTTTGCATGCACCATTCTGTCGTTCAGGTGCGGATATACAGGCTCCTGATACAGTGATAGTTGATCTCCGCCCCTCGGTTGAACAAATGCTGTCTGACATGAAACCGAAATGGCGGTACAATATACGGCTTTCGGAAAAGAAAGGAGTATCAGTCAGGAGAGCGGATGCTTCCGGCATCCCGGCATTCTATAAGCTCTACCAGGAGACAGCCCAGCGCGACCGGATAGCCATTCATGATATCGTTTACTACGAGACCTTATTCTCACATGCATTGGAGTATGGACCACAAGCACCCGATATACGACTATACCTCGCGGAATTCGTAGGAATCGCCATCGCGGGAATTGTCACGATTTTTTATAAAGCAACTGCTGCCTACTTATATGGTGCATCATCCAATGAAAAGCGATCCTTCATGCCTGCGTACGCACTGCAATGGCAGGCCATGAAAGACGCGAAGACTTTCGGTTGCATGGATTACGATTTGTTTGGGATCCCCCCCAAGTCAGATCCCAAGCACCCAATGGCCGGTTTGTATCGATTCAAGACTGGTTTCGGTGGAATGGTGGTTCACCGTTGCGGCAGTTGGGACTATGCCTATAAACCTTTGGCCTGTCATCTGTTCCGTTTGGCAGAAGGATTTCGGAAAACACTGCGAACACTAAGGAAATCCTTTCGCAAAGGCTCCGCCGATTCTTGAATGTTAGTATCCAAGGTCTTGAACCCACTTCCTTGATCCTTTTGGAGTAAACAGTTATATTCGTACCCAATGAATCTCGAAGCTTTCATCCTGGGTACTGGTGGCATGATGCCCCTTCCCAATAGGCATCTTACTTCAGTGCTATTGCGTCGGGAAGGCGAACTTTTCCTGTTTGATTCCGGAGAAGGTACCCAGGTATCCCTAAGGCGTTTGAACTTGCGCTGGAAAAAGATATCCGCCATTTTCATAAGTCATACCCACGCTGACCATGTCACCGGTCTACCTGGCATACTCATGCTCTCCTCCCAGGTTGACAGGGATGACCCTCTTTATATCATTGGTCCGCCCCGAATCGCCGAATATATCGAAACGAGTAGGCGTGTTCTGGACATGTATATAAATTATGAAATAATTGTAAAAGAAATAACGGAACCTGGAGTCGTCTATGAAGGCGATGGTTTTCATATACGAGCGTTCAATTTGCGTCACACCAAACCTTGTTTTGGCTATGCTTTTGAAGAAGCTGCCAGGCCGGGAGCTTTCCATCCAGAGAAAGCGGATGAGCTTGGTGTTCCCCGTGGCCCACTTTGGTCAAGATTGCAATCTGGTGAAAGCGTTTCTGCCTTGGACGGGACGATAGTCCAACCAGACCAAGTGCTCGGAGCCGCCAGATCTGGACGTAAATTTTCCTACATCACCGATTCATTGTATTTTCCAGAAATATCGCCGGAAGTGGCTGGATCTGACTTGCTGGTGTGCGAGGGGATGTTCGAGCGTGACTTGCTGGAAAGTGCCAAGGAAAAAAAACACATGACCGCCGACCAGGCAGCCCATGTAGCCGCGGATGCAGGTGGAATAAAAAAACTTGCACTGATCCATTATAGTCCGCGTTATACTGAACATAATCTGAAGCAGTTACTCAAGGAAGCCCAGGAAACATTTCCCGATACTGTCCTTTCAAGGGACCGGGCTTTGTTTCCGATTCAGTACGATGATTAGGCAATCGTTATTGTGGTCAATGAACTACAGAACAATGGTCACACGGACCAACCGGTGCAGGGAAACAAGTCTTCAAGAGAAATAACATCCCATTCTTCAGGTGTTGGAAGAAATATAATTGCGATAACGCTCCGGATCTGGTTTGAAAGCCACGATGGGGGATTTCTCATCTTCCTGAGCGTGTTTCAATGCCCTCTCCGCTTCCATGATGAGTCGCTCTGCCTCGACAAGCCTACCAGCCCGGGCAGAGAGTCCTATACGGATTTTCACACGATTTCCTTTCTCTCCTGAACGACCACATGTTTTCTTTATGTACTCATCAGACATTCTCAGTCCATGTTCCAGATCCATATTTGGTAAGATCAAGGCGAATCCATTATCGTGCCAGTCGAAAGTGAGATCCCTGAATGTAAAAAAGGCAATTACAGAATCGGCGGATTCGCGTAATTCCTCGATCGTTGGTTTTTCTGGATATTGCATTGTGGATAGAAGCAGTACCAAGTCCTGCTCAAATGAAGCGGATCTGCGAAGTTCGGCTTCCAACCTCTCTTCTAGATAGCGGTTCCAACCAAGACCACTGACCGGAGAATATAATCCTACCGGTTCATCAGGGATTTCTTTATGGGGAACTGAAGTTAGAGAATTTGGAATGTCTGTTATATCGCTTTCTTCAAGACTAATTTGTGCGATTCCTTCAAGATCCTCAGCAATATCCGGTATATCAAAATCGACATCCCCAGTGGGGTTGGTGTGCGTTTCCTCTGTGGTTTCAAATATTTCGCCAGGCATCGAAGGGATTTCAGTTTGCGAATCCTCATTCGCGGTTTCAGTTGGTTTCACATGGTTTCTGGTTACCATGGCAATCAGTGCAATTGTCACTATACCTACTGTTATGAGTGTGATGAAAAACGCATATCGGAGACTGGAGAAAATAATTGCTGGATTAATGCGCAACCGGACAGCACTTACAGTCGCGTTACGAACTCCGTCAAGATGTAGTGGAGCATGCAATGTTTTATCGGCTATATCGAAGCGGGATGCAAAACGGGGACCATCAGCGGAGGGGACTAGAAAACCAGTATCCCGTTGGACTGCGTATTCTGTTCCTGAAGGACCTCCGACAAGAACAGCCGCCAAAGTACCGGAACTCGTCACAGTTTGTCGGATAGCATCACGGAACGCCTGATCCATGAAGCCCAAGGCACCAGCCGCTTCCGCTTTTTCGACCAGAAGGATGAATTCCCGCTCAGCTGTTTTTTCAAGAGAAGCCGAGACTGTATACATCCGGAATGCGACGATCCCAAGAGCCAACATATAGGCCAACGCACTAAACAATGCGATAACCAGGAAGTATCTCTTTCTCATGGAAGTCATTATATACGAATTTAGTGGGACGTGCTATAATTTCAATGAGGAAATCCTGATGAGAATAAGAAAACGCCTGTTGCCAGAGGGGTGGTATCCATCGGATGCAAACACTGCCGCTCAGGAACTGGCTGGTTTTGAAAGACCCTCAAACCATAACGCCAGCGCTGTGACTTGCCTGGTCCCTCATGCGTCCTGGTATTTCTCAGGGGGAATAGCATTTAGGGCGATCCAACAACTTAGACACGACGTTGATTGTGTTTTGGTTTTTGGTGGGCATCTTGGTGATGAAGCTCCACCGCTCTTCGTTGAATCGGATGCGTTTGAAACTCCATTTGGACCTCTTTTCAGGCAGGAAAAGCTATTATCGGCCTTGAAAGATCAAATCGAACTTCGATCGGATTCCTCAGCGGACAACACAATCGAGGTTCTCCTGCCGATGGTAAGACATGCATTTCCGACAGCACTATTTCTAGGGTTGCGAATGCCCGCTGTTTTTACCTCCTGGGAAATTGGCCGGATAATTGCCAGAACCGCACACTCCCTCGGGCTAGCATGTGTGGCGATTTCTTCCAGTGATTTGACGCATTATGGACCAAATTATGGTTTTGAACCACAGGGAGGTGGCATTCAAGCTCTGGACTGGGTTCGTTCGGTGAACGATCGTCGTTTCCTGGAAGCTGTTATAGAAGGTGATCCAAAGAAAACCCTGAAGTACGCCCTTGAGGATCAATCCGCCTGTTCACCTGGAGCTGTCCTTGCAGGAATGGGCTTCGCGAATGAAAGCGGGGCATATAAAGCATCTCTGATTGAATACGGCACCAGCGCTGATATCCGCCCTTCAGCATCATTCGTTGGATACGGATCTATATCCTGGGAGCTTTGAGATTTTTTTCCAACTCATAAAGACAATATGATCGTACAGATTCAAGTACCTCATCGGGGCTGAATGCGTTTTCTCGTTTTCTGATCGCCGCAGCCGCAGGCAGCATAGTTGTGAGTATATCCTGTTCATCCTCGCTCAACCGTGAGATAAAGGAAGACACGGAGCCTGAAAAACGTGGCAGGGCTTCGATGGAAGTCGCGTATGAGCGCAGGAAGTCCCGTGCTGATGTTCGGGGTTTGCCTGCTGATAGTATGGCCAGGGGACGTTGTTGCTGCTTTACTGTTCCTGGAACATGAATGCAGGCACCACGTCCCGGTGAGACGATTATACGTGCACCAAGATTCTGGGAAAGACGTTCCAATTTCTGTCGGTATCCGCTTAGAGGTTTAGTTTCATAGCGCCAGGAATTAGTGTCCCGTTCCAAATGTAATGATTCATTCCTGAATACGAAAGCCGCAAAGAGCGATTCCAATGGTAGAATGCGGGTCTGACGACGTTGAAAATAGGGATGGATGTAACTACCTCTGGCATAGGGTTCGCCTTTTGGATATGAAAAATCCGCACCATAAAGATATATATTCTCCGCACCCATCAAATCAGCCAATGCCACAGCTGCGTAGGTGACATTTCCACCGGAAGTATCTATATGAGGAAAGGAACGCCAGGATCTGGAAACGAACACTGTTAGAGGATGTCCTCCGGTGAAGAATCGTGGTTTCGGTGTCCGGGAAACAACGATAGGGGGGCTGGCAAGATCGGTGAAGAGGGGAATATCAGCCGGTAAACCGCGCATAAAATGATAATAACTGATATGTTGGCAATCAATGGAAATGACCGCATCCGGCATGATATCCGCTTCCAACAATGAGGGAAGCGATGTATCCGTTGCAAGCAGGAAAAAATCTTTGCGCTTTTTATGTATCAGGTCCAATTGATGATCAAGTGATGGGCCAGCTGCGCTTATGGCTACGTTTTTTACTGGTGCCATGGGTACAGTTGCGCCTTCCGCTCCTATGACATTCCTTATGGTGTTGGCAAACCAACGTTTACCGAAATATGCCTGTACACTGTAATCATCGGAGATGGAATCGATCGAAGTATTCACAATATTTGCAGCGGATGCGAACTCCTTGGGCATAAGTTCCACCCTGGGTCGTAGGGGAATCGCAGCTATCCCACCCGACAGCGCTGGCCGGTACGCCTCCAGTATCGCTGTTTCCAATTCCTCCTCAGTTGGATCAATGAGCAGTATCGTCCGGGGATCACCCAGGATCCTCACATAATCGCGTGCTGCGAATAATTCAGCGATACCATCCAAGTCATAATCAATCAGTAATAACCCTTGGACTTTATTGCTGTCCAACGCGGCCTTGGCCAGAAAACCTCCACCTAAACCGTACAAAATCAAGAAATTGTCTGTACTGATAGTATCAAGGAGTCTGATGGCCTCTTTTTCTGGATCGACCAGGGAGTGGAGAGGCCTGGCCGCTCCAGAATTGTCCACTGCTGCAGGGATCAACTCACCCTTTCGGGAGTCAAGAAAGCGGTATTTTTCGGTAGTGGTTTGTGCGGTGCTAAGTTTTTTACATAAACCCGGATTTCTTGATGCTAGAGCGAGGAGATTTCTCTCAAAATTCAGTCGCTCATCCATGGATTTCCTCCACCTTGACCACTTTTTTCACAGGAGGCATTAGTTGTTTTTTTACTGAATCCATAATCCTTGCGACAAGTTCCTTACCAGCCGTGGCCTTCATCCTGCATCGTAAAAGCAAAATTCGATACAGTTCCGCATCAATCAAAGGTAATAATTCACCGCAAAAACCTTCCCGAATTCTTTTTGTATCAAGAATGTCCGTCCCACATTCTTCCAAAATGGAATTTAGAATAATGGCGATGTTTGGATTGCTGTCAACAGATGCCAAAGTTAAATATTTATTTGATTCAGAAAGAATTACATGAAAGGAAGAGGTTGCCTCGTTTCGCTTCAGTGCCCATTTGAATGGAAGTGTCTCGATTGAACGGAATCCAGACAATGCAGGGCAGGGTTTTCCAAGCACTACGAGTCGCTTTCCATAGGTAGTGCTTTTAGCGGAAAACCATTTTGCGTATATATCCAATGCAGATGCTTGTTTGCTATCCAGATAACGATGGTAGTTTCCAGTTGCGGCTGGATGCAATCTATTGTCGGCTTTATCGTAAAATCGGTCCAGTGCGTTCGGGCGGGCGTGTGAACGGCCATTCCGTACGCCTAGGTCAAGCCCGGCGATATATATTTCCGAATCGGTCAAAGACAAGGCCAAATCGATTGCTGTAGCTGCTACTGTGCCTCTTTGGGGAGCTATCAAGACAGGTGTAGCGATATTCATAATCAATGCTTGTTGCCAATGTGTGTCATTGATGATGGCAAATACGGATAGGTCAAAATATTGGCTGGGCAAAGCCCCCATGATACTGATTGCAAGTGGAATATTTTTACGTACCCCTTCAAAAAGATGGAATTTAGCCCAGTTGCCACCATCGGTAGCGACTATTATATCAGGGGTAATATCCCAAGCGAGCAGGCAATCAACCGCAGAGGATAATGCCATGATACTACATTGATTCCGTATTGCGGGGTTGCGGAAATCCTGAATAAAACCTTCCAGACTTGGTCCAGATGCCATCACTACAATAGGTTTGGGGCTTCGCTTAAGAATCCGGTTGCCATAATTGTACGTATGGATGAAACGAAGTGAATTCCTGATCCATTTTTTTCCGAATCGCTCACTGGTCAATGCATTCGCGTTAACCCTTTTCAGGTAATCCGCAACAGAATCCAAAAGCTTCAAAGCGATCGCACCATAGGCTTTGGTAGACGGACGCCATTCTAGAATCTTGGTGGTTGAAGCTTCATGGTCGTCGATTTCATTTTCAAGGAATCTGTATAAATCAAGTGAATCAGTAACCGACCAATGCGCGTCAGGTTTGAATTCTTCTAAAAAGACAGAATCCTGTAAGCTTTCAAAATGATTTTGATAAAAGGATGAACACTGCAAAGCTAAAATTCGAACACTGGGGATTAGTTTACGTAAAGGCGGAACGAGATAACAAAATCCTGGAGCAATCAAAAGTAAATTCGTATGATCTTGAGTGATATTTTTTGATGCCACGAAGCGTGCAGCTTCCTTTGCCGGGTCGTAAAGGGAATGGATTGGTATTCCATAAACGGAAGCGACAGGAAGTCCTGTCTTGGAGAAAAGAAGCTCTTCGATCATACGCCTTTTTTTATCGTTGGAATCAGTTCATGTATGGATCGGGGATCGAGAATGTCTGAAGAATGAATCAATTTGATTTGTCCAACTCCCAGATTCAGATTTGACTGGGCGGATTTTATCAATTGGTGGCTATAGAGCTC
>Ga0172379_10010703_pt1 | contig 11051 bp, 12 predicted proteins | sample GrowelOW334metaG_FD_119756 | JGI IMG/M metagenome (GOLD analysis project Ga0172379, IMG submission 119756) | Groundwater microbial communities from an aquifer near a municipal landfill in Southern Ontario, Canada - Groundwater well OW334 metaG | ecosystem: Environmental > Aquatic > Deep... | reverse complement strand
CGTTTCATTCCGATACCGTACAGACTTTCGGGAAAATTCCGGTGCGTGTGGATGAACTTGGTGTTAACCTACTTGCGGTTTCGGCGCATAAGATCTATGGACCGAAGGGGATCGGCGCAATATATATTCGGAAAGGGACCGGGCTTGATGCATTGCTTCACGGTGGCGCGCAGGAACGAAATAACAGAGCTGGGACGGAAAATATTCCATTGATTGCCGGATTTGCATCCGCGATGGACAAAATAGAAACGTACAGGGAAAAAGTATTTGAATCTGCACAATTGTTTCGGAAAGAATTGACTGGAATGATCACGTCGTCCCTGCCGGGTGTCATAATTAATTCTGATGAAGTTTCATCGGTGCCGCATATTCTGAGCGTTTCTCTGGATGCACGCCAATATGCAGTTGAAAGCGAATCACTGATGCTGAATATGGATCTGCGGGGGATTGCTGTTTCCAGTGGATCGGCATGCACCTCCGGAAGTATTCAACCTTCGCATGTGTTGTTGGCCATGGGCCGAGATACAAAAACGTCAGCTTCCACAATTCGATTTTCATTTGGAAAATTCACAACAATTGATGAAGTTACAAAAGCGGGCGAAACGTTTTGTTCCATCGTCCGATCGTTCCCAAAACAATCACCGACTGCGTAATAGGGTACCGATATGAAAAAAGCATTCATTCTCTGTCTGATGGTCTTCTTCGGTTGCACGGATTCCGATGAGAATGCCTCTACCAACCTGAGAAAAGGAGATGAATTTTTAGCCCGTGGCGAATATGAAGTCGCCGAATATTACTACGACAAAATTCCGGAAGAAAGCGTTCTGTATAAAACAGTGCTCCGGCGCCGGCAGGAAATGGAAAAGCAGCAAGCGTCCGGCGGTGCGGTGAAAAGAGTGGACCGTAATGCGGAGGGAGTGTTTGTAACAAAACATTCGTACAGCCTTCAAATGGGAAGAATCCCCATTCATACTATTTCAATTCTTAATAATACTTCCAAACGGGTGAACACGATTGAGATGGAATTTGTGTATTTGGACGATACCGGGAAAGAAGTGGCTCGACTGTTAACCATGGTGAATGCCATGGTGGATCCTGCCGAAGAAAAAGAGATCGGAAAAATTACTCCGGGAATGGTAACCGAAAAATTTAAACGGGTGAAGATCGATATTAAACGCACGCTGCTATTTTAACGTATTCATCATGCTTCGCGCAGAACAATACCATACCGCAAACCACGGTCGCTGACCGTGATCTGTTCCAGTTCGCTTGATTCCATATAGCCCATCAGGATCATGATTCCTGCGAGAATAATATCCGCCCGTCCGGGAGAGATTTGCGGGAATGCTTGGATTTGCGAAAGAGATTTATCCTTGAGCATTCCAAAGATCGCGCAAATGTCATCATACCGCAAAGAAAAACCGCTGACCCGCTCGGGAATATAGTAGGGGAGATGCTGATGCAGTGCCGCCAGAGTGGTTAGTGTACCGGCAACGCCGATGGCGAACGTTGAGGCAATGTGTTTCGTCATTGCAGGCATATGTGATGCGATCAATTCATGCGCTTCGATTAATGACGGAATTTGCGGTGGAGAATCTTTCAGTATTCGTTCGGTAATCCGAACGCTGCCGAGGTCGATACTTGTTGTTGCGATAATTTTGTTCGTATCGCCTATAATAATCTCCGTGCTGCCGCCGCCGATATCCACAACGGAATATTGCTCCGCTCTGCCGGAAAATTCTGATATGCCGCCCCGGTATGTCCACAGTGCTTCTTCTTCTCCGGAAAGAATTTCAACGGCGATCCCTGTCTGCATTTTAATATACTCGGTAAATTCATCCCTGTTCCGCGCATCCCTCAAAGCGCTCGTTCCAACCGCGTAGATCCGTTCCACTCCGAACGAGTCGCACGTTTCTTTGTATTGACGAAGAAATCCTTCTGCGCGAAGAAATGTTTCCCGGTTTATCATTCTTTCCGCATCAACACCTTTGCCGAGACGGGCTATAACCTGTTGATCGTGGAGGCTTCGGGTGATAACGCCATCCTGCACTTCTGCAATCAGGAGCAGAATAGTATTTGTGCCGATATCTATCGATGCGATCGTCATGCGTGTTTCGCGGCCATGGCGATCCATTCGTTTTCTTGTAGGACGGAGACGACAGTAAAATTTCGCTCCGTCAGCGATTGTTCGATTGCTTCACGGTCGGTCGCAAGCAATCCGGATAAGAGAATTGTTCCTTGGGCGGAGAGTTTGGAGAGCATCGGATCGATTAATTCAAGAATAGTTCGGCGAATGATGTTTGCCAGGATGATGTCGAAATTTTTCTCCGGAACAGTTTCCAGCGAACCAATTCGGATATCGATCTTGTCGCGGACGTTATTCCGCTGTGCGTTTTCAATCCCGTTTTCTAGAGACCATTCGTCAATATCAACGCCGATTATTTTAGTAGCTCCGAGTGCCGCCGCACCTATCGCCAATATGCCGGTGCCGGTGCCGACGTCCAAGATGGTTTGTCCGGATTGCACATACTGTTCCATCATCCGCATCATTAACCTGGTTGTTTCATGATATCCTGTTCCGAATGTCATTTTCGGATCGATAATGATCACCGTCTTGCCGACACTCTCCACCGGATGCCAGGAAGGTGTGATGATGAACCGGTCTGAGACATTGATCGGCTGAATGGAACTCTCCCATTCCTCATTCCAATTCTTCTGTTGAACTTCGGTGGTGCCTAAATATTCGATAAACGGAAGGTTGTAGAGATCTGCAAATTCACGGATGAGCGGCTCTATGGCGCCGTTCCATTCATTTTTTTTTATAAAACAGTGGATTCCGCGGTCATCTTCCACGAATCCTTCGAAAGGATAATCCGAAAAGGCGGAAGGGATAAGTTCTCGGACATGTTCATCCGGCGGGACGGCAATATGAATATCGAGATAAATTTCGTTCATGAAAGTTGAGTTCGTTGAAGTATCAGTGTGTCCACAGTTTGTTTATTCATTTCAAGCCAGAAAATCTGATCCTGGTAGTTTTCCTGCATTTTCCTATCCGCTTTATTATGCCGGACATTCAAGGCATATACCAGCCAGATTGTTCCAATTGCGGAGACGGCGTAGATTGTAGTTTGTCCGAAGAGAGCGATGTGAACGATCAGTCCTGCAATGCCGGCAATTCCGAACCAGAATGAAGTTCTGCGGATATTGATCATTACGTGGTAAATCATTCCGAAGAAGAAAATTTTATCGTGGACGGTGACCGGCATCAAGTGATTTAGGATATAAAAATACAACCTGCGTGCTTCGTCTTCAGTGAGGGGGCGTGCTGCAGCAATTTCTCTGGAGCGATCGAGAATGTACAGGCTCGGTTGATTTTCCTGAAATGCTTTTCTCCGCTTCGGAGTTTCTTTGGAATAAAAACTTAATCCGGCAATGATCGATGCGAGCATAAAAAAGGGGATTCCAAACTCCCACGTGGCAAACGGCTGCAGCCCGACACCGAATGCAACGAACATCGTGTATGCCAAAAAAATAAAATAAGCGCCGGGAATGATGATCCGCAGGATCTCAAAAACGGCGAACCGGGTGGATGAACTGTTCATATTATTTTCCGAGCTTTGTATAGATGACAGTAGAAAGGACACTCCCTACTGATTCCAAACTTTGTGGACTGCATTTGTCCGGAGTATCCTGATGTGTATGCCAGTACGGATACTGGAAGTCGATGAGGTCAATTGTCGGAATGCCGACGCCATTCAGCGCAAGATGGTCGTCAGATATTGCTTCACCGGGGTTATGGATGAACTGTGTTGCATGAATTTCTTCTGCAGCAGACCAAACTATATCCATCAACTGCGGCGCAAAGCGCATAGAATTTTGTTCAAGCGGAATTTCCAGATCCCGATCCCCGATCATATCCAGCAGAATTCCATATTCGGGTGTGTACAGCGGGTCTTTGGTTTTTGCAAAATGTTTTGCGCCGAGAAAATAGAGATCGTTACTTCCATCTAGCCGTGAATCGCCGTAATCTTCTCCGTCAGTCAACAGAATATCGACACCGATTGGCGGTGGATTGTTCTTCATGACACGGGCGAGTTCCAGCAGCACTGCAACTCCGCTTGCTCCATCGTTTGCGCCAATAATCGGTTTATCCCGCTGCGTAGGATCGGCATCTTCTTCGGCGCGCGGCCGGGTGTCCCAGTGGGCAACCAATAATAGACGCCGAGAAGCGGAAAGATTAAATTGGGCAAACACATTGGTGAGCGACAGTGTTTCGCCGTACCCTTTATGGTTAAAACGCTGAAGGTTTACATTATCTGCATATTTCATTAATTCGTTTTCCAGAAAATACAGGCAATGTTTATGGCCAACAGAATTTGGGTTTCGGGGGCCAAAATCTGTTTGGATTTTCAGATATTCATAGGATCGTTTACCATCGAAGATTGGGGCTTTTTTATCCATTTTTTGTTGCTGTTGTTGTACTGGGCGATCTGATTGTTGTTGACTGCAAGACGAAAAAAGGAGAGTTAATATAAATAATGTAGTAGTAGCACTGTTTTTCGACCTGAAGATTTGTCCTAAATCCATGTTAGTAATTTCTCATTGGTATTGAAGTGGTGTTTTACTATCTTAGTTAAAGAATATAATAAAATTACCGCTAAATGCCTTTACGAAAAGCCATATATTGGACCATTTTCTGGGTCATCCTATCCTTCGGCCTCAACGTTCTTATCTATTTTATTGAAGGTCCTCAAAAAGCATTAGAATTTCTTACCGGTTATATCATTGAAAAGTCACTTTCCATCGATAACCTGTTTGTTTTTCTGATTCTCTTTACGATGTTCGGTGTCGAATTAAAGGATCAGAGACGGGTATTAAATTATGGAATCGTGGGTGTAATTATTCTTCGCGGTATTCTCATCGTTCTCGGTGCGGCCCTGGTGGAGCAATTTCATTGGATCCTATACATTTTTGGCGTTATGTTGATCTATGCCGGATACCGGGTTATTTTTGGCGAAGACACAAAGATTGAACCGGAAAAGAATATTGCTGTAAAACTCTTCCGAAAAATTATGCCGGTAGACAATAAATATCACGGACATGCTTTTTTCGTAAAAGAAGCAGGACGGATTATCGCTACTCCGTTGTTTGTATGCCTGTTGGTTGTAGAAACGACAGACGTTGTATTTGCTATTGATTCTATCCCAGCTATTTTTGCTATTACAACGGACACGTTTATCGTGTTATCGTCAAATTTAATGGCTGTGTTGGGATTGCGGTCCATGTATTTTGTCCTTGCCGAAGTACATGCTTCGTTCGTCTATGTGAAATATGGTGTTGGGGTCGTGCTGGCATATGTTGGAATAAAAATGCTGATAGTAGAGATTTATAAAATAGACACTGCAGCCTCTTTAGTGATTATTGTATTAATTTTATCCATTTCTGTCTTTCTTTCCTACCTGAAGAATCGTCACCCATCTACGTAAGCATTAGATAATATTAATTTGCCTCATGTTATGATTATTTGGTATCTTCATAATGCCTAAGGGGAAAAGTGCACCTGCTCTTTGGCATTGTAAGAAACGCCTTCGAAATTTGAAGGGATTTCTCAATAATCTGAGGGAATAATGAGAAAGATTCTATTCAATACTTTCTGGTTTGTACCGTTCATGATATTTGGATGTTTTGACGGCTCTTTTACCGGAAAGAATGATAAGATCTTCATTCAGGAAGAAGTAAGAACAAAACTCGATCAAAAATCATTAGTAATACTGAATAAATATGGTAAAACAATTCGTCACTACTCGGAACGATACGGAGTGGATTGGCGATTGGTGGTAGCAGTCATGAAGGTTGAATCCCGATTCGACTATGCAGCGGAAAGTCACAAAGGGGCAAAAGGATTCATGCAAATTATGCCTGCAACACAGGATGAAATTGCTGAAAAATTTGGTTTAGAAAGTGAAGCTTTTGATGATCCACACGGCAATATCCGAGGAGGTATTTTTTACCTAGCACGACTGTATAAACAGTTTGGCGATGATGGATTAAGCGAAGAAAACAGGTTAAAATTTACCCTTGCCGCCTATAATGCCGGTCAAGGTCGTATCAGTGATGCACGGAAGATGGCTGTCTACGTGAATGACGATCCGAAAGAGTGGAAATCGGTAAAAAACTCACTCTCTCTGTTATCCAAGAAATATTCATCCCTGCACAGGTTCGTTTGGGAAGAACAGAAACCAACCAGCGGTTATTTTAAGGGATGGAAAGAAACAGCAAATTATGTAGAATCCGTCATGGATTATTACGGTGAATACCGGAAAGTTTTCGACGCTCAGGCGTAATTCTTACATACAACTTTAAAAACGAAAAGGGACGCATGAGCGTCCCTTTTTTATTGAACTATTTTTACAATTATGCCAGCAGGACTGCCGCTGAGATCACCGTTGTCCATTTTCCATCTTTATCACCTTCGGCAGACTGGGTGACATTGAACGTTTTAAGAATCTTACCGCTCATTTTGAAATGTTTTTCACGTTCGTCCCACGCTACATTCGGGTCAAATTCTAGTCCGAGCGTGGTCGCAAGCATCGTTGCAGCAAGATCTTCAGCATATTCGCCCGCTTTTTCTTCTGTTTCACCGAACGGATGATGTTCTGAAAGGTATCCGTATTGTGAGTCATCGGCAGCCATTGCAACTCCAATAGAAGAGGCGACCAGGCGGTTCGGTTCATTAGTGGCGTTACGCGCCATTACGCAGAAAGTCACCTGTCCCGGTTCCAACAACTTCAAGCCATCGGCAACAGAGATTCGTTTACATTTCGGGGGATAAATACTGGATACTGTTACGAGGTTACATTTTTCAATGCCGGCGTTGCGCAGGGCAAGTTCGAATGACTGCAGATAATCTTTATGCCTGCCGACACCCTTGGTGAAGAACATTTTGGCTGGGACGAATGACAACGTCTCATCTCCTTTTGAAGTTGGTGAATAAATAGAAATTAAGGAATCTTTGTTTTATAGAAAAAATTCTTCATAGATCATCCGAAAAAGTATAGTGTGATCGTTTGATGTGGAGCCAAATATACAGATACTTCCAAAAAATACAAATAGAATTATTGTTAATAAACCTTAAGGATTAAGATGGAATAATCTTGAGAAATTTTCTTTTCCCGACTTTAATGATCATCGGACCGGACAACTGAATGTCCGATTTTGTGTCCGAAATTTTTTCGTTATTCACTGTAACGCCTCCTTGTTCAATCAATCTCCGCGCTTCTCCTTTGGAAGGGACCAGTTGTATCTCAGTTAATAATTGAAGAATGTTCACCGCTGCACCGGTAGTACCGTACGGCATTTCTTCGATCTCATCCGGGACATCCTTCTTCAGAAAGATCCGGTCAAACTCCTCTTCAGCAGCAGTAGCAGCTTCTGTATTGTGGTAGAGAGTCACTAATTCTTTCGCCAGCCGCCGTTTCGTGTCTCGTGGATGCAACTCGATTGCCGTTTTTACTGCGGGAAGCTCCGAATTTGGCGTGTTGGTGGCTAGGACAAAAAAATCAAACATCAACCGATCGGGAATGGAAAGGGTCTTTCCAAAAATCTCACGGGGTGAATCGCTGATGCCGATATAATTGTCCAGCGATTTACTCATTTTTTCCACACCGTCTGTTCCGGGAAGAATCGGCATCGTCAGAATGACCTGTGCTTCTTTTCCGAATTCCCGCTGAATGGCACGGCCGACAAGTAGATTAAATTTCTGATCGGTGCCGCCAAGTTCCACATCTGCTTCAATTGCCACGGAATCCATCGCCTGAGCGAGTGGATATAAAAATTCGTGCAGAGAAATCGGTTCTTCATTATTAAACCGGGTGTGAAAATCCTCCCGTTCTAGCATCTGCGATACTGTGTATTTACTTGCCAGTTTGATCACATCGGCAAAGCTCATCGTACCGAGCCAGTCGGAATTATAGATCATCGTAATATTGTTCGGCGACAAAATCTTCTTTGCCTGATCGAAATAACTTTCGCCATTCTTTCGGGTTTCCTCAATAGTAAGGGAAGGACGGGTTTTACTTTTTCCGGAGGGATCGCCGATCATTCCGGTGAAGTCTCCAACAATAAGAATAGCGGTATGGCCGAGATCCTGAAATTGACGCAGTTTGCGAAGAACAACCGAGTGTCCTAAATGGAGATCCGGACGGCTCGGATCACAGCCGAGTTTAACATTGAGTGGTTTATTTGTTTTGATCGAACGTTCTATCTTCTGAACGAGGTCCGCTTCTGGAATAATTTCCGAAACGCCCCGTTTTATCAAGTCCATTTGTTCATTAAGAGTGGGGAATGCCATGGTGTATGCTTAGTATTAGAATGATAATTAATCTGTTAGGAATGTCTTCTCATTTCGCGTTCAACATCCCGTTCTTTAATGGATTCGCGTTTATCGTGGAGTTTTTTCCCTTTCGCAATGCCGAGTTCCACTTTAGCAATACCGTGTTTAAAATAGAGCTTCAGAGGGATCAACGTCAATCCTTTTTCATTTGTGCTGGCATGAAGTTTCGAGATCTCACTTTTGGTCAGCAGTAATTTCCTAGTGCGGAGCGGTTCATGATTGAACTGATTTGCCTGCTCGTACGGATTAATGTGCATGTTCAACAGCCAGACTTCTCTGTTCTTCACGATCGCATAACTGTCCTGAAGGTTGGCTTTTCCGGCACGCAGTGATTTTACTTCGGAACCTTTTAAAACGATTCCTGCCTCGTACGAATCGATGATTTCATACTCGAATCGTGCGCGGCGGTTGGAGATACTGACGCGTTCTGCATTTTGCTTTTCCATTGTTTTCAGTATGAAATTAGTCAAAAAGTGTTGATATAACAAGAAAACTTCTTTATGAACACTGGGTCAATTTCAGAACCACGTCATGCCGAACTCCCTCCTGCCGTTCTCAAAATTAAAATTAGCAGGCAGGAAGTACAGCATCTTATTCTGAATAAGTTACTGACCGGTCCCGCTGCGAAGTGGTCTCTTCGGGAAAGGGACACCCTTGGTACAGGCAGGCATTCGTCTAAGGCGCTACGAAGTGATCGTTTCGTAAAAGCCATCTCTTCGGGACAAGACGAGGTTTTTATCGTATCAATCGGATATACTACCGAAAAGTTCTTTGCGGAATACTTGCACACTCAAACATCTTCTTTTATCTTGTAGGAGAAACCATCCATGAACTTCATTTTTTTTTCCAATGACCCACTCTGAATCAATTCTTATCCTCGATTTTGGTTCTCAATTTACGCAGCTCATCGCCCGCCGCATTCGCGAACTGAATGTGTATTGTGAGATCCATCCGTTTAATGTTCCGTTTACTGCGATTGAATCATTTCAGCCAAAAGGAATTATCCTTTCCGGCGGACCGTCCAGCGTTTACGCTCCTGACGCACCCATTCCGGATTCACGCATCTATTCGCTCGGCGTGCCGGTACTGGGAATTTGTTATGGCCTTCAATTGATCGCATTTCAAAACGGCGGTGCGGTGACGAAAGCGCCGCGGAGGGAATTCGGCCGTGCACAGCTTTTAATGGACGACAACGGCGACATATTTAAAAATCTTACCCAGCAAACGGAAGTCTGGATGAGCCACGGCGATGAAGTGACAGCGATGCCAACAGGATTTGAGAAGATCGCCCATTCGGAAAACGCCGGAATCTGTGCGATCCGGAATGCCGAGAAAAAAATCTTCGGCATTCAGTTCCATCCGGAAGTGGTCCATTCAAAAGAAGGAAAAAAAGTTCTTTCCAATTTCGTCAAAGATATTTGCGGCTGCAGCGGAAACTGGAATGCCGACTCATTCATTGAAAGCGCTATTGCCAATATCCGTGCGAAGGTGGGAACCAAAAAAGTTCTTTGCGCTTTAAGCGGTGGTGTTGATTCGTCCGTTGCCGCCGTGCTGTTGCATAAAGCAATCGGCGATCAACTGTTCTGTATTCATATTGACAACGGATTGATGCGGCGGGGCGAAAGCCAACAGGTTGTGAAAACCTTCCGCGATGAATATCATATTGCGCTCGATTTTGTGGACGGGACGGAAACATTTCTTACTCGGTTGGACGGCGTGTACGATCCGGAACTGAAGAGAAAGATTATCGGAAAAACGTTTATCGATATTTTCGATACCGAGGCAAAAAAAGTAAGCGGCGCAGATTTTCTGGCGCAAGGAACGTTATATCCCGATGTGATCGAATCGGTTTCATTTAAAGGCCCATCCCAAACGATTAAAACGCATCATAATGTGGGGGGGCTACCGGAGAAAATGAAGCTAAAATTAATCGAACCATTCCGGGAATTATTTAAAGATGAGGTACGCGCGGTGGGACGAAAATTGGGATTATCGGATGCTCTGATTGATCGACATCCATTCCCCGGACCGGGATTGGCAATCCGTATTTTAGGATCAATCACGAAAGAACGGCTGGAAGTGCTGCGGAGCGCGGATGAAATTTTTATCGGCGAATTGAGGAAACAGAACCTGTACCATTCCACCTGGCAGGCGTTTGCCGTGCTGCTGCCTGTTCAATCGGTCGGCGTGATGGGGGATGAGCGTACATACGAAAACACGGTGGCACTCCGAGCCGTGACGAGTGTGGACGGTATGACAGCCGACTGGGCGCATTTGCCCTACGAATTTCTCGCCCATGTTTCTAACAGAATCATTAACGAAGTTCGAGGGATCAACCGAGTGGTGTATGATATCAGTTCAAAACCACCGGCAACTATCGAGTGGGAGTAACTCAACCCTATGATCGAACTTCACCATCTTTGTAAAACATTCGGAAACTTCGTTGCTGTGGATGATGTATCGCTCTCGATCCCGTCAGGTGAATTTTTCGGATTCCTCGGTCCAAACGGCGCTGGGAAAACGACCACAATTAAAATGATGACCGGACTCTTTACACCCACTTCCGGATCGATTGTGATTAATGGTTTTGATGTAGCGGCACAGCCGCAGGAAGCGAAAGCGACTTTCGGTTATATACCGGACCATCCATATCTGTATG
>Ga0172379_10010702_pt1 | contig 11051 bp, 10 predicted proteins | sample GrowelOW334metaG_FD_119756 | JGI IMG/M metagenome (GOLD analysis project Ga0172379, IMG submission 119756) | Groundwater microbial communities from an aquifer near a municipal landfill in Southern Ontario, Canada - Groundwater well OW334 metaG | ecosystem: Environmental > Aquatic > Deep... | reverse complement strand
TGGCCGACGTACGACATCGCCTCGGTCCAGACGAAGTTCCTGATTGAGCCCAAGACCCACATCCTGCTGGTCGACACGGTCCTGGCCGGTGACGGCGATGCGACCGTCGACGTCCTCAAGCACCACCTGTTCCCGTGCCTGACCCTGGGTCTGTTGCTGTCCGGCGTGATCATCCGCCTGGTCCGGGTCAACGTGATCCAGGCGCTCAAGGGTGACTACGTCGAGGCCGCCCGGGCCCGTGGCATCTCGGAGGGTCGGGTCGTCCGCAAGCACGCCTTCCGCAACGCCCTGGTCCCGGTGATCACGGTCGTCGGCCTCCAGGTCGCGCTGACCCTCTCGGGGGCCGTGCTCACCGAGAGCACCTTCAACTGGCCCGGCCTCGGCACCGAGCTCGTCGAGTACGTCACCAAGCGCGACTACGTCGCCGTCCAGGGGCTGGTGACCTTCTTCGCTGTGATCGTGGTGCTGGTGAGCCTGCTCGTTGACATCCTCAACGCGTTGGTCGACCCGAGGGTGAGGTACTGATGACCCGCCCGCAGACCCGCAGTCCCCGCCGGCTCGGATCCGGCGTCCGCCGGCTCGCGCGCACGGCCTGGAACACCAACGGCCTGGCCCGCTGGATCCTGCTTGTCGGCCTGGCGATGACCGTGGTCTTCGTGGTGCTGGCCATCTTCGCGCCTTGGATCGCGCCGTACGACTTCAACCAGTCGCGGGGCTCGGACGGCGTGAAGCTGCCCAAGCTCGCCCCGGCGTCCGGTGACCACTGGTTCGGCACCAACGACCAGTTCTACGACATCTACTCCCGGGTGGTGTGGGGCGCCCGGACGGCGGTCCAGGTGATCCTGCTGTCGGTGTTCTTCTCGGTCCTCATCGGTGTCCCGCTGGGTCTCGTGTCCGGCTACACGGGAGGCTGGGTCGACCGGCTGCTCGTGTTCCTGATGGACGCGCTCTACTCCTTCCCGTCGCTGCTGCTCGCCATCGTCTTCTCGTTCCTTCTCCAGGGACCGTTGGGCGGGGGTGTGGTGGCCGCGGCGCTCTCCCTGACGGCGGTCTACATCCCGCAATACTTCCGGGTGGTCCGCAACACCACCGTCTCGGCGCGTGAGGCCACCTACGTCGAGGCGGCCCGCGCGCTCGGGGCCAAGCCGCTCACCGTCATGCGGCGCTATCTCTTCGGCAACGTGATCCAGTCGGTGCCCGTCATCGGCACCCTCAACGCCGCCGACGCCCTGGGCACCCTCGCGGCCCTCGGGTTCCTCGGCCTCGGCATCCAGCCGACCGAGGCCTCCGAGTGGGGCTACGACCTGAGCCGTGCGCTGGACGACGCCCGAGCCGGCGACTGGATGCCGGCGCTCTTCCCCGGACTGGCGATCGTGCTCCTGATCACCGCTCTCACGCTCGTGGGCGAAGGTCTCAACGAGACGGTCAACCCGGCCCTGCGGCGCCGCCGCCTGATGCGGGTGGAGTTCCCGCCCCGGGTCGAGGACGAGCAGACGGAGGCCGCGCGATGAGCCCGATCGAGCTGACCGAGACCCCGGCCGCGACGGTCACCGGTCCGGAGCCCGTGCTCGAGGCGCGCGACCTCCGAGTCTGGTACGGCGGCGAGCACGGCCCGGTGCGTGCCGTCGACGGCGTCTCCTTCGACCTGCGCCCCGGCGAGATCCTCGGGCTGGTGGGCGAGTCCGGCTGCGGCAAGTCCACGCTGGGCCGCGGACTGCTCGGCCTGTTGCCCGACGGTGCGGCCCGCGACGGCGAGCTCCGCTTCCGCGGCCAGGACATGTTGCAGCTCAAGAAGCGCGAGCAGCACGCGATGCGCGGACGCGACCTCGGGATGATCTTCCAGGAGCCGCTCACCCGGCTGAACCCGCTGATGCGGATGTCGGAGCACTTCTCCGAGACGCTGAAGCGACACCACCCCGAGATCAGCAAGTCGGAGATCAAGCACCGGTCCCTGGAGGCGCTGCGCCGGATGGGCATCCCGCCGACCCGGTTCCGCGCCTACCCGCACGAGTTCTCCGGCGGCATGCGGCAGCGGCTGATGATCGCCCTGACCCTGGTGCTGCGCCCCGCGTTCGTCGTCGCCGACGAGCCGACCACCGCTCTCGACGTGCTGGTGGAGGCCCAGATCATCCGGATCCTCCACGACCTTCGCCGCGAGTACGACACGTCGTTGTTGCTGATCACCCACAACCTGGGGATCATCGCCGAGGCTTGCGACCGGGTGGCGGTGATGTACGCCGGCAAGATCGTGGAGATCGGGGACGCCCGTGAGGTCTTCTCGCGACCGAAGCACAGCTACACCCGCGAGCTGCTGCGCTCGACGATCTCGCTGCGCACGACCGGCCTGAACTTCATCGAGGGCGCCCCACCCAACCTGGTGGACCCGCCTCCGGGCTGCCGGTTCCATCCGCGGTGCCCCGACGCGATGGCTGTCTGCGCGACGACGCCGCCGGTCGACCGCGACCACGGCGCGGGTCACCGCGCTGCCTGCTGGGCCGCCGACCTGCGCGACGGCCTCACGACCCTCGACGCGCAGGCGTCCGCACCGCTGGACCGGGAGGAGATCGACGTTGCCGACGAAGCCTGAGGTGACCCGCTCCAAGGCGGAGACCGTCCTCGACCTGACCGACGTGTCGGTGCACTTCGAGCTCCAGGGCGGCGCACTGTCGCGCCTGATCGGGCTCAAGTCGCGGACGGTGAAGGCCGTCGACGGCATCAACGTCTCGCTGCGCCGCGGCGAGGTGCTGGGCCTGGTGGGGGAGTCCGGGAGCGGCAAGACGACGCTCGGCCGGGCGCTGCTCGGGCTGGTGCCCCTGACCGACGGTGAGATCGTCTACCACTCGTCCCGGGGCGACCAGGTCGTCTCCGACATGCGCGCCGGCCAGCTCCGAGCGCTGCGGACCAACCTGCAGATGGTCTTCCAGGACCCGCACGCCGCGCTCAACCCGTCGATGACGATCGAGAAGGGGGTCGGCCACCCGCTGGAGATCCACAAGGTCGCGACCGGGGCCGAGCTGCGTGAGCGCGTGGTGCGGACTCTGGAGAAGGTCGGTCTGACGCCGGTCGAGAACTTCCTGTCGAAGTACCCCTCCGACCTCTCCGGCGGCCAGAAGCAGCGGGCCGTGATCGCCCGGGCGCTCATCCTCGACCCCGAGGTGCTGGTCGCCGACGAGCCGGTGTCGATGCTCGACATGAGCGTGCGGGCCAAGATCCTGCAGCTGATGCTGGACCTCAAGCGGGACCTGGGGCTGACCTACGTCTACATCACCCACGACCTGGCCTCTGCGAAGTACTTCTGCGACCGGATCGCCATCATGTATCTCGGGCGGATCGTGGAGATCGGGCCCACCGACGAGATCTTCGCCAACCCCCGCCACCCCTACACGAAGGCCCTGCTGAAGGCGATCCCCGAGCCCGACCCCGAGCGGATGGTGCCCCGTGACCTGCCGCGCGGCGAGATCCCGGACGCCGCCGACCCGCCCCTCGGGTGCTCGTTCCACCCCCGTTGCCCCGAGGCCACGGCGATCTGTGGCTGGGAGTCCCGCGACCTGCGCGCGGTGCTCGACGAACACTGGACGCGGCGTACCCCCGAGGAGTTCGAGGTGGAGGCCCGCCTGATCGGGGACCTCGACCACCTCGAGAAGTCCTCGACGGAGGTCACCGTGGGCCACAGCAGCCCCGAGGAGGTACGCGAGATCATCGAGCGGATGAAGGCAGAGCAGCCCGACGAGCCTTTCTGGAAGGGCGTCGAGTCGATCGATGACGACGGGGCCGGCGTGCGGCTGGGGTTCGCCGACCACGTCGACCCCGCCCTGCGCCCCGCCGGCGGCGTCGAGGTGGCCTGCGTGCTCTACCCGGACGAGTCGGGTCGCTGACCTGACATACTGGCCGACCCCGCGGCCCGCTCGACAGTGTCCGAGGTCCTAGTACCACCGGACAATGGCGTGACACCGGGGCCCCGATGAACACTGAGGCCACTACGGAAGGCCGCGCGCGCCCGCCGTTGGTATCTGAAGGAGCAAGTCAACATGTCGCCCCGTTCCATCCTCGTCGTCACGCTCAGCTCGGTGCTGGGTGCAGCGGCGCTTGCTACTGCCCCGTTTGCAGTTGCGAGTGACGGCGATGGCGTGGAACGGGGCGCATGCTCCAACACCAGCTTCAAGCGCCTCCGGGTCGTTCCCGCGACCAACAACGGCTACCTGGATGTCATCGGCGTGGTGTGGAGCAACGACGACGACCTCTGGGACTGGAAGATGCTCCACGACGGTGACCTGTCCGCCAAGGGCGAGGTCCGCGCCGACGGCGACGCCGACCGCTCGTTCCGGATCAAGCGCTCGATGCTCGACTTCCCCGGTACCGACGTCATCGCCTTCCGTGCCGAGAACAACCGCACCGGCGAGACCTGCTTCGTCAAGGTCGACGACTTCTGATCGGCGCGCTGCTGCGCAGTCCTCTGGCGCGCTTCCTCGCGATCGGCGCCGTGACGCTGGTCGCGCTGGTCGTTGCGACCAACCTGCTGGCCGGCCAGGCCGCCAACCGCGAGGCGCTCTCCGAGCTCAGCAGCGTCAACGAGGTGCTGGCTGAGTCCGTGGGCGCCCCGGAGGTCACCGCGGGCCTGATCCGCAGTGAACGGGGGGCGTACGACCGCTTCTCCCGGATCGTGAAGAAGCGCGTGCAGGCACCGTTGCTCAAGCGCGTCAACATCTGGTCGAGCGAGGGCGTTCTCCTCTTCTCCGACCAGGGTGGGGTCTTCGGGAAGCAGTACGGCCTCTCGTCGGCGCAGCAACGGATCATGGATGACGGCGGTACGGGCCATGTCATCGGCGACGACGACCGCGGCGAGACCGAGTACGCCGACGGCACCACCGACACGGTGCAGATCTTCACGCGGATCGAGACCACGGGCGGCACGCCGTTGCTCTTCGAGGGCTACTACTCCCTGGATGACCTGGAAGAGCGACGCCAGGAGATCTACCGCCCGTTCATGTGGATCATCGTCGGTGCCCTGATCCTGCTCCTGGTGCTGGTGACTCCGATCCTGCGCGTGCTCACCAGGCAGGTCACCAGCGCCTCCAAGGAGCGCGAGCGGCTGCTGCGCGCCGGCCTCGAGGCCTCCGACGCCGAGCGCCGGAGGATCGCGCGCGACCTGCATGACGGCGTGGTCCAGGACCTCGCCGGCACCTCCTTCTCGATCGCGGCCGCGGCCCGGGAGCCGGGGCTGGGCGACGGCGTGCGCAACTCCCTGCACGCGGCCAACCAGGCGATCCGCGACACCCTGAAGTCCCTGCGAGCGCTCCTGGCCGAGATCCACCCCCCGGAGATCCAGGCCGACGGGCTCGCCTCGTCGCTCGCCGACCTGATCGCCCCCGCGAGCGCGCTCGGGATCCAGGCGTCCGTCAGCGTCGAGGGCGCGGAGACCGCCACCGACACCCAGGCCGCGCTGGTCTGGCGCGTCGCCCAGGAGGCGGTGCGCAACGCGCTGCGCCATGCCCATCCCTCCACGATCGCCGTGACCGTCCGCAGCGACGGCAAGAAGCTGGTGCTCGAGGTCGTCGACGACGGCATCGGCTTCGCCGCCGATGCAGCGCCCGCCGCGGACCGCTACGGTCTGCGTGGCATGAGCTCGCTGGTCCGCGACAGCGGAGGCCGGCTCGAGGTCCGTTCCTCCGCCGGGGAGGGCACTGCAGTACGACTGGAAGTGGGTGTCGATGGCTGAGCAGCCCGAAGCCCCGTCCGACGTCCCCATCCGTGTCGTCCTCGTCGACGACCACGCAGTGATCCGCATGGGGCTCGCCCAGCTTCTCGCGGCAGTCAGTGACATCGAGGTCGTCGGCGAGGCAGCCGATGGCAACGAGGCGCTGGTCGTGGTCGGGGCCACCCGCCCCGACGTCGTCCTCATGGACCTCCAGATGCCGGGCATGGACGGCGTCACGGCCACGCGGCAGATCGTGGACGCCGGCCTGGCCGACGTCCTGGTGCTGACGTCGTTCTCCGACAACGAGCGCATCGTCGGCGCACTCGACGCCGGTGCCGTCGGCTACCTGCTCAAGGACGCCGACCCCGACGACGTCCTCGACGGCATCCGGGCGGTGAGCCGCGGGGAGTCACCCATCCACCCGCGGGCCGCCCGTGCCCTGATCGGTACTCGCGCCGGGTCCGCCCACGCCCAGCTGACCGCGCGGGAGACCGAGGTGCTCGGCCTGGTCAAGGACGGGTTGGCCAACAAGCAGATCGCGCGTCGGCTAGGCATCAGCGAGCGCACCGTCAAGGCACACCTGACCTCCGCCTTCGCCCGGATCGGTGTCACCGACCGCACCCAGGCCGCGCTCTGGGTCGAGCGCCACGGCGGCTGACCCCCTCGACCCCTCAGGTCGCGGAGACCTCGCCGTCCTGCTGAGGCCGCTCCGGCAGCGGCGGGGGAGTGCCGCCCCACTCGGGACAGATGGCCTGGTAGGCGCACCAGTCGCAGAGCCGGCTCCGGCGGGCCCGCCAGTCGCCGCTCTCCTGGGCGTGACGGATGGCCGCCCAGATGGCCTCGACCTTGCGCTCGGTGCCCAGCAGGTCCTGCTCGTCGGGGACGTAGCGCATAATCTCGCCGTTGCCGAGGTAGACCAGCTGCAGCATGGCGGGCACGACACCGCGGGTGCGCCAGATGACCAGCGCGTAGAACTTCATCTGGAACAGGGCCTTGGCCTCGAAGCCCTCGGTCGGCGAGCGCCCCGTCTTGTAGTCGACCACCCGGATCGCACCGTCGGGGGCGACGTCGAGGCGGTCGACGAAGCCGCGCAGCAGCAGTCTGGAGTCGAGCAGCGCCTCGACGTACAGCTCACGCTCGGCCGGCTCGATCCGCTGCGGGTCCTCGAGGGAGAAGTAGCGGTCGAGGACCGACCGGCAGGACGTCAGCCACGACGCGACGTCGGGGCCCTCCGTGCCGAACATCTCGGCGACGCCCGGCTCGGCGTCGAGGAGCTCGTCCCAGGCCGGCATCAGCAGCCCCCGGGCCCGGTCGGGCGTCCGGTCGGCGGCGGGCAGGTCGAAGAGGTTCTCCAGGACCCGGTGGACCACCGTGCCGCGGACGGCGTCGACGGAGTAGGGCTCGGGGAGCTTGTCGATCGTGCGGTAGCGGTAGAGCAGGGGGCAGGTGAGGAAGTCGCCGGCGCGGCTCGGCGACAGCGCACCCAGCACGTCGACCCCGTCGACGGGCGTGGAGACCCGCTCCGCTGGCGAGCCGGGAGCGGAGCCTGCGTCCTGGATGGTCATGGCAGCCTCACGCCAGAGACCCTAGGCGACCGCACCGACAGAGGGGGTCGGATAGATTCAAGGAGTGTCTGACCCCGCGCCACGGCCCACTCCCCGCCCTCCGGGGACCTTCAAGCTGGGCACCATCGCGGGCAGCGACGTGCTGGTCTCCTCCTCGTGGTTCCTGATCGCCGGGCTCATCGCCGTGGTCATGGCCCCCCGCGTGGAGCAGGTCCAGCCCGACCTCGGGGCCTGGAAGTACGTCGCGGGGCTGGCGTTCGCGGTCATCCTCTACGGCTCGGTGCTGCTCCACGAGGCGTCACACGCCGTGATGGCGCGGCACTACGGGTTCCCGGTCCGCTCGATCACCCTGCACTTCCTGGGCGGCATGACCGCCATCGAAGGGGAGTCGCGCACCCCACGCCAGGAGTTCTGGATCGCCGTGGTCGGCCCGCTGACCTCCATCGCCGTGGGCGGGGTCGCCGTGGGGCTGTGGTTCGTGACCCCGGACGGGCTGCTGCTGATGGCGGTCGAGGGGCTGGCGGGGGCCAACCTGCTGGTCGGGGTCCTCAACCTGGTGCCGGGGCTGCCGCTCGACGGTGGCCGCGTCCTCAAGGCCGCCGTCTGGCGGATGACCGGCAACGTCCACCGGGGGACCATCGCCGCGGGCTGGGGAGGCCGGGTCACGGCGGTCGCGGTGCTCCTGTGGCCACTTGCCCAGGAGGCGGTCTTCGGCAGTCCCCCCGACGTGCTCGACTTCATCCTGTCGCTGGTCATCGCGATGTTCTTGTGGACGGGCGCCACCTCGGCGATGGCCTCCGCGCGGATCCGCTCGCGCCTGCCCGACCTGCACGCCCGCGACCTGGCCCGCCGTACCCTCGCCGTTCCGGACGACCTGCCGCTCTCCGAGGCCGTGCGACGCGCGCAGGACGCCGAGGCCGGCAGCATCGTCACCGTGACCAGCACCGGTCGGCCGGTCGGGGTCGTCAACGAGGCGGCGCTGCTGGCGACCCCCGAGGAGCGCCGGCCGTGGGTCGCGGTGTCGACGGTCGCCCGCACCCTCGGGGAGGGCCTGAGCCTGCCCGCCACGATCACCGGAGAGGACCTGATCCTGGCGATCAGCCGCACGCCGGCCGCCGAGTACGTCCTGGTCGAGGACGACGGCACCGTCTACGGCGTCCTGTCCACCGCCGACGTCGACCGCGCGTTTCGCCAGTGACCGACCGGCGACAGTAGGGTTCCGCGGTGTCCACGACTCACCCCACCGACGGCGACGTCCCTCCTGAAGCCTGGTCCGGCGTCCACCGCGGGCCCCTGCGTGCCGGCGAATGGGTGCGCCTGGTCGACGCCAAGGGACGCAAGCACAACATCTGCCTCGAGCCCGGCAAGACGTTCCACACCAACCGCGGCGGGATGTCCCACGACGACCTGATCGGCCGTGAGGAGGGCTTCACGGTCACGTCGACGTCCGGCGGCGAGTACCTCGTCTTCCGCCCGCTGCTCTCGGAGTTCGTGGTGTCGATGCCGCGCGGTGCCGCCGTGGTCTACCCCAAGGACGCCGCGCAGATCGTGGCCATGGCCGACATCTTCCCCGGCGCCGACGTCGTCGAGGCCGGGGTCGGCTCGGGTGCGCTCACCTGCTCGCTCCTGCGCGCCGTCGGTCCCTACGGCAAGCTCACGTCCTACGAGCGGCGCGAGGAGTTCGCCGACGTCGCCCGCCGCAACGTCACCCAGTTCTTCGGTGCCCCGGACGGGGAGACCCACCCGGCCTGGTCCCTGCGCCTCGGCGACCTCGCCGAGGAGCTCCCGGCCTCGGGGGAGCGCTACGACCGGGTGATCCTGGACATGCTGGCTCCCTGGGAGTGCATCGACGCCACCGCCGGCGCACTGCGACCGGGCGGCATCGTGTGCGCCTACGTCGCCACCACGACCCAGCTGTCCCGCTTCATGGAGACGGTGCGCCTCCACGGCGGGTTCACCGAGCCCCAGGCCTGGGAGTCGCTGGTGCGCGACTGGCACGTCGAGGGCCTCGCCGTACGTCCCGGCCACAAGATGATCGGTCACACCGCCTTCCTGGTCACCGCCCGCCGGATGGCCCCCGGCCAGGTGGCGCCGCTCAAGCGCCGTCGGCCGGCGCCGGGGGCCTACGGTCCCGACTACACGGGTCCGCGCGCCCCCGACGTAGCCGGCCCTGGCGCCGAGTCCGAGACGGGGACCGCAGGGTGAAACCGTTCCTGCTCCTCTCGATCCGCGCCGAGCCGGACGCGGTGTGGGAGGAGTACGACGCGTTCTGCCGCTTCCTGGGCGTCTCGACGTCCGACCTGCACGCGCGCCAGCTGGCGGCGGAGCCGCTGGGCGAGGTGTCCCTCGACGACTGGTCCGGAATCCTCCTCGGCGGCGGGGCGTTCACCGTCTCGGACCCCGAGGAGACCAAGTCGGACACCCAGCGTCGTACCGAGGACGACCTCGCGGTGCTGCTCGACCAGGTGGTCACGGCGGACTTCCCGTTCCTCGGCGCCTGCTACGGGATCGGCACGCTGGGCACGCACCAGGGCGGGCTCGTCGACACCGCCTATCCCGAGCCCGTAGGCCCGGTCTCGGTCACCGTCACCGAGCGGGGCGCCGCCGACCCGCTGTTCGCCGGCGTGCCACAACAGTTCTCGGCGTACGGGGGCCACAAGGAGGCGCTCTCCCTGCTCCCCGCGCACGCGACGCTGCTGGCGACCTCCGAGGCCTGTCCGGTGCAGGCGTTCCGGGTGGGGGAGCACGTCTACGCGACCCAGTTCCATCCCGAGCTCGACCTGCCGGGCGTCCGCACGCGGATCGACGTGTACTCCACCTTCGGCTACTTCCACCCCAGCGAGGCCGAGACCCTCAAGGACCTGGCCGGGCAGGTGGCGGTGGACCACCCCGGGACGCTGCTGGCCAACTTCGCGCGACGCTACGCCCGCTGAGCCGAAGGCTCGCGGTTTGGTCCCAAACCGCAGCCTTCCGGGCCGGGGGGCTGCGGTTTGCGCCCAAACCGCATTCACCAGAGCCCCGCCGGCCCGCTGGGCCTCGGTGACCAGGCTGGTCCCAAATCGTGACCAAGTCCGCGGGTCATCCCCTTCCGTTGACGTTCTGCCCGGGTAGGGTCGCAAGAACAGGAGGTGGGCCTCATGTCGACGTCAGACGGTCGATCCAGCGGTAGCGGTCGCAACCCGGACGAGCTCGAGAGCCAGGTGCGTTTTCTCGAGTCCGAGGTGTCCGACCTGCGCCGCCGTCTCAGTGACGCCCCCGGGCACTCCCGGGCGGTGGAGCTGCGGTTGGCCGATGCCCAGCGCTCGCTGGCGGGGGTCACGTCCCAGAACGAACGGCTCGCCGAGACCCTCCGCGAGGCCCGCGACCAGATCATGAAGCTGAAGGAGGAGGTCGACCGGCTGGCCCAGCCGCCCGCCGGTTTCGGCACCTTCCTCGCCCGCAACGACGACGACTCCGTCGACGTCTTCACCGGTGGGCGCAAGCTCCGGGTCAATGTCAGCCCCGCAGTCGAGCTCGACGATCTGCGCCGCGGCCAGGAGGTCATGCTCAACGAGGCCCTCAACGTCGTCGCCGCGTTCGACTACGAGGAGATCGGCGAGGTCGTGATGTTCAAGGAGATGCTCGCCGACGGCGCGCGGGCCCTGGTCATCGCCAACGCCGACGAGGAGCGCGTCGTCCGCCTCGCCGAGCCGCTGCGCCACGAGACCATCCGGGCCGGCGACTCGCTGCTGCTCGACTCCCGGGCCGGCTACGTCTACGAGAAGGTGCCCAAGTCCGAGGTCGAAGAGCTC
>Ga0172379_10010701_pt1 | contig 11051 bp, 16 predicted proteins | sample GrowelOW334metaG_FD_119756 | JGI IMG/M metagenome (GOLD analysis project Ga0172379, IMG submission 119756) | Groundwater microbial communities from an aquifer near a municipal landfill in Southern Ontario, Canada - Groundwater well OW334 metaG | ecosystem: Environmental > Aquatic > Deep... | reverse complement strand
TATGTAAATTAAAATCAATGATTGTAATTTTTTCAATATTATAATCCCCATTCTTGCTACATTTTTTTTGTATATTTAACTGTCCTAAAGAATGTTTGAATTCATTATTAGAAGTAAATTTATCATCGTGATACTCAAAAATTACTGGGTGTAAATTATTTTCTTTCGCTAAAGCTATAAACCTCTTTGTTTCATGGTTTGGTGTAGCAATTTGTCTAAAAAGAACTGCACACTTTTTATTTTTTAAAACCTCCGGTATGTCCCCTTTTAATAATTCCTCCACCCTTGCCATCAATTTTGGATCTTTTCTACGTTCTTCTAAAAGTCTTAAAGCCTCAGAAAGCGGAGTGTAAACAACCTGATTAAAAATATTCCGGTCGTTCATTATTGTGTCATAGTCTCCAATCTTGATTTTTGCGTCCTTTGCGGGCATATGATGATTATAACATATGAAAGCAACTTAGGGTAAAAATTCAAAATATAAGAAAAGTAGCAAAATCTTAAATAATGTGGCATAATGCACCGATTATGAATAATTCATTAAGCTACAAGCTTAAGTGTATAAATGAGGATTTTCAAGTGACAGAAGTATCACTGATGCCATCTTTCATACAAAAAGGTTCTCGAAAATTTACTTATATCTGGCTTCAAAAATCTGGATTCACAACATTTGAAGTTTTAGAACAAATTAAAATATTTTTTAAACTTTCATTTGAAGATGTATGTAGCCAAGGCTTAAAAGATGAGGACGCAATTACTGAACAACTTATTTCTGTAAAAAAAGTTCTAAAAGAAAAAGATATTAAAGCATTCAATAAAAAATATACTACAAAAAACAAATTTGCAAAAATAAAATATATAATAGGCCACGGCAAAAAGCCAATAAAAGAACGGGCGCTTCATGGTAATGCTTTTAAAATTGTGATAAGAAATTTAAATTCTGCATTAGCTGATGATCTTTTAAATTATATACACAATCACAAGCAACTTTATTTTATCAATTACTATGACAATCAGCGATTTGGAATGCCTGGTGGTCCATACAATACTCATTTGATCGGGAAAGCTATAGTGAAAAATAATTGGAAACAAGCTTATGAACAATTAAAAATTACTAACAATATCATTAAAAATGATGAATTAAAAATAAAAAATATTTCTGATTTTAAAAAAATATTTGATTCGATGAATCCCAAGAAGGTTTCCTTTTTTGTCTCTGCCTATAACAGTTTCTTGTGGAACACTCAAGCTTCTTTGATAGTTAAAAAATACACAAAGAGCAAAAAAAGGTTATTTGAAAATGTTGGACGATTACAATTACCTACTAATTATTTATTCCAATGTCCTCATATTTGTGAAGTAGAAGGGTACGAACTCGTTACAGAGAACTTCTCAGTTAAGACAAGGCCAAACAAAAGAAATCTTTTAGTTGCTACAAATATGTATGCTCATGATTTAGAATCTGACGAACTCTATAAAAATAAAAAGAAAGTAACACTTTCTTTTTATTTGCCTACAGGAAGTTATGCTACTATGGTCATCAAGCAACTCTTTTTAAATTTAAAATAAATAAATTTATGGATAAAAATATAGAAATTGAAATACGCGGACCTTTATTAAAAAAAGAATTCTATAATTTGATAGAATTCTTTGAAAATAAAGGGAAAAAAACATCAGAAAAAGATAGAGTCTTGATTGACTACTCTACTTTTTTAGAAGGTGGAGTAGAAAATAGAAAAAAGGATATACGATTACGAGTGACTAATGGAATTCCCGAAATTATCGTCAAGATTGGTGAATGGGGAGGTACTGAACAGCGTAAAGAGCTTTCTGCTTTTACTAAACCAGGGGAATTTGACACCTTAGTTGAAATTTTTGGTGAACTTGGATTTACCAAAGGAATGTTGTGTGAAAGGAAGAGCAAGGTCTATGACTATAAAGGTATTGAATTTGCATTAGTAGAAGTACCGGGACATAGCTATTATTATGAAGCAGAAAAAATGGCATCTTTAAATGAAAATGGTGAAGAATTAATTAATGAAATAGAAAATGTTTGCAAAGAACTTAAGCTTAATATTTTTGATAAAAAACAGTTTTTCGAGTATATAGACAAATTAAATAAAGAAGCTAATGAAATTTTTGATTATAAAAACTATACTTTAAACTATTTTAAAAATAGATTTAACTTAAAGTAGAAACAGGCGGCTGGATTGAACCGGCCGCCTGTTATTTATTATGATGTGCTACGTGTTATCCGTGATGACCCTTTACATAGACTCTCCCTTGGATTATCTTGTGTGCGGGACGATTATGGATAATGGCATGTCGAGCAAATTCCTTACCGCAAGAAGGACACCTAAGATCTCCTTTTGTGTAATCTGACATTATCATGTCAGCATAACACTTCAAGAGATGTCCTCCGCCTTCTTTTTTATATTGATACAATAAAGTTCTACATGCGTTGCAATGCACTGCAATAGTATAGGTTTTAAACATATAACCTCCTAAAATGACACTTTAATAGCATTGAATTTTGAAGGACATACACCAACGCAAGCGTTGCACGAAATGCAGTTCTCTCCAATGACTGCTAATGCGTTTTTATCCGCACGGCGAATCATTGAAAGAGCATCAAATGCACAGGATTGAACACAAATTCCACAGCCTGTGCACTTTTCTTCGATTACTACTGGACGTGGCGACAAGAACTTATGGTCGTCTGTTTTTCCAAGCGTAAGTCCGATGAGATCTCTGACTGAATTATATTTCGGATTTTCAGTAAGAAACCTCTGTAAACCAGTAGCAATCTTTTCAAAGACTATCGGGCCTTTGAGCGCAGGCGCAGTATAAAGTTGAACAGCACTTGCACCTGCCATAAGCATCTGTATTACATCGTCTGCGGTGAAAATTCCACCACAACCAACAACTGGGACGCTAAGTGTCTCTGACAACTGATGCACGCACCATAGAGCGATAGGAAAAATTGCTTTTCCAGTCACTCCACCACCCCCGCCCTTGATTCCGAGTTTTGGTTTAGCGGTTTTTGTGTCAATCAACATTCCAGGGCCAATACTGTTTGTGCAGACGATAGCATCAGCACCAAGATCTTCTGCCTGCTTGGCCATCGAGACCAAAAAGCTTGAGTAAGAAAGCTTAATCCAGATTGGTGTTTTTGTAATACCACGCACTTTTTTCATCAGTTGTTCTAGATGAAATGTGTCGACATTTAAGTTTCCATGTAGTGTTCCGGAATGCGAGCACGATATGTTGATTTCAAAAGCGTCAACACCCATTTCGTCGAAGGCTTGAATGAGATAGCAACAGCTATCCAAATCACGCCCCGAAAGAGAAATAATGATCGGACAGCCAGTCTCTTTGACCTGGTGCACTCCATGATTCTGCCAATCAGTCCACGGTTTTTCGTTTCCCCACTCGCAGTTAAGCATACTGTCTTTTTCAAAAACTGCATAGCGTGGAGAGGTAATCCGTAAACGTTCCAGTGGAACATGTTGCTTGAGCGACCGAGTAACCATACCAGAGCAGCCGTACGGTTGAGCTCTCAGAAAAAAATCGGGTGTTTCAGTAATATACCCTGAAGCTAGCAACAACGGTGTTTGCAACTTAACATTCCCAACTTTTGTTTTTAAAGACATAGTTACTCTCCTTTATTTTCTAGTTGTGGTTTTAAAACTGCATGTACTTTGTCTAAGACCAAAGATTCCCCAGCTTCAGTAACTTCAATTACAGAAGCAAATAGCGACTTTCGTTGCAAGATTGTCTCAATCTCGCTAGTGGCTGTTGCAACCCGTTTTTTTATCTCTTCTGGACTTTCTGTTTTTCGTAAAACAAGTCTTTTATGAAGAAAAGATGGATCAAAAGTTACAAAACCAATAGCAAAAATTTTAGGGTTAATTTTTATCGCTTCCAAAATGTTATCTGGATGCACCTCAGTTAGTTTAATGTCTGAACTTTGGAGTAAATCTTCTTTTTTAAGGCCATAACGATGACCAAAAAGATCTTGGACCAAAGCAAGCTCACCAAACTCAGACATTCGGTTAAATTCAAAAGGTGGAACGTGAATTCTGTTTCCGCCCTGCTCGTTTGACCGCAAAGGACGAGTTGTAAACCACGCTAGTTCTTGAATCTGTGGATAGCGCTGTAGCAGTTGTTCTTTAATAAAGCCCTTACCAATTCCGGAGGGCCCACTGAAAGAAATAATCATTGAGTCCTCCTTTTTAAAGTTAGTTTTTAATTATCAAAAAACTCTGAATAATTCATTAGCAGAATACAATACATTTTTTATTTTGTAAAGTTCATTCTTGTTATCCGTCACAATGCGTAATAGAGTAACATTTAGTATATAATTTATGTATTGTAATTAAATTAATATGACAAAAATCATTTCACTAAAACAATTCAATATTGAACGACCCGAGAAGATTTGAATTTGAAATAGCTTCTAGTTAATTCCCAAAAGTCATAAAGTTCGTACTCTCGTATTTCCTAACTGCTCGGTAAAATATTTTTATTGAAAATACAAACCAAAATATTGCCAAAATACTAATCAATAAAAGTTTTCCCATAGAAATGTCTCTAACTATTTCAACTGGTATCGTACCAACCAAAAGAGACGGGATTAAAAAAGTAAAAATAAATCTCATCGCTCCCTGAAAAGCTCCCCCATCAAACATGGAAGGAGTTGAGAAAAACCAAAATAAACCATCAGAAATTGAAGAAGCATCTATAAATAAAAAACTCACCGAAGCAATCATCACTGATACTGCAAAAAACACAAGTACAGCAAAAGGAATAAGAAATAATATGAGAAATACTTGAAAAAAATTTGCCTGAATTAAAGAAACATAAATTCCTAAACAAATGATTCCAAAAATAATATCTCCTATACCCGAAGCACTAAATGATGCTGTTGAAATTCTAACAAGTAAATTTTTAGGAGAAAGCATAAAGCGATCAAAGGATCCTGAAGCTGTATAGTCAGCAAGTTTTCTAATTCCAATTCCTACGGAAAATACGATACCATAACACAAAGCGTTAAAGCCCTGAAGACCTATTATATCAGCGACTGTCCAGCCTCCAATATTGCCAACTGATTTTATAAAAAATACCCACAAAATTATAAAAGCAATATTATTCAAAGCCATCCCCACAACATTCATTAAAAAGCTGGTGCGAAGCTCAGCACTGCTTTGAATATTCTTCTTTATCGCATATAAAGCAAATTTTAATTCTTTCATCATATGATTTAACAAAATCACCTACTTGGTAATTTTTATCCTCCATTTACGGATACTTTTTGTTTGGCTTTTTTAAACATAAAATAAACAAACACACCAAACAAAAAAATCCAAAATAATTGAATACCGACCAATTGATACCAATCTGTCTGCCATGTTTCGTATATAGTATGAGTTATAAACTGAGAAGCACCAAAAGGAGTGTATAAAGCAATTTTTTTCATCAGCGGAGGGAATAATGCAATAGGAAGATACGAACCTCCGAGAATCATGACTGCTTTATCAACAATCCAAAATACAGGGAGGACATCTTGTATCCAAAATGCTAAAAGACCTATTATTGTATATAAATACAATGAAAGAATGATCCCGCAGACAATAGTCAAAATCAACGTCGGGATAAAAATACCAATACCCATAGTCGCTGGAAAACCAACCGTTAATCCAAGAACAATAGTACCTAGTATAGTTATAATTAAAAATGAATATAATCCAGCGCCAAATTGCCACCACATTTTATAGGAAAGGTATGAAACAGGTTTGCTTAATAAAATTTCTACATTTCCAGTTTGAATATCTTGCATCATTAGTCTAGCTATATCTCGTAAATGTAAAACTGAAAAGGCAAAGTAGAAAAATATACTCCAGGCAACAAAAATAAAAGTTGTGCCATTAATAGTTCCATTATTCAATTTGAAAACTGACCAGTATAAAAAAATCAAAACTACACACCTTGATATGATTCCAAGTGTATCCACCACCAGCCTGCTTGGATATTGGATACGATCCTTAATGAGGGTTGTTATTATTTTAGCTGGCAGTTTAAGTTTTTTGAGAATCTTTTTCATAAATATGTCTGATGACTGTTTCAAGATCAGCATTATATACATCGATATCTTCAACTTTAAACAGAGTAAGTAATTTCTTTAAGGATTCTTGAACATTGATTTTATTAATATCAACAACCACTGTAATTTTATTTTTGTCTTTTGATAAATAATTTATACCTTCAGGAAGTATAGGAAAATCACTAAAACTATCCTGTGCTACCAAATCAATATATTTTTCATAAACAAAAGTTTTTGCTAAGTCTTCGGTAGGTAAATCTTTAATAATTTCTCCGTGGTTGATGATTATAGTTCTATCACAAAGAGATTCAATATCTCCAACATCATGGGAAGTTAAAAATATTGTCGTTCCTTCTTCTTTATTTATTTTTAATAGTAAATCACGAAGCATTTTTTTTGCTACAACGTCCAAGCCTATTGTGGGCTCATCGAGAAGAATTATTTTAGGTTTATGTATTAAGGAAGCTGCGACTTCAGCACGCATGCGTTGACCAAGTGAAAGTTTACGAACTGGCTGAGTAATGAATGAACTAAGATCAAAAAGCTCCACTAGTTCAGCAATTCTCATTTTAATTTCTTTATCAGACAGATCATACATCACCCCAAAAAATTCAAGTGAGTCCGTTAATGGAAGATTTGGTAGAAGTTGAGAACGTTGACCAAAAACTGTACCAATTTGATATGCTAATTTCTTCCTATCTTTTGTTGGATCTAATCCGAGCATGTTTATTTTTCCAGAAGTCGGAAAAAGTATACCTGTAAGCATTTTAATAGTGGTAGACTTCCCTGCACCGTTAGGTCCAATAAAAGCTATGCGCTCTCCACTTTTGACTAAAAAAGAAATATTATTAACTGCAATAATCTCTTTGGTTTCAGGAGAAAATAAATTTTTCAACCAGCCCGAAGATGCATTTTTTGCAGAAAAAGTGAACTTTTTGGTAAGGTTAGATACCGTAATTGAATTAGAGTTCATAAATCTATATTATCATATTTTAATCGAATTTAATTAAAAATCCCTGCATTTATCTATTGAAAATTTCCTCTATACTTTCTGGTCCAACATAAAGTACTGTTCTTAAATTTGGATATTTTTTAAAATCTAAATCCGCAAATCTTTTTTCCTTATCGTCAATAAAAATTATTTCATCATTTTTAAATTGTTCGCATATCATTTCCACTGGACCCTTTTTTGTGTCCAAAACAGTAAAAATTTGAGTAAAAAGTGGCTCAAGGCCAGTTCTGTTTACTTTTTCAAGCTGGTATTCTTTTACACCGTGAGTAACCATGTAGCAATCTTTAACCTCTAATTTTTTTATTCGATCGATGAGTTCATTGTTAATAAAATTTTTACACTCTCCCATTATTTTCTCGGTTAATTCCTCTTTACTTATTGAACTTAAATTTTCACCTTTCAAAACTGAGGCAACTAAATTGGGGAGGGTCCAACCTTTTTATTTTTCAATTTTGTAGTATTTTTTTACTGTGTCATATGAAACTCCAATTTCTTCAAAACACTGATACGTGTGTTTTTTAAATTTCTCTGTATTAAAAAATAATACATCATCAAAATCAAAAATATATTTTGTCATAAAATTACATTGTCATAATTATTAAAATATTCTTTTATAAATATCCCATCTCTTACAATGTTAAAAGCAGTATTGTAAAAATTTATTTTTCCTGCTTTAACTTTTTTATTTTGCGTATTAAAAATATTTATTAATTTTTTCTTATTTACCCATACTACCCTTAATCCATTTTTTATTTCCTCTTCTGTTCTAGAATCTTTTTTGAATTTTTTCACTGCCTTAGCAACAAAACACGTAGTTGTAAATTCTTTTTTATATTTATCCCTAAATTCTTTTGTTTTACCTACCATCCCAATAATTTTAACTTCTTGATTTGTTTCTTCAAGACATTCTCGAATAATCTCTATTTCCAAGTTAACACTTTCGGCTCCTCCACCCGGAAGTGAGAAAAGATTGTGTATAGGGTTTGTAACCAAAGCTATTTCCCCTTTTCTATTTAGCACAATAGCTTTAACAGTTTCTCTTTTCTCATATTTTTTCGGTTTTTTTATTTCACTTTTTGGAAAAATATCAGAGTTATATAAAATTTTTAAATATTTTGTCATAAATATTGTTATTTATTTTCTTTTTGTGCCACTCAAAATCTTTTTTCGGCATATCTAAAATAGAGTGCCATTTGTTAATTAAGAAAATTATCATGATTTTTTCTTACTTTTTCTGATTAAATTCATTTCATACCTTTGGATCGCATCAAGCGATGTTTTCCAATTTCTCCCCTCTTTTACTCCTGCAATCTTGCCTGTACGAACGAGAAGTCCTAGATACTCAGCGCCATATTTTGTTTGTGAAGCAATTTTTGATAAAGGCAATAGAGTATTTTCTTTAGTAGAATTTTTTATTGCTTTTATGTATAAATCCAAAGAACGCTCAACTGCTTGAGAAACAAAAAGGATTAAATCTTCTATTTTCCCTTTATCTGCTTTTTGTAATGCTTTATAATATTTTGCTCTGTCGTTCTTTAATATCACCACAATTGGATAACCCAGTTTCATTAAAATAATGTTTAAAATGATTCTACTCACTCTGCCATTGCCATCACTAAAAGGATGAATATAAACAAAACGATGTTTGAATTCTGTCGCTAAAGTAATAATATCTAATTTATTTTTATTTTCTTTATACCAATCTAGCAGATCTTTCATCCTGTGGGATACTTCAAATGCAGGCGGTGGATTATGTTTGCTTCCAGTTATGCGCACATCATAAGTACGATACGAACCCTCTTCCACTCCATCAATATTCTGCACTACTAAACTATGCAAATTTCTAATAAGCATTTCAGAAAGTGGAATGTCTTTTTTACTATTTACCACCTCATACAAATACTCGATTGCTTTTGCTTGATTTTTTACTTCCAAATGATCTTTGAGCGACTTCCCTTTCACAGTGATGCCTTGCTGTAAGACAAGCATTGTTTCTCGCAGAGTGAGAGTATTCCCTTCTATCGCATTTGAATTATAGTTCATCTCAATAGAAAACTGCTCTCGGAGTTTATTTACTAAGTATGGTGGAAAAGGTCGCGCTTTTTTAAGCACAACTAATTTATCTTCAATCCTTTTTAAAATAAAGGTATTTTTCATAATATTCTATATTATCCTTAATATCGGATAACTTCATTTAGTATACTATCCGATATTTATAAAAGCAAGTATGTGCTAATATGGATTTTTATTTTATTCTTCAACAGCCGATGCTTCAAGTAGGGAGCAAGACTCCCCCAATGTTTCGTCTTCTGCACATTCTATCGGTTCACATTTTATGGTTCCAGTTTCGCACACACTCGCGCAATCTTCATTCTCGCACACCTTGAAATCACCAGCGTTTAGGCTAAATCTTTTAAAATCTGACAAACCATTTGGTGGGCAGTCATCTGGATTAGAACAATCACGCTGAAAACATGTTTCTTTGAGAGGATCACAAGCAACTTCTACGATAAAATCGTAATCTTTCTTAAAATAGAAAAAATAAAATGATACAAAAATAGCAGAGAGACAGCTAATACCTATTAACCATAGAAACCAATCATTCTTCTTTTCTTCTTTTTCTTCTTCGGGCATAGTATTATTTTAACATATTTATTAAAGAAATAATATTGCACTACCGATAATCATAATTATGATAGCAATAATTTTAGGTAATAAAATACGTTTTGTTAAATTTTCTTTTGCTATTTTTGGGAAAAATTTAGTAGTAAAAAGAGTTAAGAAAAGTACGATGGCGGGTTGAAAAGTGCCAACTAGAAATACCATAGCAACAGGAGCTAAAAGCAAAGCAAAATTGGTTAAAAGATTGCCAACGATAGACATAAGTTCACTTACAGTATTTATGATAAAGATCGTATACCCGCCTGTCCTGTTCATATGAAAAAAAGATTTTCGATAATGTGGAATAAATAAAAAAATAAATAAACCAGACACCCCCAAGCCAAAATATTCCCAAAATGATGAAACCCAAAAATTATTTTCCACAGTTACATACTTAAAAATAACTCCAGAAGTTGCTACAGCTATACATGCAAAAAGCATATAAAATGCGGGCTTGTGCTTAAAACCTTTTTTCTCTTTACTAAAATCTAAGGAAATTAAAATTAAACCTAAAAAAATTATTCCGGATCCAATAAATTGGTAAAACGTTAATGTTTCTCCAAGAAAAAAATAACCCAATATATATCCAAAAATAGGAACAGAGAGAAACCAAGGCACAACTGCGGAAGTTTCTTCTATCTCCAAAGCAAATAAATATAAAACGATCCAAATAATAGTAAAAATACCACAAACAAAAAGTAAAAACTTATCTAGAAATGGGATATTAAAAACATCTGGGACAAAAATCCATATAAAAAAAGAAATGAAAATACCGATAAAACTGGAAAAAAGGACCAGACCTCCAGAGCTGTGCTCCTCTTCTTTATGGGAAAATCTAGTAACTAAATATTTATCAGCCAGATTTACCAAAGCCCATAAAAATGGGGCGCCTAAGGCTATAAAAAACCATTGCATAGAATTATTGTAACACACTCAACCAGAAAATTGACATGGTTTTTTTATTTGTTAAAATTAAAATATATGGAAAATATGAGAATACAAGACGTGGAATCTGGAATACATGGAGCCCCAGCTGAACTTGTAAAATTCAACTTGTCTCCAGAAGAAAGAATTGCTGAGGCTAAAAAAGAACTTAAAAAAATATTAAAGGGTTTAAAATTAACTCCTGAAGAAATGAAACGGGCGTTTCAGGAAACAGAAGAAGAAAATGAGGTGAGGGGTAATGCTTAAAAAATATTCTTTATTGTGCCCTTGGTAGGGTAATCTTTCTCAATTTAGGTCACAACTCTCGGCTCGTCGTCACTCACCTCGGTC
>Ga0172379_10010700_pt1 | contig 11052 bp, 14 predicted proteins | sample GrowelOW334metaG_FD_119756 | JGI IMG/M metagenome (GOLD analysis project Ga0172379, IMG submission 119756) | Groundwater microbial communities from an aquifer near a municipal landfill in Southern Ontario, Canada - Groundwater well OW334 metaG | ecosystem: Environmental > Aquatic > Deep... | reverse complement strand
AGTAAAATGTCAGCGGCCATTAAAACCGGATAGTCATACAACCCGACGCTTACTGACTCTTCTTTCTTTCCGGCCTTGTCCTTAAACTGGGTCATTTTATTCATATCCGACATCCGGGCGGCGGCGCAATTTAATATCCACGCCAGCTCCGTATGTTCAGCTACGTCTGATTGCTTAAAAATCACTGATTTATTCGGATCAATGCCTGAAGCCATATAGACCTTGGCAATCTCTACAATGCGCTTGTTTAACTCTTCCGGATCCTGGCGAACAGTTATTGCGTGGTAATCCACCACGCAAAAAATGCAGTTATAGTTTTTCTGCATTTCAATAAACTGGGAGATCGCGCCGATATAATTGCCGATATGCAGACTGCCGGACGGCTGGATTCCGGAAAAAAGAGTCTTTTTCGAACTGCTCATGATGATGTTATAACAATGATTAATATTATGATTAATATTAGCAGTTATTTATTCAAAACTCAAGGCAGTTAATTATTAATCCTTTTTGCAACAAAATACCAATTCATTCGAAATGGCTTTGAATAGAACGATATTAATCGAAAGCAGGGAGATAAAAGATCCTCAACCTCTTTTTTATTTCTATGCTTGTGGTAAGGCTCTTCAGCGAAGTATTTGCTGGAAAAAGAAATTTTCCTTAGCTTCCATAGGATTGATTTGCCCGGTACCGAACCAACTAAAACCCCGTCTTTACTTAAAATCCTGCTAATTTCGTCCAGAACTTTTTCAGGGAATAAAAGATGCTCAAGCGTTTCACAGCAAATTACCGTGTTGAATTCTTCGTTATCAAAAGGCAGCCTTTCTTCGATATCATGGAGAACTAATTTTGCCCGAGGGGCGTATTTTTTGGTTTTTTCCAGATTGCGCGGATTTATGTCAACGCCGACTGACCCAGAAGGAAGATGGCGTAAAATTAGGCCGGTGCCGCAACCTAGGTCAAGAAAGCCTCGTTTGCCATATTTTTTTAATAGCCGCACGATTTCTTTTTCGCGGAAGCGATGGAAAAAAGTTTCCGGGCCTATAAATTTATCCGCGGCTTTTGTCCAGTCATAATCTTCTATACGCGAATAATATTTTTTTATATTTCTATTTGTAGCGCTCATATTGGCACCTTATTTTTATACAATCATCCGCCTACGGGCCGCATTATTATTTTTTAGCTATGCCGTAAATAGTTAATCCAAAAGGAAAGGTAAATTTATTCCGTATAAGAACAACTTCAAGGTTTAAAATTGAAAAAAGGAAGGAGTTAATAACCTTCGGGTAGCTAGCCATGTCGGAATTGAATTTCTTTTTCCCTAATAGCCTTACAAGAAATAAATTTTTTAGTATTCTAACCGCCGCTTCAAAAATAAAAAATATAAAATTCCAGTATCCAGTCTTATTTATAGTAAAACCAGCCGCTTTAACTTTGCCGCGTATTTCTTTTCGGCTATAACGCCGGTAATGTCCCAGGGCGAGATCATGAGAGCTATAGAGGGAGGGAAAAGCCGGAACCGTAAAAACGAGAAAACCGCCCTTTTTTAAAGAATTAAAAATATTTTTCAGCGCCTGCCCATCTTCTTTTAAGTGTTCCAATAGATCGAAGCAACACACGCAGTCATACTTGTCTTTTTCCAGGCAATGTTTTTCTATGTCGGCGCATAAAAGGGTTAAGCCGGGACGGGCTTCTATCCGATCCAGGGCTTCTTTACTTATATCCAGGGCAGAAACATCGCCGAAACGAAGAAGTTCATCGATCTCGAATCCAGTCCCGCAGCCAAGATCAAGAATTTTTGCATTTCCGGATTTATTGTCGATATTTCTTAAAAGAAAGGAGATAAGATTCAGCTTCGCCCGGTACCAAAAATTACTGTCACTGCCTTTTAGAGGAATATAATCCTTTAGATCCATAAATTTGTTCTATGAAAACTTAGTTATTTTTTTTCAGCTGTCTGATTCGCTTCTTTAACTTGATGAGGTTGATTACGAATTTAAATGTATCCCTTGCCAGGTTTATCTTACTCTTTCTATTATCGTAGCGGTTTTCCGACCACTCCACGGGAATCTCTTTTATCCTATATCCCAAAACGTTAGCAAAGATAATCAGTTCGGTATCAAAAAACCATTTTTCATCCTCCATAAAAGGATAGATTTTTTTAAAAATATCGCTCCGTATCGCCTTGAAACCGCACTGTAAATCGGAAAATTTATGTTTGCATGTTAAACGCGAAAGGAGATTGTATGTTTGAGAACTGCATTCACGGATGAGCGAGCGTTCGATTTTTGATTCACGGAGCAGTCTTGAACCGATAACCAGGTCGCTTTCTTTGTTAATGACGGGTAAAACCAAATCAATAATATTGTCCAGCGAGACGGCCAAATCAATGTCCATATATAAAACGATATCCGCGCTGGTTTTATTCCAGTAATTTTTAATTGCCTTCCCTTTTCCTTTCGCTAGCTCATTGACAATTTTAATCCTGGGAGAAACTAAATCCCTGCAGATTTCCTCCGATTTATCGCTGGATCCGTTATTTAAGATTACAATTTTCCAGTCAAAATCAAATTTTTTACTATGGCAAAATCGCAGTAAACGATTAATATTTTCTTTTAAAATCTTTTCTTCATTATATATTGGCAAGCAGAATTCAACTTTCATATTTTTAGCCCGAAATGCTATTTCCTTAAAATTGCTCTCCAGGGAGCAAACAATCCCTCCCGAATTATATGGCAGGATATTTTTGACTCGCCGCTCACCCGGTTTTTAAATATAATGGGAAATTCTCTAAAACTGGCGCTGGCTTTATAAAGCTCGTATTTCAATTCAATCTGGAAAGCATAGCCTGACGAACTGATTTTGCTAAGGTCGATTTGCCCTAATTTTTTTGCGTTAATGACATAAAATCCGGCGGTAAAATCGCGGATGGGCAGTCGGCAAATCAGGCGGCAATAAATATTGCCGGAACAGCTTAGGAACCTCCTCCAAGGCTCCCAGCCTTCCACTCCGCCGCCCGGAATATATCTTGAGCCTATAACCACATCGTATTTTTTGCTTTCCTTAATCATAGCCGGCAAGAATTTCGGATCATGGGAAAAATCCGCGTCCATCATGATGATTTTTCGGGCTTCAGGGTGATTCGAAAGAATGTTCTTAAAGCCCGCGAGATAAGCCCTGCCCAGACCTTGTTTTTTTTCGCGGTGAAGTAAAGAGACTTGCGGATAGCGCGAGGCCAGGTTTTTTACTAGGCGGCCGGTCCCGTCCGGAGAATTATCATCAACTACTAAAATATTTGCGTCTTCGATCAACTGAAAAAGCAAGGGGATTAATTGTGAAATATTATCCTTTTCGTTATAGGTGGGAATAATGATAAATATAGGCATGTTGGCCGGCTATCTTAAAAATAAATAATAGCTTATTCCGATAAAGGTGGTGATCATAATCAGAACGCCGCCGGCAAAGCTATTTTTCCGGCTATATGGAGCATACGCGGCGGCGAAGAAAATTAAAATCGTAAAATACCAGGGCATGAGCCAGTTAAAGAAAGTCAGTAAGAAAAAGAGGAAGGTAATTAGGGAATAGCCTATAATTTTTTCCAGGCTTTTTTCTTTAGTGAGGGCGAATTTAATTATTAATATTAAGTAGGCGGCGATAAATATTATCCGGCTTAAGGTTATGGCCGCAGAAGTGCCGCAGAATCCCAATGTGCTGAACATGGAGATTAACGGAGAAACTAAAAGAATAGATTCAAATTGGGAAATCCGATAGAAAGGGTGGATAAGGATCATTTCTCCTTCCCAGAAAGGAAAGTAAAAAAGAAACATTATAAATAAGGAAAAAGCGCCGATTAAAAGGAAAAAGAAAATTCTTTTTTTAGCCCCTTTAACGCGGGACAAAAGCCCTAATAAAATAAAGGGAGAAAATATAAGGCTGGTGATTTTAACAAAAAAGGAAAGTAATATCGCCGCCCAGGAAAGAAAATGTTTTGTCCGGGATAAATGAAAAGCCGCTAAGGCCGCCATGAGGAGGAAGATTATTATAATATCGTTATGGCCGTTTAGCGAAATTTCAAAAAGGATTAAAGGGTTCCAGCCGTAAAGGAGCAGGGCGGTTTTGTCTTTAAAAATTTTATGCATAAGCCAAAAAGTAAGGGCGTTGGCGGCGACAAAGAAAATTTTGAAGGATAGTAAAGTCAGAAGAAGGCTGTGTTTAAAGATTATCGTTAGAAGGCCGGTCAAATAAATAAATAGCGGGCCGTAGGGAGAAAGATGGGATGACCAGCGGTTGTTTATTACGGGGTAAAAATCGTCCATTTTAAATTGGCTGTAACTGGCCAAATAGGGATTGGCATGGTGGACGGAAAAAACCCTCGCCTGATAAATATAAGAATAAATGTCATTAGAGGTGATGGGCGGCACGAACAAGAGAGTTATATTAAAGAGGAAAAAGAAGAAAAAAATTATTTTTACGGGCGGCTGGACCTTTTCTATCTGTAGCCAGGAAAAAATGTACACCAAGAGGCTTAAAGGAAGCAGTAAAATCGCGTAATGAAAAAAAAATTCATTGGCAGTTACCAAGGTTTTTTCTCCCACCCGTTCCTTTAGCGGCCAGACAAAATAAAAAAATAAATAAGTAATTTCGCTAAATATTCCGCAGGCTATCAAAGGATATTTATTGCCTGACAAAAATCGCCGCCACGCTGTCATCATAAATTTGCTTCCAGTTTTTTGAACTTTTTAGAAACTCCAAGAGCTCATTTTTTCCGCCTTCGCCATCTTCTTTGATGGAAAAAAATTTCTTTTCCCAATAATTAAATTTATATTCATTTTCCTTCGGACGGATCAAAACCAGCCGGATATTATATTGGTCAAGCATCCCGGGAAGGTTCTTTTTCGAGTAGAATTTCAAATCCTCCTCCAAAAAACTATGGCCGTTAACGGGGTATTGGGGCAGGCGGCCGTCGATGAATATTTTTCTTTGGGGATAGGCCCAGATTAAATATCCGCCCCAGGCATAGTCATTAAAAATATTCAGGCTGTCGTACTGGGGATGGCTTTTTAGAAAATTGACCGCCGCGTAAGGATAGTCGCCGGAGAATTTTTTAAAAGGGTCCAAGGTAAAGTTGGTCCTTAAAAGAAGGCTTAGGCAGATGAGGATAAAAGTAAATATTAAGAAGGGGCGGGCAATCTTTGAACTGAAATTAAAAAAGTCGTCCTTCCCGTTTAAATCGAAAATTTTGCCGTAATTTTTTATAACCAAAGGAAAGGCGCTGATAAAAAATATTGGGAAATGCCTTTTGGATTTAAAGGAAAGGATCATGAAAAAAACAAGAAGGGAAAGCTCCCAAAGGCTGATTTTCTTTTTCCGGTTATTTTTGTCGATAAAAAATAAGATAATGCCGGCTAAGGAAAAAGATAAAAAAACAATTTGCCAATAGGCCAAAGGCAAATACCAGGAAGGAAGCCATTCGGTAATATGGGTCATGTAAAAAGTATCGCTATAGCCTTTTAAAAATTCATAAAGTTCGAGGCCGTAGGCGGTAACCATAGTCGCCAAAGCGTTTAGAACTATTATTCCCGAAAAAATAAAAATTTGATTTTTGGTTAAAGGCGATCCAAGCTCGAACGGGACAACCGCCTTCGAATCCTTAAAATAGGCTGCCAAAAATTTTTCAAAAATTTTTATTCCCAGCCAGAATACTAGAAGGAAAAGCCCTATCAAAAAGCTGGCGTGAGAGGAAGCCCAGAAATAAAATAAAGGGATTAGCCAAAATAATATCCGATAATTCCTTTTCTTCTCAAAATTGGAAAGTATGGAATATAAAAGCGCCAAGCACAAAATCCCGATCTCCTGCATCCGGACGCCAAGGTGGGGGGACATGGCGATTACTCCCATAGTTAAAAAAAGAACGGTCAGGAGGACATAGCCTGGCTGGTCCCCTGCTTCGTCTTCTACCGATCTATGGACGATAAATAAGGTCAAGACTGCTAAAAGGGCAAAGAATATATTTAAGCCAATGTTAGATAAATTTTGATAAATCCAATAAGCCGCTACATTTAATAGCCATTCATGGTCTACCCAAGTTTTTCCTTCTAGGGTATAATTGTAATAGTTGAGATGCGGGACGTGCCCGTCGCGGATGATATCTTTACCGACTTTTAAGTGCCATCCCAAATCAGGGTCAAGGTAGGAAAAAGAATTGTTAAGAAGAAGGCAGAAAAGAAAGATATAAAAAAGCGCCCAGAAAACATTTTTAAAGGAAAATAGCTGGCTTATTTTTTTTGAGGCTGACGGCATGAAATTTTAACGAATAAGCGAGAGCCGGAATTAATTTTTATTGTAGCATAGATGGGCGCATTGCAATATAGAAGAGGGAATGGTAAAATTTACCAAAGGAAACTAAAACCGAACATAAGCGGCTTAAATATTATTTATATACTCTAAAAAGAGCTAAAAATTATGAGCAAATGGACTAAGAAAATAAGCATCGCCCTTTTTGTGATGCTTCTGGCCGTCACCTTGTTGCCGGTCGGGCCGGCCGCGGCGACGACAACTAATTTCGGCCTTGAATACGCCGGGAACCTTGGACTTCAAAACACCAACCCGAAGAACCTGATCGTTAATGTTATCCAGGTGGCCTTGGGGTTTCTTGGGCTGATAGCGGTAATAATCATCATAGTCGGCGGGTTTTATTGGATGACGGCTGGCGGCAATGATGAAAAAGTTACGACCGGAAGAAAATATATAGTTAACGGCATTATCGGCCTGGTAATAATTTTAGCGGCTTACGGAATTACTTCCTGGGTAATTACCACCTTAAACACCGAAGTTCTTACATAATGACGTTCATGTTAAAGGTTAAATTTATTAATTTATTAACAAAGAGATTCCTATTATCTTCTCTTTATCAAGGAAGGGGGTGAATTATGAAAAAAAATTTAGTAAAACTATTGATGATTGTATTTTTAATGCTACCGGTTCTTTCTTTAGCGGCTATGCCGGCCTTAGCAGCGACAGAAGCTAATACTCTTTTTGGGTTAAATACTGGCGAACAAATTGGTCTGGGCAACACCGGTCCGAAAGATATCATTGTTAATCTAGTCCAGGTGGCCTTGGGATTCTTAGGGATTATCGCCGTTATTATTATCTTGATCGGCGGATTCAAATGGATGACCGCCCAAGGGAACGACGATAAAGTCGCCGAAGCGCGAAAATTAATTCAGGCCGGAATAATCGGCTTGGTTATTATTTTAGCGGCCTGGGGAATTACTTACTGGGTTATTCAAACGATTTGGAACGTTACCTAGGTAAAACGGCCTCTTTAGCTTTTTTAAAGGGGCCGACTGCTTTGCGCATGATTAGTTCGTGCCTAAAGCAGTCTTTAGCCAAAATTTTTTGACTATGAAATTTAACCTCTCCATATCTAAATCAGCTTTACCGGCTCTGGTTTTCGTATTTTTCCTTTTTTCCCCGATTCAGTCTTTTTGGCTGGGGGCGGAAAAAGCCTCTGCTGACACTTATGCGAGTAATGCTATGACCGGCCTAAATACCACCGCCGACAATGCTTTTGGAACGGGTTATTCTTCCTCCCAGTCAAGCTTTAACATATATACCGCGGCCGGCAAGTATGTCGGGGTCGCCCTGACTTTTTTAGGGATTATATTTTTAGGGCTAATGATGTACGCCGGGGCCGCCTGGATGATGGCTCGGGGCAATGCCGAAGAATCAAAAAAAGCTATGTCTATGCTAAACGACGCCATGATTGGCCTTATTATCGTCCTCGGCGCCTACGCTTTAACGAAGTTTATCGGTAATATTCTTATCGCGAAGTAAATATATCAAATGAAATATTTATTACTATCCATTTTTATTTTATCAATTTGTTTTTCCGCGGTTTTACTCGCGAGCGCCCCTCGCCTTGAAGCGGCCGGAATTAATGATGCTTTTGACGCCAATTTAAAAAAATTCAATACCGGCGCGGGATTCAAAGAAGATACCGATAAAGACGCTTTATTCAAATATATCGGCAAAGCGGTTAATCTCATGATCGTCGCTTTAGGGATAATATTCCTTTGCCTCATAATTTACGGCGGCTTGGAATGGATGCAGGCGATGGGAAACGACGAAAAGGTAAAAAAGGCCCAGGATATAATGAGGAACGCGGTTATCGGACTGATTATCGCGGTCGGGGCGTACGCTTTGGCTAATTTCGCGACCACCGCTTTGGGATTTTTACTCGAATAGCTATGAAAATATTCAAGAATAAAAAGTTTTTCGCGGGGGTTATTCTTTTTGCTTTTTTCTTGTTCAACTTTTTGCTCATTTTCCCCAGCGCGTCTTTTGCTGAAACGGAAAGTACGAAAAATGTCCTGACCAATAAAATGAAGATAGTGGCGACTAACGCGGGTTATGCCGCGGTTACCAGCGATTCGCTAAAACAAATTTTTGGCGCCGCCATCAAAGCCTTTCTTTCCCTCCTTGGAATATTATTTTTGGTATATGTTATCTACGGCGGCTATAATTATTTGGTCGCCCATGGCGAAGAAGAGAGGATAAAAAAGTCGCTGGCGACAATCCGCCAGGCAATAATCGGATTATGCATTATCGTTGGCGCTTACGCGATCTGGTATTTTATATCCAGCTACTTGATTAAATAAAATGAAAAATTTTCTGTTAAAAATTTTATTCGCCTGCCTCATATTTTTTCCGTCCTCCTGCCTCGCCGCGTCCTTTCTTAATAGCAATTTAAGCGGAGATATAAAAAATTTCGCCCAAAATACTGCTACTTACGGAGGATATGAAACCGGCGGGACAGTAAGCATAGGTTCGGTAATCGCGGCGATCTTAACCGGGTTTTACGCGATTTTAGGCTTGATATTCGTTATTTTGATCGTTTTAGCCGGCTTCAAATATTTAAACGCCCGGGGTGACGAGAAGAAAACCCAGGAGGCCCTAGACCAAATCCGCCATGCGGTAATCGGACTGGTAATAATAGTCGCCGCATACGTAATTACCTATTTTGTTTTCTATTATCTTCCCTGGAGCGGAGGTGTAGGAAACCCTAGTGGAGGATAGTTAAATTAAAAAATTGTTCTCAAAGAAAAAAGGACATCACGCGTGATGTCCTTTTTGAATACAGAGGGTATGGCCCAAGAAAAGGGCTTTTATTGGATGTACTGAACCCAGCCGTATTCTTCCCCCTCAAATTTTACCTTCTTGAGAGGGGTTACATGAAACTTTTCGCCGGCTTTGGCCTCCCGCCCATCTTCCCAGCGAACATAATACCACCCGAAGGGGAGATTGGCGTATTCCTTTCCACCGCCGTCAAGAACAAAAACGGCCACCGGCTCCCTCCCGCCGTTCCTGAAGACCTTGGCGGTCCTAAGGGATGACATTCGGTTGAATACCAGGCCATAGTTGGCCGGGCCCCAACCGCCTTCCTGGCCAGTCGAAAGAGCAGAATGTTTTTCCATCATATCCGCCTCCTTCTTAATCTGATAGGCCCTAGCCATTGACTCGGGATCGAGCGGAGGAGCCAAAAGAGAATAATTTACCTCCTCAAAGGTCGCTCCATTTGATGTTAGATTCAGACGAGCCTCTCTTACTCCGCCACAAGCGGTACAGAGGCAGACAATAGCCAAAATTGCCAACACATTTTTCATTTTCTTTCCTTTTCTGAATGGGTGAAAAAAATGGAATGCCTAAAGAATTACACGGATAGAATGGCCTTCACTAAAGCCGCTTAACCCGTGTGATTCTTAGATATTTTAAAAGATCGAATTTTCTGCCTGTTTTTGATAAAAAATTATCCTCCCGACAAAATATATGGCCAGGAAACATTTTAATATAGCATATTTTAATATAAAAGTCAACTGTTGTGAAAATTCTCAAAATATATTATTTTATAAGCAAGCGCATACGCTAAAATTCGTAAAATAAGCGGTATTGTGCCGCTCTTTTTATATTAAACAGCTTCACGTATCACTCGAGGGGGAGAGATCATGAAGAGAAGAGTATTTTTATGTTGTTTGCTACTCACCATTTTTTTATCCTTTCCTGCTTTTGTCTTCTGCCAGGACGGCAAAGCGCTCATAGCTTTCGGGGACCCCATCGAATACAGTTACGGTGGCAAGCCTTCAAAAGTTATCCCGATTATTGAGTATCAGGATGGCCAGCGCCGATCCGTCGGAACAGAAATCCGCATCACCGGAAAAGAGATTTTCTTTATCAGTTATACTAAGTTCGGATGCCTTCTCGACTTTTTTCCTGGAGTTAATGGCGAGGTAGTGATTATTACCTCGTATGGCATCTTCGCTAAGCGCGACTCCAGTCCGGAAATTTTTGAAGTCTGCAGACTGGGGGCAAAAGAGGAGCTTAGCAGCTTCGTTAACTTTGACCCTGAACATCCAAGGGTGTTTCAGTACACAATCTTGGATGCGTCGACAAATTGTCCCAGGGGCATTATAAAGTACGACCTGGACAGAGGACAATTTAACCGTGAAAAGATTGGGAGGAAGCCATGCAGCTAACGAAAGCCCCGAAAAAGGTTTGGTCATTTTTGGTCTGGTGGCTGGCTACTGACCCAGAGGGTAAACCGGAATATCTTGACCGCTGGCTGACCTGGCCGAACCTCATAACTTTCACCGGCATGGTGTCGGCTGTTGTCCGCTTTGCTCTGGTCGCGGATTCTGGGCTTCAGTGCTCAATAATTACCCTCTGGCTTGTCATCTTCGAGAGTATTACTGACGTCGCCGACGGGCTCGTCGCAAAGTGGACCGGGCAAAAATCCCGAGTGGGAAAGGCGGCCGACCCGATTCGGGATAACTTGACTGCTGGTGTTTCGATTTGCCAGTATGGGATAATTATTGCCTTCGGCTTCTTCCTGTATTGGCAGATAATTGTCATGATCCTGGCGGAGATTAGCATCTGGGCGTTGGGATGCGGCCGCTATATCGCCAGCCATCATATAATGGGAAAAATTCGGAGAGTAATTCAGATAGGGATATTTTCCCTCCTGATTGTCGCCGAGTTTCCGGATTTTCCCTGGCCGTT
>Ga0172379_10010699_pt1 | contig 11054 bp, 5 predicted proteins | sample GrowelOW334metaG_FD_119756 | JGI IMG/M metagenome (GOLD analysis project Ga0172379, IMG submission 119756) | Groundwater microbial communities from an aquifer near a municipal landfill in Southern Ontario, Canada - Groundwater well OW334 metaG | ecosystem: Environmental > Aquatic > Deep... | reverse complement strand
CCTAAATGTATCTGCTCCGCTACCGCCGGTTAGATTTCCGAAATTGGTAAATGTCGTACCATCAGAGGCAGTTCCTCCGTCATTTGCATTTATGTCCCAGTTTCCTCCGGTATCTTTTCCTATTATTGTATTTGCTGAACTAAATGTACTTGGACCGATGAAAGAACTTATATTGCTAAAAGTTCCTCCAATTCCTGTAGCTGTCGCTGCTTGAAGATTTATGGAAACTAAACTTGAATATGCGGTTGCGCTATTATAATCGATAGTATTAGCTCCCGTAATTCCTCCATCTAGATTTCCAGATATTGTATAATTGCTATGGAACCTAAATGTATCAATTCCGCTTCTTCCTATTAATGTACCGAATGAAACGAAATTAACGCCATTTGTTCCGTCCCCTGCATCGCCGGAATCGTTACCGGTTATGTTGAATATATTCCCGCTTGAGCTTCCTGTAAATGTATTCGAACCTGCTCCCCCTGTTATGTCAGTTATATTAGAAAATCCTGTCAGCATTTCATCTGTTCCGCCTGCCCCAGTTGCTGTATATCCAGATATAGTAATATTTACTGCATTTGTATAATTAATTTTATTTACACCTCCAACTCCCCCATTAATACTTCCAGAAATAGTGCCTAAAACATTGAATGTATCATCTCCTGATCCTCCTATTAGTGTGTAAAAATTAGTATAATTAACACTATTTGTTCCATCTCCTACATTTCCTTGAGCTATACCTGTCATATTCCAGATATTACCGCTATTGGTTCCTGTAAGCGTATTAGAAGATCTACCAAATAGGTCTGTTATATTGCTAAACCCTCCTGCTATTGCTGCATTTGTTCCACTTGCACCTGTTGATGTATATGAACTTATTGTTACATCTATTGATGTTGTATATGCGAAAAAATCTAGAGCATTTGTTCCACTTGTTCCCCCATTTATTGCTCCAGTTACTGTTGCACCATTTGCAAATATAAATGAGTCATTGCCGCTACCACCGGTTATTTGTCCGGTTACATCTCCTCCATTCAAATTATATGTATTAGTTCCTGCATTTCCATTTATATTAGTTACACTTCCAGATGATAAGTTAAAGGTATCATTTCCTATCCCGCCAGATAAAGTTCCAAAAGAAGCGAAGGCAGCATGAGGACCTCCTCCATCACTAACGCTTCCCGAATTGCTGCCTGTAATGTTAAAAGTATTTCCACTGCTGACACCCATAAGGGTATTTGAAGCAGACCCTCCTATAATGCTTTTAATATTGGTAAAACCTGCTGTTATTGATCCATCTGCTCCGCTTACACCATAAAATAAATATGCATTTAAAATTACATCTGTTGATGTTATATATGCTGAATAATCCAAAGTATTAGTTCCGCCTGCTCCGCCATCTATAGTCCCTGATATCGTCATGCCATCTGCAAATACAAATGAGTCATCACCGTTTCCTCCATTTATTGTTCCAAATGATGTAAAATTAACGCTATTTGTTCCATCTCCTGCATTTCCTGAATTATTTCCTGTAATGTTAAAAGTATTTCCACTGTTGACACCTGTAAGAATATTTGGAGCAAATCCTCCGAGAATACTTGTTATATTGCTAAAACCTGCTGTTATTGATCCATCAGTTCCGCTTGCTCCTGTAGATGTATAAGTACTTAGAGTTATATCCGTTGATGTTGTATACGCCGAATAATCCAAAGTATTACTTCCGCTTGTCCCGCCATTTATTGTCCCTGATATCGTTATGCCGTCTGCAAATACAAATGAATCATCACCGCTGCCGCCTGTTATAGTACCCGTTACATTCGCTCCTACATTAATTACATTTGTCCCGGCAGTTTCAGTCAAATCTATTATTTCTCCTGTTACATCTACAGTATCATTGCCGCTGCCGCCGATAAATTTATTTATGTTAGTAATACCGGACCCCGTTCCAGTTGCATTTCCATCAGGCAAAGTAATTGTAACAGCTGAAGTGTATGCAGAATAATCCAATGTATTGTTTCCAGTCACACCTCCATTTATAACACCTAAAACACCAAGCCCATCATTTAATGTAAATGTATCATCACCATCTCCACCTAATAAATCCGTGATATTTGTAAATTCTATATTTCCCACTCCTCCGGGATTTAAAAAACCATGACCATTGCTTGTTGTTATCGACCAAGAATTTGAAGAAGCAATACCATCCATGCTAAGTGTATTAGTTACATCCAATCCCGTGCCGCCTGTGATGCTGACAAGCTTATAAGCTTCTAAAAACTGATAAAAATTTGATAAGCCTGCTCCGGAATCAAATTTCTTTATTCCGGTAAAGTTAAAAACTGGAGCTACTTCTTCTAATGGCTGGACATAACCGGCATAATCAGCTGATACATACCATAAATTGCTGCTATATAAGCCTGCATATGAAAACTTTAATGCATGATCATAATTTGAAGTTCCATTAACGTAATAATTTCCGCCGGAAGAACTATATGTATAATTATTAATTGTACATGTTCCCGCAGATGCTGATCCCATATTGAGGCTTAAGTTTTTAGCTGCAATGTTGATATTTCCGACGGTAGAAATTGTATTTCCATAAACACTCAAATTCTTGGACAATGTAGTAATTCCGCCTATTTGGACAACATGGGAACCATTTGGTTGCCCGATTGAAACCGAACCTACATTTGTGGAATTCCACTGCAGGGTCGTATTTGGAATAACTAATGTTCCAGTTCCGCTTCCAATACCTATCGAAGTTCCCGAATTATAGGCCTGTATTTCCAAACCTCCTGAAGTATTAAAATTTTTAGTTGTTGTCGAATATGAATATATATCATTTTTTAAAATTATTTTTCCCGTGTTGTTATTAATGATTGCCGAAGAAGCAAGACTGATTCCGGTATTGGTCGGCGCACCCGGGCAATAACCTGCCAAACTAATATCGGAACTTCCTTTCCCTTCAATCAGTCCATTATCAAATTTAATTCCAACCCCAGTTCCAGCTCCAAGTCCTGTTAAAGAAATAGCTCCTCCTTCAGAAGTAATTTTAGTCGTGCCATTTGTCATTTGGATTCCTGGGCCGCTTGACCCGGAACCAGTCCCTCGAACTGTGATGATTCCGCTTGTTGAGCTTAGTACGCTGTTATATAAATAAGAGCCTATTCCTGATAAGCCAATTCCACCTGCTGTTCCATCAAGACGTATCTCTCCTGAAGTGGTAGTAATTCCTGCTGTGTAAACTGGGTTGCATTCCCATAAAGCGATACCATAACAATTATTTGTACCACTTCCTCCAGTACCAGTAATTACAATACTTCCTGAATTTGTTTTAAGAGAGGATTCTATTATAAGAACTCCTTCAAGAGTAGTATTAGCTGATGATGCGCCTTCACCAAAAATTATAATGTCTCCTCCATTGGTTGTAATTTTACTATCACTAAGAGAAACCCCATGATTAGTTCCCGATGTTCCTCCAACCCCCTCTAAACACACCCCCCCATTACTCGAGCTGTTGGTAGTTATATTTAAATTTTGTAAACTAATTCCAGTATAACTTGCAGAGCCAATTCCCTTTCCTTGTAAAAAAACAGCAAATGGTCCAATAGCAGAACCTGTATATGTTGATGTGATAGATGGTGCTCCGCCAGTTCCTACGGCAATATTTCTATCGGCGATTATTGTCAAAGTAGTGGCCGCGCTCCAAGAAATTATCACATTGTTATCTATACTTATAAATCCGCTTCCTGAGCTGCCATTAGATGTGCTTATGCTAACTGAGCTTGAATTGAGAAGCGTGCTAAGATGTCCTGAATAGACATAACATGGATTTTGTTCACCAGGACCCGGATTATAATTCGCAGTAAGGGGAGGAACACTCGAAGCTGTTGCCCAAATTGCAATATTCGATGGATCCAATAGCACATTGCCGTAAACCCCATTCAAAGCCGAAGTATCAACTTTTCCTCTAAATTGTAGATCTTTTAAACAAGAAATCTCTACGAATCCTCCATCCCCTGCATTATTTCCTCCTTTTGCAAGAGTATTTCCTTCGTATAAATTTAAATCATCCGACCAAAAAATTACTTTTCCTCCATTTCCTTCTACCTTCGCGCTTGCATCAATCGTAGCTGTTTTAGAAGTTGTTAGAATTTTTGCATTTTTTATGCTTTGATTCTTCCCCTGATAATCTCCGCCAATTAATATTTCTCCGCCCATCTTTTCTGATGATGCATCAATTATTGCATTATCTTTTATGTGGATTTCATCTCCTAGAATGTGAATAACTCCGCCATTTTGATCATTGGAAATTATCTGACCGGATATGTCTACTTTTCCATCTGCAATTAAAAAAACTTTTCCTTCTTTTTCCTGTATTCCCTGAGCTTTTATTATTCCTTCCTGGTTTATGGCAAGAGAATAAATATTCCCGTTAGATGCGTTCAGTTTTACCTGGACGGCTTCAATTGATCCTTTATTGTCTATCAAGCTATCACTTTTGACTAATGCATCAGCTCCGTCTTCTTTTAATAAGACATTTGCTGAAGCCAGCATTGAAACATTATTATTTTTTGATCTGATCTCTCCGAGATTTTCAATAATCGGAGCTATTAGAATTACCTCTCCGTTTAAGCCGTCGATTGTTCCCAGATTTTTGATGGAGGAGCGTAAATCGCTTGAGAAATTCAGATCTTTATTATTCAAAAACTCAGAGTTCTCAAGATCAAGCGTTGATGCAATAAATCCATTAGTATTTATTTTTCCATCAGGGCCTATTAATATCCCCTTTTGATTTATCAAGTAGATTTTGCCATTGCCCTCTAATCTTCCATAGATTTTAGAAATATCATTTCCTGTTACCCTATTAAGTATTTTCGATGAAGATGACGGTTGAATAAATTTGGTTATTTCATCGGAATTTATTGAAAAATCCTTCCACTCGATTATAGTCTTATCAGTATTTTGATTTATAAAAACAGAGTTGTCATCTCTTTTGAAATCAGCTTCGCCATGAACTACTTTTTCACCAGTTGGATTTGCAATTATAAACCATGGAAACAATACGAAAATAAACTTATTAAATTTCATCGTATTTCCCAAAAAACATTTAACTGATGTCTTGAAATAATTTTTTTGACTTCTTTTAAAAAACCTAAAAAAATATCGAACATATAAAAACATTTCTTTTCAAGCTTACTTAAAAAATCTCTTAAATTGATCAATAAAAAAAATAAATAAATAAATCTTTTAAACATTTTTATGCCTTAGGTTTATCTATAAAAAAATGTTAAATATTTATCTAGTTAAATAATTATAAATTTCATTGAGGAATTTGTATTTTAAATACATTTTTTTGAGAAAGCGGAAAAATAATAAGTTAAAAAAACAAAAAAATATCTGAAAATTATAAATCGTTAAAGCTAAATCTGAGGTTTGAATGTTTTTATAATCAACAATTTAAATTATATTTTTCATCTCGAAAATTTAAGTTGAAGAACAAGATTTAAATCGACATATCCCATCCAATAAGCAATCATCTTAACATCATCTGAAACCAAATTAATTTTAAAATTATCATTTTCTAAAGCGGACAAATCTATAGGAGTACTCCAATCACGTATATCATTTGAGCTATCGGTTTCCTGAACTATTAAATTTTTAGACTCATTTATTTTTCTCCAGGACACTAAAACCTCAGTCATGTTTTTTGTACAAATTTTAGGGGAGTAAAGGATATTTTCAGATCCGGATAAATTTTGAGGGGCAGACCAATTTTGTAACCCATCAGAGCTTTTTGTAAAGCAAATTTCATCATGTAAACCATTATTTTTTTTCCATATGACCACAGCTTCTTTATTTATGCAAAGACAATCAAAATCATCTGAATTATAATCTTCTTCCGAAAGAACTACCGGCAAAGACCAATTTTGCAAGTTGTTCAGAGAGTGTATTTCTTTAACTCTTGAATTTTTATTATATGTTGAAAAAGCTACAATTACATCTGAGCCGTTTGTAATCATTTTGTATTCAAATTTTTCGACAACATCTGACAAACTTATAGGCAAAGACCAGCTTTGTATGCTATCTGAACTGTGAGACTCTTTTATCTGAAATTTATTCCAATCATAAGAGCCCCAGATTATAATAGCTTCCGAGAAGTCGTTTATTACCACCAAAGGTTTTGAAACGCCGCATCCGCTCTCAGTTATAGCAAAAATCTCCGACCAGTCTTGAAAGTTATTCGAACTTTTTTTAATCTGGATTTGGTCACCAACTACCCAAGTAATTACAGCATCTCCACTTGAAGTTAGTGCAATATCAGCATCACAGGCATGATTTTTTTCATCTGACAAATAAACCTGCTCGGACCAGGCTTGAAAATTTTCTAAAGTATGTATCTGGGTTATTCTATAATAATTTCCATCAAATTTTCTAAATATTACAATTATCTTTCCATCATCGGTTATCGCTATTTTGGGTTCTTGGGAAATTTGATCAGATTGTGTTAGAAGAATCGGATCCGACCACTTCTGTAATGAGTTCGAACTATAAGAAAATTGAATCACATTTGTTTCTCCGTCAAATATTTCCCATACTGCCACCGCTTCGCCATCCAATTTATTAATTGCAATTTGAGCATTTATTGCATTGTACCCCAAAGGAGATAGATTGATCGTCTCGCTCCAATTCACATCAGCATATGAATAATTAATCAAAAAAATAAAAAAAATTAATATTTTTTTCATCGCGGCCTCTTATTAAAAAAATTCAAGGAAATATTAAAACAATATTTTAATATTTTTAAATTGAAAAATCATTTAGAAATTTTAAAAGAATATTTAAAAATTTGTAAATTTTTCACAAAAATTTTTTTTGTTTTTTGTTTACAATCTTTTCTTGGAAAAAGAAAAAAAATAATCAGAATTATTAAAAATTTAATTGTTTAAAATTGATAAAATTATATATGTGTTTTAATATCAGTATAAGATAAAAATAACACAAAAAATTACCATCGGTAATAAATGAAAAAGAGACACTCTAATCTAATAGCTATAGTAGTTATATTAGCAGGAGTTTATTTTTTAAGCAGAAACTCCAAATATTACGATATTGAAAAGAAAAACGCTTTTCTGGAAGAAAACAGTACAAATTTTTATTCAAATGATTTGATAGAAAGCTTTGATTTTGTAGCCTCATCTGATAATCAAATACCGCAAAAAAATGACCTTCCCGATCTTAATGCAAATAAAAAGATATCAGATTTAGCTGATATCTCAGATATAAAAATAATAGAAAATACCCCAGATCTGCTTGATAACATTATTGAAAATGAAATTTTATCAGATGAAAAAAATTTAAAAATTACAGAAAAAGCTAGCGCAAATGTTTTAACTCAAAATACGATTACGGAAGAAAAACAAATTTCTCAAAACAATGATCTAAAACACGATAATCTATCACCGGGTCAAGAAAAAAAAGTAATTCAAAATTATCAAGTAGAAGATCAAAAAATTATTGGAGATATATTTATTTATGATAATAAATATACCAACTCCGATTTCATAAAAAAAAGTTTGCACGTTAAGAAAAATGATCCTCTAGATCTAAAACTTTTAAATAAACATCTTTATTTTCTTAATCTAAACCCTTTTAGGAAAATAGATTTGTACTTATTAAAAAAAGATTCAGAGTACGATTTAAATTTTTTAGTAGATGATAGATTTCCCTTAAGAGTTTATTCTGAAGCAGACAATACCGGGCTTAAATTGCTGGACAGAAATAGAGTCTCATTCGGATTTGATTGGAATAAGGCTTTTTTTATAAACAGCATATTATCTTATCAATATTTAGCTTCCTATGATTTTAAGAAATTTCAATCTCATACTTTGAATTGGACATTTTTTCTTCCTTGGGAAAATTTAATAAAAATATTCGGAAACTACTCGCAGATAGAAATAGATCATCAGATCCCCATGATAATTAAAACGGCAGGTTTTTCTTCTCAACTATCTTTTAGATATGATGTTATCCTCCCAATGATAAAAAACATTCTGCATCATGATATAATTTTGGGATTTGATTTTAAAAGAACTGACACAAATTTGCTTTTTTCAAGGTTTTTGGCAACAAATGATATACCTGTCAATCTAACACAGTTTTTATTGTCTTATAAGTTAAGTTCTTATTTTAATATTTGTGAAACCGATTTAATCTTAGAATTATACTCTTCTTTTGGACAGCTAATCCCAGATGAACAGAATTATAGATATAGAGTTTACAGATCCTTTGCAAAAAACCGATATGTTTATGGAAAAGGATTTTTATCAAACTTATTCTATCTTCCGAAAGATTTCTTGTTTTCATTAATGCTCACAGCCCAACTAGCAAATGAGAATTTACTCCCTTCTGAAACCCTGGGAATAGGCGGATATAATACAGTTAGGGGTTATTATGAAAGAGAGATTAATACTGATTCAGGAGTGATAGTGAATGCAGAAATAAGAAGTCCTTCAGCATCTTTTCTGCCAGGAAAAAGAGATTCATTCCAGCTGCTGGCTTTTCTAGATTATGGGTTGGGATCTTTGCATACAGCAAAGTCTTTTGAGGAAAAAACAAAGTATTTGCTCAGCTGCGGTCCCGGAATCAGATATTCAATAAATACATATTTAGCCGCAAGATTGGACTGGGGAATAAGGATCAAAAATTCTGAAATACCAAGCCAAGAGAAAAGTTTATTACATTTTTCGGTAAATCTTAGCTACTAAGAAAATTAATCGGGATCTGATTCTTTCAGGTCTTTTGGCTTTTGGGGAATAACTATCCAAGCAATTAAATATAATAATACCATAGGGATTACTGCAGTTATCAAAGTAATTATTAAAAAAAATATTCTAACAACCGCATAATCGATTGAAAAATACTCCCCAAATCCAGAACAGATACCTGCTATTATTCTATTGTTAGATCTATATAATTTTTTCTTCTTATAAAATGAATTTTCTTCAGGATTTATTGGTATAATAAATATTCCGATAAGGTAAATAATTAAAAATGGAATTACTGCTGTTATAAAAGCAAGTAAAACAAAAATTAGCCTGATAATCGTTGGATCAATTGAAAAATATTGCCCTAGGCCAGAACAAATTCCTGCTATTTTTTTGTCTTTTTGAGATCTATATAATTTTTTCATTTTTAATAATTAAATAAATAAGTTATTGGTTCTTTATTCTGCACCCTTTTAATAGTTTCTGCAATAAGCGGGGCCATCGATATCTGAACAATTTTTGAGGATATATCCTGTTTTAAAGGAATTGTATCTGTGATAATTAATTGCTCAAAATCAGAATTTTCTATCTTTTCAATAGCATTTTTTGAAAATATCGGATGAGTAACGCATGCATAAATTTTATTCGCGCCTTTTATTTTAAGAGCTTTAGCTGCCTGGACTAAAGTTTCACCGGTATCGCAAATATCATCAATCATAATTACGTCACATCCTTTGACTTCGCCAATTAAAGATATCTTGTCAACGACACCAGGCTGCAGTCGATGTTTGACTATTAACGATAACCTTGCATTGATTCCGTATTGATTTAATCCGTCTATCAAGCTTCTTGCTCTATTCAGTGCTCCTGCATCCGGCGCAACTACAACTAGTTCATTTAGTCCTTTTCTTTCAAAATAAGGCACAAACATTATGCTTGTTTTAAGATTTAGAACAGATATATTGTGAAAAAAACCTTGTATCTGAGAACAATGCAGATCTAATGTTATAACCTGATCCGCTCCGATATCTTCTAAAATCATAGAAATATCTGAGGCTGAGATAGGAGAATAATCATGAGTTTTTCTATCCTGTCTTGCATATCCAAAATAAGGCAGAACCACTATTATTTTATCAGCATTAGCTCTTTTGCATGCCCTTATCATTAACATAAGTTCAACTAAATTATCATTAACTGATGATTGTTTTGTAGAACATATTGACTGCAAAATATATACATTTTTACCCGAAACGTTTTCATCAAGTTCAATCCTAATCTCGCCATCATTATATTTTCCTATATTGGCCTGAGATAAATTAATTCCTAATATGGAAGCAACATCTTTGGCAAGAATGGGATTTGAAGTTCCGGAAAAAAATTTAATCGAATCCTTTTCCATTTCTTTTGGAGACACGTTTTCAAATGTTCCATACAAAGAAACCGAAAACAAAAAAAGTATTAAAAATGTAATTTTTTTCATCAATAAATCCTTTTAATTAACCAACGTACCATTATCATAAGATGAGATTACAATTTCACCATTTTTTTCATATTTTTTCTTTTTACCATGAAGTTTATCTTCTTTATATTCCTGCTCTAAACAAATGTTTCCATCTTCATCATATTTATTGACCTGGCCATGTTTTTTTCCATCTTTATACTCACCTAAAAAAATTATTTTACCTTTTTCATTATAATATGTGCTCTTTCCATTCAATAAATTATTTTTATAATAATTTACTGCAGAGATCTCTCCGTTCGGATGGAATAATTTTTCTTCCCCTTCTTTCATGTCCTTAACAAAAAATGATTTTTTAAAAGTCTGCCCCCCCATAAAATACTGGACAGCTTCGCCGTCTTTCAAATCGTTTTTGTATTCTACTTTCATTATCGGGATTCCTTTAGGATTGTATAAGAAACAAAAACCATTTTTTTTGCCGTCCTTATAAGAATAAGTTGCTATTTTGGTTCCCTTTTCATCATATTCATTTACAATATTCTGCAATTTATCATTTTCATATTGAGCTTCAAAAGCCATAACTTTATTACCATCTTTTGAAGTGGGGTAATATATTTTATAAGGTCCGTTTTTTCTGTTGTTTTTATAAACATATAGCATCTCTCTACCATCAGGCATTTTCTGAAAATATTCACCTTCGAGGCTTCCTTTAACATATGTTGCTTTTTCAAGCGATTCGCCGTTTTTATCATATAATACTTTCATTCCGTCAAATTCACCATGAGTATAGTTTACTATAGCTTCTTTGGATCCGTTTACATGAAATGTTT
>Ga0172379_10010698_pt1 | contig 11055 bp, 6 predicted proteins | sample GrowelOW334metaG_FD_119756 | JGI IMG/M metagenome (GOLD analysis project Ga0172379, IMG submission 119756) | Groundwater microbial communities from an aquifer near a municipal landfill in Southern Ontario, Canada - Groundwater well OW334 metaG | ecosystem: Environmental > Aquatic > Deep... | reverse complement strand
TCAACAAGCGGAAGTTCATCTATACAACTAAATGAAAAAAGGCTAACAACAAATGCAACACCTAAGTACTTGATTTTTTGTATTGTATTCATAATGATTTTCTTTTAATTTAGTGTTATGGTGGTTTTTATTGCTGTTCCAACCACAGCTTTCGTATCGATTGCTTTTAAATTTGCGTCTATTGAATATGAACGTGAAAATTCAACTTCATAATTTGCATTAGACGTATTTAAAATTAAATCGGCAAATGGTATTGATTGATAAATAATTCTTATAGCCTCAGGTACAGGCATATTTCCATTGGCATCTGAAGGAAAATGATAATCATACTTTCCTGTATTATCATTGTATGTTGAATCCAGATAAATTTTAAAATTAGTCACCAAATTCAGTCCCTGATACATTTTCTGAAAATCAACGGCCTGCATCCTGGAATAAAGACTATCCTTGAAATGCTGCATAAAATCCGCTCCAAAATAACTTACCATTTTAGTAGAATCAAAACTTGTCGGTTTTATCCATGCAATAGAGGCTAAGGTGTTACTGGTTGGGAAAGTAGCTGAAAAAGTATATGCATGTAAATCATTAGACCAATTGGCCTCTATGTGAGGATATTCACTGATTTTTTGAGAAATTCTTTTTTCGACAGTAGTAGTTGCTGTAAAATTAAAAACCAGCGATGTTGTCCAGGGACAATTTACAGTTTTGGACTCTTGTTCCCACAGATTATACCAGACTTCCAAATGATCAACAGTAGCTTCACTGGTTGTATAGTATTGTGCGGTAAAAGGCACATTGCTTCCGGCAGTAACCGTACTACTCCCAATCTCCCAATAAACCTGAGGTGCCATATTACCAACAATAACATCCTGATCTAAAGTATCATGCAGATCACATGCTGTAAAAAACAACATGGACATTAAAATGACTGCAACGATTTGAATCTTTTTCATATATATTTCTGATTTTTTCATTGTTCTTTTATTTCCATTCAGTAGCATCAGCACTTGTAACGTAGTTATTATTTTTATACGCCCAAATCATACGTTTTTTCAACCATTCCGGATTTTTGTAAGCTCCCAACCGTTCCAACTCATTCCTGTTGTATTTATCTTCTGTTTCAGGATCATAGTTCAAACGGTTAATCCAGGCATTCGGAGAGAATTTCGCATTTTCGCCAAATGCCTCAGGAGTATTCCAATATGCATCGTATAAATTATACGGGCGTGTAAGTGAATATTCAACCGAGAAATTAGAAGGATTTACATTTCTTGATCCATCATGACAGGTCTTAATTGTATAAACAAACTGACCATCATAAGCAATTCCGTTTGTTTTACTACTGTAATTATAACGTCGTACATCGTTCCATAATTCAGGTTGCATGTACATGGCAACATATTTTTGTTGCATCAAATCGGCAATAGTGAATAATGATTCACCCGGTAACCGGATTTGAAAGAAACGATTATAATAAATTAATTTATTTGGCGTATCAGTTGTCACTCCTACTCTGGCCATATTAATTTTTACTGCATCAACAGTAGTGTTATAAGATGCTGTTTTATCACCTTTCCAATACTGGGCCTCTGCTTTTATAAAAAGCAATTCTTCCTGTGACATCAATAAAATATATCCGTTATTTTTGGTATATGGATTTCCACCCAGGGCAGCATATAAGTCAGGATAATAAGTTATTTTCATGGATGTTGGCATCCCGATATTATTATCGAGATAACGTAAAGTCTGAACACTTTTGTCATCAATTCGTGGAGTCATTAATTGTTCTGCGCGTGGATCTAAAGCAAAGCCTCTTGATTGTGCAAAGGTGACATAACTCCCAAACAGAGCAAAAGTCAAAAATTTAGAAGGAACTGCGTCAGTAAGCAAATTATCGCGTGCCTGCGCCCAACCCAGATTTAATTTTGGTTGTGCCGGTCCCCAGGGACAATTTTTTTCTGTAGAACCTCCATCGTATTTGTAAATAGCATCAGCATACGAAGGATCATTTAAAGCATCATCAACGGCAGCAATAATTTTATCACAATTTTCAGGCGTATTTTCCCAATTAGGCAACTTACGTAATAAGATTCTTGCTTTAAGTGCCTTTGTATAGGCTCTCCATTTTCCCATATCACCGGCAAAAATCCGATCCATCTTCTGGGTAATTGTTTTATTCGTCGGATTATTAACCCATGCATCATTATTATATAAAGCTATTAAATCATCGGCTTCTTTCAACATCCACTCGTAAATTGAAGCCTGAGTATCATAGGATGGAGAATTCGATTTATAAACCTGAGATAATGGCATATCACCAAAAGCATCCGTAGTTAATAAAGTAGATTGCAAGAGGATCGTACGACCGATCAGAATAAAGTTTTTAGAATTTATTTTTTCAGCTTCAGCTATCATGCCATTCACATTCACTCCAATATCGTAAAAATGACGACGCCATTGAGGATGGCGATTCATGGATAAAAATTCCCAACCACTTTTGTAAGCATAAACTCCTGTTTGGCTACGTCCACCGGTCGTTAATGCCTGTGACAGATATATGCCATATTCAGCATGATCGTAACAAATTTGGGATGCATAAAAAACAACCGTCGGTAAGGTTTGATCTGCCGGAACCGATGTAGGGGTATCTTCACTGACATTTACATCCAACCAATCTTTACAACCGCTTAATAACATAACCGTTGTAACCAAGAATAATGTAATCGTATATTTTCTAAATTTTTCCATTGGGTTCATTGTCCTGTTTTTTTTAGAAGTTGGCATTAATTGTAAAATTGATTCCTCTTGTATTGGGTACGGAATAATTGTCAATACCCATCGAACCGGTTCCACCACCGGTCGGACTTGCATTCAATTGTGGATCAGTTCCGGTATATTTTGTAAGCAAGAACAAATTAGTTCCTGTTAATGAGCATTTCAACCCGGTAATTTGACTCTTTTTCTTTATCAATTTCGACAAATCATATCCTAAAGTCAGATAACTCAGCCGAATATAAGAACCATCCTCTATGAAATTAGAACTAACAGCTGTATAATAATTGGCAATAGTCTGATAATCCAATACTATAGGGGTTGTGTTTTTAATGTAAGTGCCATCAGCCTGTTCAACCACTCCGTCCCAAACGACCTGTCTTCCACGGTAGAATTCTAAGGATTTATGTTGACCACCTGTCCATAATCCTCGACCGGTAACATTCACCACATCACCACCATTTCTGCAATCAAATAACAGTCCGACGGAAAAGCCCTTATACTGTAATTTCGTAGACAGTCCTGCTAAAAAGTCGGGTTCACGGTTACCAATCACCACACTTTTTGTCGGGTTAATTTTAGGTAAGCCATCAGCCGTACAAATCACTTGTCCTTCAGCCGTCTTTAAATAATCTTTTCCGGAAATAGCCGTCGTTGAACCATTTAAATAGGATGTAGGGAAAATGTCTCCGTATTGAGTTCCCTGAATTTCAACAATACCATCAGGTAAACTAACAACAACTCCCCTGTTTAAACTGAAGTTCATGGCAGCTGTCCAGGAAAAGTTTCTGTTTTTTATAATATCCTGTTCAAGTGTAATTTCCAATCCATGATTCTCGATACTCCCTTCATTTCGGGTTTGTAAAATATAACCTGCAGCTGGTGAAACACGCACCGTTACTATCTGATTATCAACTCCTGTAGAGTAATAAGCAATATCAAAATGTGTTTTATTGTCAAAAAAGCGGGTATCTAATCCAATTTCCCACGAACTTGACATTTCAGGAACTAAAAGACTGGCAACCGACTTGGATGGATCTACTCCATAACCTCCATCAGGCAAGGTTGGATATTGCGTATATTTCCTGTCGAAGAGATAAGGGCTTGGAGCATCCTTCCCAACTTTGGCCCAGTTTCCACGAAGCTTACCGTATGAAAACCAGTCATTTTTAAGATCAAATAACTCGGAAAAAATTAAACCACCGGTAACTGAAGGATAAAAATACGGACTATATACTATTGCCAATGTAGAACTCCAATCCCAACGTGAAGTAACACTAAGGTTAGCTATTCCTTTATAATCTGCTCGTAGTTCACCAAAGACACCACCTTTTCTTCGTATAATGTGATTTAATGAAACGTCATTCACTCCTGAAATTTCGTTTACATTTGAAATACTGTAAATTCCAGGAACAATAAAATCTCTACCACTCAAAGATGAGGATATTGAATTAGTGGTTTTTATTTCAGCACCACCAAGTAATTCTATATTTAAATCATTTGTCGCATTTATTTTATAGGTAGCTATTGCCGAAGCATTTATCATCCTACTTTGACTTTGAGAATAAGCATAATTTCCCAGCAAATTCTTATCAATATTATTCAATTGATTTTGGGTTAAATAGGGAGATAAATATTGAGCCGCTAAATCAGCCTGATAAGTCGGTGATGCTGTATCTAATTCAGGTAAAATAACCGAATCATCAAAACGGGGAACAGCGTATCCGTCGTATGAATAATTATTCTGGTCTGAACTTAAGCGTCCTGTTATATTAAAATTTTTAAATGCATCGTACGAGATGGATCCCTGTAAAATATTACGGGTCGATGAATTCACTCCCGAATCCATATATCTGCTCCACAATGGACTAACCGGAGAATCGGCTTTTTCTTTTTCGCTTAAATAACGGAATCGTGGTGTCCCATCAATATTTTTATAATTGGTAATATCATCGTTAATTGGCCACAAATAAGCTGAACTGACTCCACTTGCACCCCGATAGGTATTATTAATCACGTTTGCCATCATAGTCACCGTGAGTCGTTTAGTGACCTGATAACTTCCTTTCACCAGGATACCCGTTTTTTTCAAATAATCGTTCGGAACAATTCCTTCGTTGCTCGAATAATTGGCTGAAGCATAGGTCTGAAATTTTTCACTTCCACCCGTTATACTCAGATCGTATTTTTGATAAAAACCTGTTTTAAAATAATTACCAATATTGTCGTAAACAGTTTCGCCACTACTGAGTAATGGACCCCAACCACCGGAACCACCGCTGGCTTCAGATTTAGAAAAACCCAATGCCCCCGGACCGTAAATAGATTGCAATTTGGGTACACGTACGGCATTATCCCATTGCCATCCGGCATTTGCCGATACCGATAATTTGCCTGACTTTCCTTGTTTTGTAGTAATCATTATGGCTCCATTGGCAGCATCCTGACCATACAATGCAGAAGCTGCAGCACCTTTCAGAACTGTAATACTCTCAATGTCATCCGGATTGATATCTGCCGCCCCCCCGGTGAGAGCCATACCATCGAGTATAAATAATGGCTGGTTATTTTGCGCACTATTGATGGATGAAATACTTCGAATAATGATTTGCGAACCGGAATTGGGTGAACCACCCGAATTAGTTACACTCACCCCTGCTATCTGTCCCTGCAACGAATTAATAAAATTTGCAGGATGACTTTCGGAAATAATATCAGAATTTACGCTTTGTACAGCAAAATTCAACTTTTTCTTTTCTGTTTTTATACCCATGGCTGTAACAACTATTTCGTTTATTGCCACCGCACTTGAACTTAGAATGACATTAACCGGAGTTGAACCGGTAACCAGTCTGTCGGCTCTTTCCATTCCAACATAACTAAATGACAAGGTAGCTCCATTATTGACTGAAATGGAATAGACTCCATCATAATTTGTTACCGTTCCATTTGTAGTTCCCTTTTCGACGATTGATGCGCCAATAATAGGTAATCCATCATCTTTGGCGGTTACTGTTCCGGTTATTGTCACCTTTTGACCATAACTGAATTGTAACATACAAATAAAAACCACAAATAAAAGAATGATTCTTTTCATAAAATTAATTTGTTTGTATTGTTTTATATATCGATCCTATAATATTAAAATTAATTTGATAGTGCAAAAGAACAAAAAAAAATCAACCTGCAAACGTTTGCATTCATGTTTTAAAACATAAAACATTTTTCACTTCCCGGAAACATAGTATAATTAATCTTTTTGTAATCTAAATGCATCAACAGCTTTTTTAACAGAACCATGAATTAACAAAATATTTCTTGCCTGATCATAATCCAACCCAAGCTCTTCCACAATCATTCGGGTTCCACGATCAACCAGTTTTGCGTTGGAAAGCTGCATATTTACCATTTTGTTTCCTTTAACCCTCCCCAGTTTAATCATACTTACAGTTGTAATCATGTTTAGAACGAGTTTTTGCGCAGTACCGGATTTCAGTCGTGTACTTCCGGTCACAAACTCAGGCTCAACAATTACTTCTATTTTTATTTCAGCTTCCTGCGCTATAGGTGAATTTGGATTACAGGATACCGAAGCGGTCAGAATGCCGTTTGCACGTGCATTTCTTAAGGCACCAATAACATAAGGTGTTGTGCCCGAAGCTGCAATCCCGATTACTGTATCCGATATATTCACCTTATGATTCAAAAGCTCTTCCCAACCTCTTGTCAAGTCGTCTTCTGCATTTTCAACCGGATTTCTTAATGCTTTTTCACCGCCTGCAATTAAACCTACAACCAAATGCGGTGGCATACCGAATGTCGGAGGTATCTCCGATGCATCCAAAACTCCCAACCTTCCACTGGTTCCGGCACCTAAATAAAAAATCCTGCCACCACGCTTCATGCGTTCAACAATTTTTTCAACCAACATTTCAATTTGTGGAATAGCCTTTTCCACAGCCAAAGGAACTTTTCTATCTTCCTCATTCATCTCTATAAGTAATTCAGCAACAGATTTTTTATCCAGATTTTCATGTAAAGAATTCTGTTCTGTTACGTTAATGAATGACTTATCTTCAACTGATTTATTCTTATCCATAACTTTAATGCTGGTCTATTTTTCTCTATGATGATATTCAATCAATCCTTCTATCGGATTTTGTACAATTTTTGAAATAACAATTCGCCTTTCTGAAGCCGCAATTTCAAGTACGTCTTTAAAATAAAAGGCCACTGAACCTATAAATCCAATCTTAATATCCTCGAGCGGGTATTGCATGACATTACGAACAAAAAAAGCATCAAAACTCTCGAAAACTATATTAAAGATGGAAGGTTCCTCAATATTTTCATATAAAAACGGGGCCAGTTCAGCTAAGAAACGATTTGGAAAAGGTTCTTTATAGACCTTTTCCATTATTATTGAAGGAGTTAACTTATACTTTTTCAGCAACTTATCGCTCAATTGCTTCGGGAGTTGGTTTTTAAGACAGTCAGCAATTAATATTCGACCCAACACAGCACCACTTCCCTCATCACCAAGCACATATCCAAGCGGAGATACATTTTTAACAATATCTTTACCATCATATAAGCATGAATTTGATCCTGTACCTAATATACACGCAATCCCTTTTGTATCCCCGAATAACGATCGTGCAGCTCCTAACAAATCACTTTCTATCTCGATAACAATATTTTTGAAATAAGTGCCTAGTGCTTTTCCCACCAAAATCTTCTTTTCGGGATATGAACAACCTGCACCGTAAAAATAAACATGGTCTATCTTTACACCTTTCAACTCAGGGAAAAGATACAACTCCAATTCACAGGTAATTTCGGCTTCGGTCTGGTAAAAAGGATTGATTCCTTTTGTTAATATATGTTTTAAAACCACCCCGTTTTCGGTCACGCACCAATGAGTTTTTGTCGAGCCACTATCGGCAATCAAGATCATAATTTATAATTTTAAGAGTTCTTGCATAAATTTTACTGCAAATTAAATCAAAATGATTGACCCGACCAAAGAAAATCGATAAAAAAGTGATTTTTTCTGCAAACGTTTGCATTAAATTTGAACATTGAGAATATTTTACTACTTTTGCCCTCAAAACAAACCCAAAAAGCACCCATTTGTGCAGAAAGGAAAATTCTATGAGAACAAACCTGAGTTCGCAAATAACATTGATGCGTGTTCCAAAAAGATATTTTCAACCGGAAGATGTCTTTGAATTATCACGTGTTACCAGATATGAAAAAATTAACACAGAGATTTTTGATAACGAAAGAGAAGCAGCACTCAACGTCGCTCTTGAAATTGCAGCCTTAATAAAAGAAAAGCAAGCTGCGAATGAAAAATGCATTTTAGGATTAACAAATGGCAAATCAACTTTCGGGATATATACTGAACTTATTCGTTTGTATAAAGAAGGCAATTTAAGTTTTTCAAATGTTGTTGTATTTAATTTATTTGAATATTACCCATTGAAAATTTCCACACAGGGATGTTTTTTACAAATGAAAGACATGCTTTTTGACCATATTGATATCCAAGCCGAAAATATATTTTCACAAGATGCCACATTGGATAAATCGGAAATTATGTCTGCCTGTGCAGCATACGAAGAAAAAATTGCGGAATACGGTGGAATCGATTTTCAAATACTGGGCATCGGTCGGTCAGGCAATATCGGGTTTAACGAACCCGGTTCACAATCAAACTCCAGAACCAGACTGATTTTACTCGACAATATTTCCAGGAAAGATGCATCCGACCTCTTCGGCGGCATTGATGCTGTGCCTATAAGCGCTATGACCATGGGTGTGGGAACAATTCTTAAGGCTAAACGTATCGTTTTAGCGGCCTGGGGAGAACATAAATCGACGGTTATAAAAGATGCTATTGAAGGGACTATGTCGGATTCATTCCCTGCTTCATTTTTACAATTACACTCCAATGTGAAAATAGTAATCGACTTACCTGCCGCCGGCGAATTAACCCGTATCAGCCGCCCGTGGTCGGTCACCTCCTGCGATTGGGACGACAAACTTATCCGGCGTGCCATCGTATGGTTGTGTATGAAGATAAAAAAGCCGATTCTTAAACTCACAAACAAAGATTATAATGAAAACGGATTGAGTGAGTTGCTGGCGGTTTACGGCTCGGCATATAACGTGAATATCCGCATTTTTAATGACCTGCAACATACCATTACCGGCTGGCCGGGCGGAAAACCAAATGCCGATGATACAAATCGTCCCGAACGTGCCAAACCATTCCCTAAAAACATACTGATTTTCAGTCCACATCCCGACGATGACGTAATTTCGATGGGAGGTACATTTAAACGACTGATTGATCAACAACACAATGTTCACATAGCCTATCAGACATCCGGAAATATAGCCGTGGCCGATGATGAGGTCATACGCTTTCTGGCCTTTTTAAAAGGATTTAAAGATATATATGATGGAGAAAATCAATTGTTGGAATCAAAATATAAACAATTTTCGAAATTCATTTTGCAGGACAAAAAAGAAGGTGATTTGGATTCCCGTGAAATTTTAGAATTGAAAGCATTGATACGTCGTGGAGAAGCGAAAGCAGCTTGCCGGTACATGGGATTAGCTTCGAAAAATATTCATTTTCTGAACCTTCCATTCTATGAAACCGGAACGATAAAGAAAGGGTTGCTGGGTGAAGAAGATGTTGAAATAATAAAACATTTACTTGCTGATCTGAAACCGCAACAAATTTATGTTGCCGGAGATCTGGCCGATCCGCATGGAACTCATAAAGTTTGTTTGGATGCCGCTTTAGCTGCCATTGATGATCTGAAAAATGAAAGCTGGATGAAGGATTGCCGGATATGGATGTATCGTGGTGCCTGGAAAGAGTGGGAAATTGATCACATTGAGATGGCTGTTCCAATCAGTCCAGAAGAATTAAGAAACAAACGGAATGCAATTCTCCGCCATCAATCACAAATGGAAAGCGCTCCATTTATGGGAAATGACGAACGCCTTTTCTGGCAACGGTCTGAAGACAGAAACCGGTCAACAGCCGAACTTTACTCACAACTCGGTCTGGCTTCATACGAAGCCATTGAAGCATTTGTACAATACATTCCATTATAATACTTTACCCGACAAAACTTTATTTTAAGAAACAATAGAACTTCAAACATGAAACAAATTAATTGCTTTATTTCGTTTTCCGATGTGACTCAGGCAACCACAACAGCTCAGCATTTATTACAATCCAATCTGGTAAAAGCGGTCTATCTGCTTGCCAAACCGGATAATAAATCAACTGTAGAAGGTTGCAGTCGAATCGAAATTGACTCATTGCATAGCTCGGACACCGTACGTAAAATAGCTGAAAAATCGGATACCCGATTTACACTGATTTACACAAAAGACACGACACTCGAACTCGGATTATATGCATTGGAGCGGTTCTTTCACATAGCCGATGGAACAAAAGCCGGATTAATTTATTCCGATTATTACCAGATTTCAAACGGAGTTCGTTCCAATTTACCCTTGATCGATTATCAGGAAGGCAGTTTACGTGACGATTTCAATTTTGGTTCGGTACTTTTCTATAACACGTCATCGTTGAAAAAAGCAGTTGACGAAACAACCCAAAAATACGAACATGCCGGACTTTATAATTTAAGATTAAAGGTTTCTCAACATGCCGATTTAATCCATATCAACGAATATTTATATTCTGAAATTGAGTTTGACACCCGAAAAAGCGGGGAGAAAATGTTTGATTATGTGGAACCTAAGAATCGGGCCATTCAAAAAGAGATGGAAATTGCCTGTACCGATCATTTAAAGAAAACAGGGGCCTACCTGGCTCCCGAATTTAAAACCATTTCATTCGACGAAAGTAATTTTCCGGTTGAAGCATCGGTAATAATACCTGTAAAAAATCGTGTCAAAACAGTTGAAGATGCCATTCATTCGGTTCTGTTACAAAAAGCAGGATTCAAATTCAATCTGATTATCGTAGATAATTTCTCTACCGATGGAACATCCGAAATTATTGAGAAATATGCCAGACAGGACAATCGGGTGATTCATATAATCCCGGAACGGTCCGATCTGGGCATTGGCGGTTGCTGGAATATTGGACTGGATTCACTTCACTGTGGAAAATTTGCCGTACAACTCGATAGTGACGATGTATATGAAAATGAGAATACTCTGCAAACAATTGTCGATGCTTTCTACGAACAAAACTGCGCCATGGTTATCGGGTCCTACACCATG
>Ga0172379_10010697_pt1 | contig 11055 bp, 12 predicted proteins | sample GrowelOW334metaG_FD_119756 | JGI IMG/M metagenome (GOLD analysis project Ga0172379, IMG submission 119756) | Groundwater microbial communities from an aquifer near a municipal landfill in Southern Ontario, Canada - Groundwater well OW334 metaG | ecosystem: Environmental > Aquatic > Deep... | reverse complement strand
GGTGGGAGTTTCTGGGAAGACTGGGAGGACTGGGAGGACTGGGAAAAATGGGAGAGCGATATATCCCAGAACTCCCAGTCTTCTCAGAACTCCCGAATTTCGAAAACCGTTGTGCTCAACGACTATCCAAAGTATCGGAATGGGCTGTCCAAAATGGTTTTGTTGCAGTGCCGTCCGTGTCGGACGGGGATCGGAACCTCTCTCGCAGAGCGAGAGCACTGCACCGGAAAACATTCTGCACACAGGTGTCTGGAATGTCCAAAATGTTGTTTGAAAATCTTAAACCTTGAAATGCCTTGTGCTCAACGACACTCCAAAGTGTCGGAGTCGGACGGTTGTCCGTCGGGCTATGCCGGCCGCATAGGCAAAACAGTCTCTGCTCAACGACACTCCAAAGTGTCGGAGTCGGACGGTTGTCCGTCGGGTTATGCTGGCCGCATGGGCGAAAATGGTTTTGTTGCAGTTCCATCCGTATCGGGCGGGCCGTTCATAATATGGGAGTTGTCCAAAATGTGCTGGAGGGTGTCTTCTCATGAGACGATAGAAACGTCCAAGAAACCCATACTCCATGTAATTGACAGAACCATTTACTGTTTAATTGCGACAATGTTTACTTAATGATTATACAATTATGAATATCTTATCTTAAATAAATGCATAATTTAAACATTTTTTGATTTTTTATTGCATATTATATTGACTTTTACAAAATAAACAGTATGATTATTAATGTTTATACATTAAATAAACATTAATAAACAAAAGGAGTTTTATAAAAATGAAAAAGATCTATGAAGATAACAGTCTCACAATCGGGCATACTCCGCTGATAAAACTGAAAAGAATCACACAGGGCTTGAAAGCCAATGTTTTTGTCAAAACCGAAGGCCGCAATCCGGGCTATTCGGTAAAATGCCGGATTGGCGCGAATATGATCTGGGATGCCGAAAAGAAGGACCTGCTCAAGCCGGGCGTCGAGATTATCGAGCCGACCAGCGGCAATACCGGCATAGCGCTGGCGTTTGTGGCGGCTTCCCGCGGGTATCCGTTAACGCTTACCATGCCGGAGACCATGAGCATTGAGCGCCGGAAAATGCTTGCGGCATTCGGCGCCAGCCTTATCCTTACTCCCGGACCCGAAGGAATGAAAGGCGCGGTCAGGCGCGCCGAAGAGATTGCGGCGTCAAATCCGGATAAATATTTTCTGCCCCAGCAATTCCGCAATCCGGCGAATCCGGCGATCCATGAACAGACCACCGGCCCGGAAATATGGGAGGACACCAATGGCGAAGTTGACGTTTTTGTCGCCGGCATCGGCACCGGCGGAACAATCACCGGGGTTTCCCGCTATATAAAACTGCATCAGAAAAAAGCAATCATTTCAGTGGGCGTTGAGCCGGCTGCCAGCCCGGTGCTTACGCAAAAACTGAAAGGCCTGGAACTGAAGCCGGGACCGCACAAGATCCAGGGCATCGGCGCAGGCTTCATTCCTGAAGTGCTGGATTTATCGCTGGTCGACCGGATTGAAACGGCGGAAGACGCGGAAGCAATTGAGTTTTCCAGAAGACTCGCCCGCGAGGAAGGCATCATCTGCGGGATTTCCAGCGGAGCGGCAACCGCCGTCGCGGTCAGGCTGGCGAAGCTGGAAGAATTCGCCGGTAAAAATATCGTCGTGATATTGCCGGATTCCGGCGAAAGATATCTGTCAACAATACTGTTCCAGGACCTGGGCATTTAAATTATAAAGAGGTGCTTAATGAATTTTGAAACTTTAGCTATTCACGCCGGACAGGCAAGAGATCCAGTATACGGGGCGGTAATGACGCCGATCTATCAAACGTCCACCTTTGCGTTCAAAGGCGTCAATCAACCCGGCCCTTTTGATTATTCCCGCAGCGGGAATCCGACGCGCAAGGCGCTGGAAGACTGCCTGGCGGCGCTGGAAGGCGGAACTCACGGTTTCGCTTTTGCCACCGGCATGGCCGCCGAGGCGACGCTGCTTGAAATATTTCAACCCGGCGAACATTTGATCGTCCATGACGACCTGTACGGCGGCACCTACCGCCTGCTTACTAAAATCGTCAAAAACCGCGGCATTGACGTTGAATTCGTCGATCTCAGGAAACTTGATCTGCTGGCATCAAAAATAAAAACCAATACCCGCGGCATCTGGATAGAAACCCCGACCAATCCGATGATGAATCTGGTTGACCTGGAGGCTGTTGCCGCCATCGCCGCGCCTAAAAAGATTTTGACGATATGCGACAATACGTTTTTATCGCCGTATTTCCAGCGTCCGCTGGAGTATGGAATCGACATCGTCATGCACTCCACGACCAAATACATAAACGGACATTCCGATGTAGTCGGCGGCGCAATAATAGTCAAAGACCCGCAGCTTGCGGAGAAAATCGGTTTCCTGCAGAACGGGCTGGGTACCTGCTCCTCGCCGTTTGACTGTTTTCTGGTACTGCGCGGCATCAAGACGCTGGCCCCGCGGATGCGATGTCATCACGAAAACGCTCTGGCGCTGGCGCACTGGCTGGAACGACATCCGAAAATTGAAACAGTGCTGCACCCGCTGCTGGAAAGTCATCCGCAGCATCAACTGGCGAAGAAACAGATGAGGGGCGGCGGCGGAACCTTTTCATTCAAGGTCAAAGGCGGCGAACAGGAAGCATTCCGCCTGCTCAGCGCAGTAAAAATATTCACGCTGGCCGAATCGCTGGGAGGCGTGGAATCGCTGATTGAGCATCCGTGGACCATGACGCACATTTCCATGCCGGAAGATGTTCGCGCCGCGTCGGGAATCACCAGGAACCTGATCCGGGTTTCGGTGGGGATTGAGCATATTGACGACCTGATCAGCGACATTGAACAGGCGCTGGAGCAAGTATAAGCGGAGTTTGAATGATATGAAAATAAGTTTTAACGGGGGAACTGCATACATTGATCAGGATGTTTATCTGCCGCAATTCCTGGAACAGAAAAGGATAAACCAGGAAAAAGTGGTAATAGAATACAATGGTGAAATCGCACCCAGAAACACCTGGCCGGAAATCAAACTGCAGGATGATGACGTAATTTATGCAATAACTTTTGTCGGAGGCGGCTGATGTCAGAACACGAAAACGGGAGAAATAGCTTCAAGCAAGGACTGTTGAAACATTTTTCTCCGAAACAATTAGAGAAAATCGAATCCTTTACCATAGGCATTGCCGGCGCCGGCGGGCTGGGGTCCAACTGCGCACAGAACCTGGTGCGCAGCGGCTTCAAGAATTTCGTGATATGTGATTTTGATCTGGTCGAACCCGGCAATCTCAACCGTCAATTCTATTTCCAGGATCAACTGGGAATGTTAAAAGTTGAAGCGCTGTCCGTTAATCTGCGCAGAATCAATCCCGACCTGGAAATCACCGCGCTGTCCGTGAAAATAAACTCCGGCAATGCGCGGGAAATTTTTGCCGGGTGTGATGCCGTAGTCGAGGCGTTTGACCGCGCGGAAGCCAAACGCATGCTGGTTGAAGCCTTTTACAGTTCCGGGAAATTTCTCGTATCCGCATCAGGCCTGGCGGGCTGGGGCAATACCGACGCCATTATGACCTTGCAGGTTCATGACTATTTTTATATGGTTGGAGACCTGGTATCGGAAGTCGGAGCAAACAGACCGCCTTGCGCTCCAAGGGTAAACATTGCGGCCGCCAAACAGGCGGATTTAATCCTGTCGCTGGCATTGAAACAGAAAGAGACATATTCCGAAGATTACAATATCTAGGCCACAATCTCTACAAAACGAATAAACTATCAGCATGATCACAATAAATCGACAATACTGCTCATGATTCCACTTTAAAACATGCTATGAATATTTTTTTAATAAATTTATACTATTTTAGTAGTAATTAAATTGACAACTTGAGCTTTACAGTATAATATAAAGCTTATTGAAGTTGTAAACATTGAACAATGGAGGCGCAAAATGCTGTTGCGAATGTGTATAGTGCGATGTAGAAATATAAGCTCAAAAACTGAATTTGAATCAATAATGAAAATATTTAAGGAATGATTAGCTATTATGAACAAAATTAAGCAATATATTTTAACCGTTGTACTCGTTTTATTTTCGGGTATTCCATTTCCGGCCCATGCCGTTGAAACCGATGAAATCTTGAATGTCTCCTACGATCCGACCCGCGAATTGTACAGGGACTACAATGAACTGTTTGCCAAATACTGGGAAAAGGAGACCGGCAGGAAAGTCAACATCCGCCAGTCTCACGGCGGTTCAGGCAAACAGGCCAGAGCCGTGATTGACGGGCTTAAAGCCGATGTCGTCACACTGGCCCTCGCCTACGACATTGATGAAATCAGCGCCAAATCCAGGCTTCTGCAGCCGGACTGGCAGCAGAATCTGCCGCGGAACAGTTCGCCTTATACCTCGACGATTGTATTTCTCGTCAGGAAAGGCAATCCCAAAGGAATTAAAGACTGGGGCGATCTGATTAAGCCGGGAGTGGAAGTAATTACCCCGAATCCCAAGACTTCAGGCGGAGCCCGCTGGAATCATCTGGCGGCATGGGGATATGTGCTGAACCGGGAATTGGGCGATTTGAAAAAAATAAAGGATCCGGAAAAGGATGAAGAAGTGAGAGTGGCGGAAAAGAAAGCCCAGGAATTTATCAAGGAATTGTATAAACATGTGCCTGTGCTTGATTCAGGGGCCCGCGGCGCTACCACGACTTTCGCCCAGCGCGGCATCGGCGATGTACTGCTGGCATGGGAAAATGAGGCTTTTCTATCAATAAATCAACTCGGCGCTGACAAATTTGATATTGTGGTGCCGCCGATAAGCATTCTGGCTGAACCGCCGGTTGCGGTTGTTGATAAAGTCGCGGATAAACGCGGCACTAGAAAGGTTGCCGAAGCCTACCTGAAGTATCTGTACAGTCCTGAAGCCCAGAAGCTGGCTGCCAGGCACTATTATCGCCCGGTATATCCGGACAAGGCTGACCCGGCGGACATTGCCAGATTCGCGAATTCTAAACTTTTCACCATAGATGAAGTATTCGGCGGCTGGCAGAAAGCGCAGAAAACTCACTTTGCCGACGGCGGAGTTTTTGATCAGATCTATCAACCGGGTTACAAATAAGGAACGTTGAATATGTCATTTCGCTTTAAAGAATCCAGCGTGCTGCCCGGCTTCGGTTTGTCGCTGGGCTATACGCTGCTCTATCTGGGATTGATTGTGCTGCTGCCGCTGAGTGCGCTCGTTGTAAAAAGCAGCGAACTCGGATTCGGCGGTTTCTTCAAAACAATTCTGGATGCCCGCGTGCTGGCTTCTTTTAAGCTGACATTCGGCGCTTCGCTGATTGCGGCGGCGGTAAACGTGGTCTTCGGCACAATTGTCGCGTGGTTTCTGGTACGGATCAGGTTTCCAGGGAAACGCCTGATTGATGCGATTGTCGATCTGCCGTTTGCGCTGCCGACCGCTGTCAGCGGGATCGCCCTGGCCATGCTTTATTCGCCGAACGGGAAACTGGGAATTTTTCTCCAGTCCGTCGGCATTAAAGTAGCGTTCACTCAGCTTGGGATTACAATTGCGCTGATCTTCATCGGTCTGCCGTTTGTGATCCGGACGGTGCAGCCGGCGCTGGAGGAGATGGACCGGGAACTGGAAGAAGCAGCTTCCAGTCTGGGCGCATCACGCACTCAGACCCTCACTAAAGTGATTCTGCCGCTGCTGATGCCGCCGATAATCACCGGCTTCACACTGGCTTTCGCAAGAGCGGTTGGAGAATATGGTTCGGTGATCTTCATCGCCGGGAATATGCCGATGAAGACGGAAATAACGTCTTTGCTGATTATCACCAAGCTGGAGCAGTATGATTATGCCGGAGCTACGGCGATAGCCGTTGCCATGCTGCTGGTTTCGCTGGCGCTGATTCTGCTGATCAACCTGTTCCAGAGCTGGAGCGGAAAACATTTAATAAGGTAGAAAATGTTCATAAATATACTGAAATCAACCGATAAACGTCCGGGGCTGAACCCGCCGCTGATAGTCAATATGGCCATTACGGTCATTGCTCTCGGCTTCCTTTTCATGTTCGTGGTCATGCCGCTGATAATTGTGCTCAAGGAAGCGTTCAGCGCGGGACTGTCGTTATGGTGGGCCAGTGTCACCGAAAAGGATGCGCTTGCGGCGCTGCGCCTGACGCTTCTGGTCGCTGCAATCGCGGTTCCGGTCAATCTGATTTTCGGACTGGCGGCATCCTGGGCGCTGGCTAAATTCCGGTTCAAAGGCAAGAGTCTGATTATCACGCTTATTGATCTGCCGTTTGCGGTCTCGCCGGTCGTTTCAGGTTTGATCTATGTGCTGCTGTTCGGACTGCACGGCTGGATCGGTCCGTGGCTGGCGGAGCATGACATTCAAATTATTTTTGCAGTTCCGGGAATCGTTCTGGCAACCGTTTTCGTGACTTTCCCGTTTGTCGCCCGGGAACTGATCCCGCTGATGAGCGAACAAGGCACGGATGAGGAACAGGCCGCACTCAGCCTCGGCGCAAGCGGCTGGCAGACTTTCCGCCGGGTTACGCTGCCCAATATCAAATGGGGATTGATGTATGGAATAATTCTCTGTAATGCCAGAGCGATGGGGGAGTTCGGTGCGGTTTCGGTTGTATCCGGCCATATCCGCGGAGAAACCAATACGCTGCCGCTCCAGGTTGAAGTTCTTTACAATGAATATAATTTTGTGGCGGCTTTCGCGGTTGCATCCCTGCTGGCCGGACTGGCGCTGGTCACCCTGGTGCTTAAAAGCGTCGTGGAATGGAAAAGCAAGCACAGTTGAATAATCAGAGGAGTATGAAATATGAGCATTATTTTAAGAAATGTCAGTAAAACTTTCGGCGATTTTCATGCGCTGAAAAATATCAATATCGAATTCCAGTCAGGTGAACTGACCGCGCTGCTGGGACCTTCCGGCTCGGGGAAGACCACGCTGCTGCGAATCGTCGCCGGACTGGAGGAAGCGGACCGGAATGCCAATGCGGATATCCTGTTCGACAATCAGACAGTGACCGCAAGTCCGGTTAACCGCCGTCAGGTGGGATTCGTGTTCCAGCATTACGCGCTGTTCCGTCATATGACGGTTTTCGAAAATATCGCATTCGGGCTGCGGGTAAAACCGCGCGACCAGCGGCCGTCGAAACAGGACATCAAGGATAAGGTCAATGAACTGCTGCGCCTGGTCCAGATGGAAACCATGGCCGGACGCTACCCGTCGCAATTATCCGGCGGCCAGCGCCAGCGCATCGCCCTCGCCAGAGCCCTCGCAATAGAGCCTAAAGTTCTGCTGCTGGACGAGCCGTTCGGCGCACTTGATGCTCAGGTTCGTGCCGAATTGCGCCGCTGGCTGCGCAAACTGCACGATACGCTGCACGTCACCAGCATCTTTGTCACCCACGATCAGGAGGAGGCGCTGGAAGTGGCCGACAGGATTGTTGTGATGAACCGCGGCGCCATTGAGCAAATCGGCACGCCCAATGAAGTATTTCACCGTCCGGCAACTGAATTCGTCATGCAGTTCCTGGGCGATGTCAATGTCTTTCACGGGCGTATCGAGAGCGACAGCGCTATTTTTAATGAAGTTGTTCCACTCACGGAAAATCAGGAGAATACCGCCAGGCTGCTGGTGCGTCCGCACGACCTGACCATTCAGAGTACGCCCGGTGCGGGCCCTGCCCTGCCGGCTAAAGTTTACCGGGTGCTCACTGCCGGGCCAATTGTGAAAGTTGAACTTATTGACCGTCATAACCGCCTGATTCAGGTGCATCTGTCGCATGACAGCTATAATCAAACCATGGTAAAACTGCACGAAGAAGTATATCTGGTTCCCCGTGAATCCAGAGTCTATGCCAATAACGACGCCTGGACCGGAGCGTATGTGATTTAAGTTCCACTCCAAATAATTTTTGCATGGAGCGCTGTTTGCCGGATTGAATTATCCGGCGAATGGGGTATTATGAATGATACGGTAAAAATAATACTGGTTTTAACCATCAAATAAGGGGATTTTATCATGGCTGAAGTAAAACATTTTACTGCGGAAAATTTTGCCGAAGAAACTAAAAGCGGAGTCGTACTGGTTGATTTCTGGGCCACCTGGTGCGGGCCCTGTAAAATGCTCGGACCGGTCCTGGAGAAAGTAGCGGCTGAAGTCGGCGACACCGCCGTCATCGGCAAACTCAATGTCGAAGAAGCCCAGGACATTGCCGCAAAATTCGGAGTCAGAAGCATTCCCGCAATTTTCATCCTGAAAGACGGAGAAGTCGTGAACTCTTTCGTCGGCCTTCAGGACAAAACAACGCTGGTCAACGCCATCAAAGCCGTCTGACCGCAATTCCATTTTCATCATCATCCCCGAACCTCAACGTCCGGGGATTATTTTCCGCCCGGCAGGAAAATACGGTGGCGCATTGCCGTCAAAATTAGAGAAATAAACGGATAACGGATATTCTTTTCAGGAAACCCGTGTATATTAACGGCAGTATTATCAATAAAAGAAAAGGGTATAATAATGAGAAAAAGATTAAGAAAAAAGTTGTTTCTCCGTGAATTCCAGGAACTGGGTTTCGATCTCAAGGCCAAAATGAATCTGCCTGACGAAGCGGCGCTTGATGCGTTCTGGGGCAAATTCGTCGAACAGGTCGAAGCAAGCAACGTGCATTGCCACGGCGCTTTCGGCAACGAAGAATTCGACATGTTCGTGATGGTCGGCCAGACCGGACCGGATGCCGGAGAACGCAAGACCAAATTCGTCGAATGGCTGAAAGCCCAGCCGGAAGTCTCTGAAATCACCGACGGCGAACTGGTTGATGCTTTTTATGACGAAACCTGCCGCGGCAAAACCTGCTGCTGCTGCGACTGATTGATTAGATGCATTCTCAAAGCATCAGATGATTTCGATTATCTGATGCTTTTTTTATGGTTAAATATTCAGCATATAGGTTATCACGCTGCTGACATAAGCGGTCAGACCGACAACCAGCATGTACACCGATATTTCGTATTTTCTGGTCCGGATATCCCGCCGGTGAATTAACGCCTTTATTGTTCCCTCGAAAGTTTCCGCCTTGAAGCAATGAACCCACTTCCGTTACGGGTGTATTTCCGGTAGGTTTTGCTTGGGCTTGAAAAATCACGGCAATGGCTCCAAATTTTTATCAACCAAAATAAAAAAGGAGGCCATGCCATGATCACTAATACAGTAATGCGTAATGTTCAATTTGAAAAGCGAATTTCGTTAAGAGATGCGCAGGAAACGTTCGTCAACGTAATTGCCGAAGGGACAAGCTGCTCCCGTTTTGAGGCACAGGTAATTGGCGGCAAAGCCCAGGAAATCTTTCGCATCGGTCCCTACGGCGATGATTCTGTGATGCAGCCCGGGCAGATGATATGGCAGGCAATAGCAGCGCATGAGCCGCCAGGGAAGCCGCTGAGTGAGTGCGAATACCGCACGATCCGGTTGACGGTTCACCGGCTGGATGAAGACAGGGAAGTTAAAAATCAATATGGGCCATCCGCCAAGCGCGGCCAGCAGATCATGCGGATGTGTGAAGAGGCGTTTGAGCAGGATGCGCTGTTAACCCAGGAAGACCTGGCGACACTGCTGGATTGTGATGTGCGCACTGTTCGCGGAGACCAGAAACATTATCAAACCCAATACAACATCCTGATCCCCACCCGCGGGAACAAATGTGATATCGGTCCGGGAATCACCCACCGCGCAAAAACCATCGAACTGTTCATTCAGGGCAAGGAAGCTATCGAAATAGCCCGGCAGTTGCAGCATTCGCTGAAAGCAGTCGAGCGTTATATCGACAGCTACTGTCGAATCGTTTATTGTCAGCGGCAATTGCGCGACACACTTAAAACAGCCATGGTGATTGGCGTGTCGGTAGCGTTGGTCAACAAATGCCTTGACATCCACCAGTCGCATTGTTTGAAGCCTCTTTATAAAGAGCGGCTTGAAGATATCGAACGGCGCGGAGCCGCCTACTGGGAAGCTCAGGACAGTAAAAAAAAGCCTGGGCTGAACGAAGGGAGGATGCAATGAAGCAAACTCAACGTCAAACTCCGGCTTGGGAAAGAAAAACGCTCGAAGGCATCCTCGGGTATTTTCTTGAGCAGAATTGCCTGCAACTGGGCGGACGCCTGATGATCGAACCGGTGGTGAAAGAGGTTATCCGGCTGTTTGATGAATTCTGCCCGCCAATCGACCGACTCAAGATGGGGCAAGTGGTCTGGTATGCTGTCGATGTCAATGAAAAGTCCGGCTACGGCAAGTCCATTGATAAATGCAAGCTCAATGCCGTGGTTCTTGATTTAATCAATCTCGGTGATATTGATGATCTGCTGGCCGGATTGAATAAAAGGGAACGCCAGAAGAAAGTAGCAGCCAGGTTATTTGAACAAGCCTACGAGCAAGGCAGCGTTTTGACCAGTTCCGATGTCGCAGCCATCATGCGTCTCGCTCCGGCACGGTCGGCAAATACGTCCGTGAAACCGAAAAGGAGCACGGGAAGCCAATTCCGCGTCGGGGGAACGTTCACGACATGGGACCAACTCTCACTCATAAAAGGATTATATGCATCAAATGTCTAAAAGAAGGGAAAACTGTTGAAATTACTGCCAGGGAAACAAATCATTCCCCGGAAGCGGTAACAAGATACATCAATGATTTTAAACGAGTTCATGCGTGTTTGAGCTCAGGATGGGAAATTGAGAAAATTTCATACGCAACCGGACTTTCAAAATCGCTTACTCAAGAGTATGTTAACCTTATTAACGAAGAAAGGTCGCAAGAATGAATACTTCAATATTCAGCTCAAAGAATTGCCGACCGGAAATAGACCCTTATTTAAAATTCTTGGACCTAGCAGGCTGTCGGGCTGAGAAAAATATGGTACATTATTGAGTGATTATCCCAATAGTAAGTCTATGTATTCATATCTATGATACAAATTGAAGCTCATGTATTGCAATTATGGGCTGAAT
>Ga0172379_10010696_pt1 | contig 11055 bp, 9 predicted proteins | sample GrowelOW334metaG_FD_119756 | JGI IMG/M metagenome (GOLD analysis project Ga0172379, IMG submission 119756) | Groundwater microbial communities from an aquifer near a municipal landfill in Southern Ontario, Canada - Groundwater well OW334 metaG | ecosystem: Environmental > Aquatic > Deep... | reverse complement strand
GCAGCGGGGATTTATCCTCGCGCAGCCGAAGGCGAAGCGGGGACAGGTTACGATTGAGCTCCTGCTGGTTTTACCGGTGTTCATGCTGTTGCTGTTCTTTATAATGGAGATGGGGAACATGGGGTTCCAGACGATACTCGCCCATCACTGCGCCTATGAGTTGGCCCGCATAGGTTCGCTGACGGCCGGCCCCCACGGCGGCAACGCGGGCGGGGGAAGCAATGTCGGGACCGCCAATTCGAAGATGAAGAGCGTGCTTATGAAGATGTTTCCGGCTTCGCCCGGAGTCCGCGTGGAGGGGAAGATAGTCACCACGCTCTTTGACGCGCAGTCCCAGCAGTGGAACGAGGACCTGCTGGTTACGCTGTATTATCCGGCAAAACTGATTTTTCCCGGTTCGAGCTACGCGCTGGCCGACGAGCCCAAAGGGCGCCGAATCAAGCGTATGGTGGTTAAAGTGCGTATGCCGGTGGAAACGCCCTACTTTAAATAGAGTTCTGTAATGTGGGATTTTCTTAACAAATGCGAAATGGGAAATTAACATTTTAATTGGAGAATATATATATGGAAAAGAAAAGCATGCTCGTCCCCGTGCTGCTGGCGCTCTTCGCGGCCCTGATTTACTGGTGGCTGCTGACCTCCAAAGAGCGCGCCCAATCCGCCCAGCTTGAGCGGGCCACCGTGCTGGTGGCCAAATTCGACCTGCCTCCCCGTACCATCATGGGCGTGGACCTGGTAGAGACGCGCGACATGCCGCGCATGTATCTTGAGCAGGACGCCTACGAAGTGCGCACACAGTCCGATATGAAACTTGTTTCCAACCTGGTCACGGCCATCCGCGTGCCCAAGGGCAACCAGCTGACGCAGTCGGCGCTGGTTGCGCTCAGCCCCGAGGCCGGTTTGAGCGTGAAGGTCCCTCCCGGCTACCGCGGTTGCGTGCTTCCCCTCGATAATGATCTGCTGCGCCTGATAAAGCCGGGCGACCGCGTGGATATCCTGGTAACCTTCGACGCTGTTATGGGTGATAACCGCAAGGAAAAAGTCACGGCCACCATCCTGCAGAACGTGCTGGTGCTCGGCGTAGGCTCGAACCTGGGACAGGGCCTTTCCATCGCCCAGGCCAAGGATAAGGCCAAGAGCGAATCGGCGGACCAGTCCTTCTCGGATAAGATGGGACTGAGCCTGGCCCTTAACCCCAACGAGGCGCAGTATCTTTCGCTTTCTCTGAAACAGGGCGATGTCACTGTGGTGGTGCGCGGCCTCGGCGACGTGGAACTGCACCCTATGGAAATAGCCTCTTTTAAGCGGCTGATTAAATAGCGCTAAGCAGCAACTTTAGGAACAATTATGAAAAAGCTCATCCTTGCCGCGGCCGTACTGGCCCTGGCGGCCCGCGCAGGCGCGGAACAGACATACATGGTGGCGGTAAGCGCCGATATCGTAGAGATAAGCGGCTCTATACAGAAAACGCGCGGCTTCGCCTGGAACCAGTTTTTCGACTTTTCCGAAAAAACCGTGCCCGGCATCATCACCATGGGGGATTTTGAGCGCAAAACCCAGCTGGCTGCCTCACTGAAGCTGCTGGAAACGGAAGGCAAAGCGCAACTGCTCTCCAACCCCAAGCTCGTCACCAAGAGCGGCACGCAGGCCAACATCACCGTGGGCGGCAAGGTCCCGATCCCGTACGCCAACGCGCAGGGCGTGGGCGCCGAGTTCAAGGACTACGGCGTCATCATGAACGTGCTGCCGGTGGTGCTGACCGATAAAAAAGACACCGTGGACGTGCAACTGCAGTTGGAGGTTTCCAATCCGGACTATTCCCGGCCGGTGGTGGCCTCCGGCACTACGATCCCGTCCATGATCACCCGCCAGATCCAGACCGAAGTCGAGATCAAGAGCGGCGAGACGCTGGTGATAGGCGGCCTCAAGCGCAGCGTGCGCAACGTCTCAAAGAACCGCGTGCCTATACTGGGCAGCCTGCCGCTTATCGGCGCGCTGTTCAGTTCCTCGGATATCGTGGAAGAGCAGAGCTCGCTGTTCCTTTTCGTAACTTTTGAAATTATAAAGTAGGCCGCCCATCAGTCCAGCCGATTTTTATGGCCGATATCAATCTCGCTCCCAGAGTTATAACTTTCTCGGGCCCTAAGGAAGGCGTGGGGAAAACTTCCGTCGCCATGAACCTGGCGCTGGCCTGGGCCAATTACCAGAAGCGCAACGTCCTGATCATCCCGCTGGACCCCATGTGCCGCCAGGAACATGCCCTGCTCCTCGGCCTTAACCCGCCTTCCATGGTGGAGATAGTAAGCGCCCTAGGCCGTGAATCCGTCGGGGCGCTGGGCGCGCTGCTCAAGGGCAAGATTCCGATTTCGCAATGGGGGGTGGGAGTGCTGCCCATCAGCAAGCGGCGCTCCGAAGTGGCGAAGATGTCCCCGGATATCCTGCTGCCGCTGCTGTCCCGGCTGTCTCAGACCTTCGATATCTTCATAGATGTTGATCCTTATTTCCCTATGCAGGTGTTCGCTTTTGACATCTCCGACCTGGTTTTTTGGGTTACCAGCTCCAATGTCCCGGCTTTAAACGCCACCGCGGCCACCTTCCGCGAAATGAACGAGCTGCACTTCCCGATGAACAGATTTGAAATTGTTGACAACCTCTACGATATGCCAGGGGCGCTCGCGCCCAAGGAAATCGAAAAATTCTTTAAGCAGATGGGTAAGGACGTTCTGGCATATATGCCGTGGGAAGACGCCATGCCGGGCTGCGCCAACCAGAATAAGATTTTAATAGCTGAGCAGCCCAATTCGAACTGGGTGCGCCAGCTGCGCGTGCTGCTGGGCAAGCTGACGGAGGTGGTTCCGGTTGAAAAACAGTGGACCTCCGGAGTTTCCTCCTCGGAGCTCGCGCAGGGCTCCGGCATGCTCTGGAAAGCCTCGGAAAGTTCTCTCGCCGCGGCGCAGTCTCGCCCAACGGCCTCCGGTCCGGCCACCGCCCCCGGCTCGCTGCCCACGGATGTGCCGGCTTTTTGGGACGAGCTGAAGATAAAGATCCATCGCAACGTAGTGAACGCCCTGGAAACGGAACGCGTGAAGATCACCGACGACCCCGCGCTAAATCAGGAAACCCGCAAGCGGGTGGACCTCATTATCAACGGTCTGCTGCAAAAAGAAACCGTGATGGTCCTGTCCCGGGAGCAGCGCGTCAAGTTCATTAACGAGCTCTTAGACGAGATCCTGGGCCTCGGCCCCCTGGAAGAGCTGATGCGCGACCCCGCCGTAACCGAGATCATGGTTAACGCCCCGGATAAGGTTTATATCGAGCGGGCCGGTAAGCTTACGCTTACCAAATACAAGTTTCGCAACGACGAGCAGATAGTGCAGGTAATGAAGCGCATCGTGGCGCCGCTGGGCCGCCGCATCGACGAGTCCGTGCCGCTGGTGGACGCCCGCCTAAAAGACGGCTCGCGCGTCAACGCCGTCATCGCGCCGCTGGCCGTCTCCGGGCCCACGCTTACTATTCGCCGCTTCTCCAGCAAGCCGCTGAGCGACAAGATGCTGGTAGAAAAAGGCAGCATTTCACAGGACTGCGTGGATTTCCTTAAGGCCTGCGTAAAGCTGCGCAAAGACATTATCATCTCCGGCGGCACCGGCACCGGTAAAACCACTTTCCTGAACATGTTATCCAGCTATATTCCGGAGGACGAGCGCATTGTGACGGTGGAAGACGTGGCCGAACTCCGGTTGGAGCAGGACCACTGGGTGCGCCTGGAAAGTCGCCCGCCCAACGTTGAAGGCAAGGGCGAGGTGACCATCCGCGACCTGGTGAAGAACTGCCTTCGTATGCGCCCAGACCGCATAGTCGTAGGCGAAGTCCGCGGTTCCGAGGCCCTGGATATGTTACAGGCCATGAATACGGGCCATGAAGGTTCGCTGGCCACCATCCACGCCAATACTCCGCGCGACGGCCTGACCCGCCTGGAAGCCATGTGTCTGATGGCCGGCGCCGACCTGCCCATCTGGGCTTTGCGCGAAATGATAGCTTCCGCCGTGCACATGGTAGTGCAGCTCACCCGCTTTTCCGACGGTACAAGGAAAATAACCTCGGTCACGGAGATTACCGGCCGTGAAGAGAACCAAATCTCCATCCACGAACTCTTTAAGTTCAAGCAGACGCGCATAGACCTCTCCACCGGCAAGGTGCATGGTGAGTTCTCTGCCACCGGCGATCCTCCCAAATTCTACGCGGATTTCGCCACGCGCGGCATTAATGTGCCTTTGGAAATATTCTGGACCCCGGAGCAGCGCAAGCTGCGCGGGGCGCAAAAACAGGAAATATGAAACGACTGGCGGCACTGATCCTGATAGCGGCCTCTTTCTCCGGACAACCTGCGTCGGCCGGCGTCTTCACCGGTGAGCAGATGGGGGAGATCTCCTGCGCCGCGGTGAAGATACAGCTTTTTTATTACTACCTCGCCCCCGAAAAGGACGACAAGGTTCGCAACTACACCACCCCTCCAAAAACCTGCGGGGACGGCAAGGTCACTTTCACCATGCCGGCCTGGATCGACACGGCGGTGCCGGAAATGCTGGGGCGAAAGGTATGGCGCGACCCGGAAGAGGGCGAGGTGACCGAGGCGGCCGTCTGGCAGACGCCGGTTTCTATAATTTACGAGTACCTGGAGCTTACGCGCAAGACTTTCCCGCCAGAGCAGGGGGGAGCCAATATTTCCCCGGCGCTGCTGGTAAAGGAATACGCCGATATCCGCATACGCTTCCAGATGTCCCTGGACCGCCTTTACCGCGCGCGCACCAAGGACGTTGTGATGGGCGACTCCCTGGGCGGGCGCGGCCGCAGCGTTATGGCCGTGTTCAACCTGCTGCTAAAGGAGATGGAAGCCATCGCCGACGCGATTTCAAGCAGCGACTCCAAGCGCTACGCCGAGGCCGTGACGGCGTCGGCCGTGCTCAGCCAGGGCGCGTTCCGCATGCTGTTCAATTCGGCGCGCATCTACCAGACCCCGCCGGTGGAATCGGCTTTTTCGCGCGTGCTGCGCCTGACGCTGACCATTTTCGGTATGGTGCTTATTTTCCTCGCGGTGCGCGTTTTCCTCGCCTCGAACGACGCCAAAAACTCCCCTATGATGGGCGAGTACCACTCGAAAGTGGAAAAATATACCGAGGCTTTTTCCCGCCAGTTCATAAACGTAAACGTAAAATACCTGATGCTCGTGCCCGCAGCGGCCTTCTCCCTGGCGGGCCTGCTCACGATGAACGTCTTCGCCTTCGGCCTTCTGACCGCGCTGGGCTTTGCCATCGGGCTGCGCGTGCCCGAATTCGCGCTGAATTTTATGAAGCAGCAGCGGGGTAAAAAAATAGACACCCAGCTCATGGACGGCCTTATCCTGCTTTCCAACTGCCTGCGCTCGGGCCTCGACGTTGTGCAGGGCTTCGAGATGGTATCAAAAGACCTCCTGCCGCCTATTTCCGACGAGTTCTCGCTGGTCATCAAGAACTACCAGCTGGGCATGACCTTTGAAAAGGCGCTGGGCGTCATGGAAGACCGCGTCGCTTCAAAGATGCTTTCCTATATGATACGCGCCATAGTGCTGCAGCGCCAGATGGGCGGCAACCTTACAAAAGTTTTCGAGCGCATAGTCGTGGACATCCGCGAGGAGTCGAAGCTGGAGGAAAAGACCAAGGCCATGACCGCGCAGCAGAAGATCCAATCCATCGTGGTCGGCATCATGCCCTGGATCATGGTCAGCGTCATGTTCATGTTCCAGCCCGATACCATGATAAAGTTCTACACCTCGCCGCTGGGTATCGGTACCGCTATCTTCTGCGTGATCTGGGTGGCTATAGGCATGAAGGTGGTCGCCAGCCTGGGCAATATACAGGTTTAGCGCCGGATAATTATGCAAGACCAGATACTGAATATCGTCCTTATACTGCTGTCCATAGCCGGCTCCGCCGCGGCTTTTACGGCCGTGCAGCGCCTGGCTACGCCGCGCGAGAAAGAAGTTTCCGCCATGGGCGATATCAGCGACATGGAGGGCAAGGAGTCCTCTTTCTTCTCGAAGCTCGAGGGCAGCCAGAGTGCCTGGGATAAGCTCGACCTGTTTTTCGCGCGCCAGCTGGGCCAGGAAAAAAAGCTGACCGAAACCTACACGCTGCTCGGCAGCCCGCCGACCACCGACCCGCTGAAAATGCTGCATTTTAAAATGATCGTAGGCGCCGCGCTGCCGTTGGTATTATTTGTGCTCAGCGGGTCTTTTTTTTGCATAATCTTCGCGCCGATGGGCTTCATCCTGCCGGATGCGGCCATCTATTCCGGGCGCATCCGCAAGCGCCAGGAAGGCATAATCCGCAATTTCCCCACCTTCGTCGACCTGGCCGCGCTGATGATAGAGTCCGGCCTGGATTATATGACGGCTTTCGACCGGATAGTCAAGATCGCACCCGTTAAGACCGGCCTGGAGCTCGAGATAGAGAAGACCATAAACGAGGTGCAGCTCGGCTACGGACGGCGCGACGCCCTGCGCCGCCTTTCCACGCGCACCGGCCTGCAGGAAGTGCGCTCCTTTGTGGGGCTTATCGTGCAGTCGGACGAACTCGGCACGAGCCTTGTAGAGCTGCTGCGCAATTATTCCTCCGATCTGCGCTTCAGGCGCCTCAACAAGGCGGAAAAGCTGGCCGCCGCTGCCTCGACTAAGATGCTTATCCCCCTGTTTATCTTTATTTTCCCCGTGGTGTTCGTGTTGATGCTGGCCCCCATGATAATGGACCTGGTCATGGGCGGCATGCCGTTCTAACGAAGAGGTCGGGGGTGCAGGCGGGTAAAAAGATTTGACAGAGGTTTTTATGAAAAACATTTTTTTTGCGGCGCTGATGCTGGCTGTTATCGCAACTCCGTCGTCCGCGCAGGAGCGGATGAAGGTAAAGAGCGAGGAATCCCTTTTCCTCGACCTGCAGAAGGTCGGCCTCGGCAGCTTGAACGAGTTCGAGGAAAAGAAAAAATTCTACGAAACCATAAAGCTGGAAAAAATGAAAATCCAGGAGACTATGTTGGGCAACGTCTACGACAACGCTTTTGAGTATTACCGCATCGGGAGCTATGAAGACGCCAAAGGCCTGGCAGCTAAAATTCTCGCCATAGACCCCAACCACGCCGACGCGCAGATGCTCTACGAGGCCTCCTCCCAGCTGCGCGGCAGCCTGCGTCCCGCGTTTAGCGAAAAATTAATGCTGGAAGACCGCTTCCGCACGGCGCTGTCGCTGTATACCGAGGGGCGGATAGTGGAGGCCCACAAAAAGATGGAGGAGGTCGTAAAGCTTTCGCCGAACAATATCAAGGCCAAATACTGGTACGCCAAGATGAAAGAGGACTTGCGGGTCTATTACACCCAGAAGGGCGTCGAGGCGTATAAGGCGCGCAAACTAACTAACTCCCTGGATAATTTTTACAGCGCCCTGCTCATAAAGCCGAAGGACGCCCGCAATATAGAATGGATCACCCGCATCGAGGATGAACTGCGCCAGGAAAAAGCCAACGACCAGCTCAGGGGCGCGCTGGAATCTTACGCGCAGGGCAACCTGAAAGAGGCTTACGAGAGCCTGCGCCGGGCCCTGGAAATACAGCCGGGTGACGCCAAGGCCAACAAGCTGCTGACCGAAGTCAGGAATGAAATAGAGAACGGCTATATCGTCTCCGGCAAGAAGCTTTACGGGACCCGGAGCTACACGGAAGCGATTGGGGAGTGGGGCAAGGCCCGGCCCTATAGCTCCAATCTCTCGTACCTCGACAAGCTGGTGCTGCGGGCGCGCGAGCAGATGAAGCTTGAGGCGGCTGAAAAGCAGCGCCGCGCGGAAGACTCCGCCCGCCGCGCCAGAGAGGAAGAGGCACGGCGCGCCAAAGAGGCGGAAGAACAGAAGAAGGCCGAAGAAGAGGCCCAGCGCAAAGGAGTTACTGTTGAGGAAGTTGTGAAAAAACCCCAGGGCGTCAGCGCGGAGAACCGCCTGGCTGCCCAGCAGCACTATCTTGAAGGGCTTAAGTTCTTCCAGAACTCCAATTACGAGAAAGCCCGGAGCGAGTGGACGATTACTAAGCAGCTCGACCCGGAGAGCGCCGACGCCGGCGCCGGCCTGAAGCGCATAGAGCAGATCCTGGCGGGCGGGCAGTAAGGCAAAGTGCCTGCGCGTCGTATGCGGGAAGCCGGGCGGCAGGCAGCCGCCCGGACCCGTTTAAACTGTTAACATTTATTTAACTTTCAGTTAATCCCCGGCTGGTATCATATTTGCAGAGGTTCCAAACAATTTATGCGGCTTTCAATGAAATGGCTTCTCTGGTTTCTGGTCGTTGGGGCCTATGTAATGGTTCTCGGCGGGGTTTTCTATTACAACCTTTTTAAGTGGACCTTCGACGAAAAGCTGAAGCAGGACGTAATAGAAACAGTAAAGGTCTACGCGCCCACCATGCGTAACGGCCTGCTTAATAATCCCAGGGCCATTACTTTCGAGGAATACGACATAATGATGTCGCTCGCCAAGGACGAGCGCATAACCTCCGTTATCTATCTCAGCCGCCAGGGTACGGTGCGCTGGCACAAGGAATCCCGGTTCATGGGCGTTACCTGGGACGAGTTCAAAGCCCAGGTCCCTCCGCCGACGGACGCCATAAACCAGGCGTATCTGTCGAAGTCTCCCAAGGTGCGCCAGGTAAGCGGCGAACCTTTCTATGAAATAGCCATCCCGCTTTCGGTGCGGGGCGATATAATCGGAATCATAAACCTCCTGGTTTCGCGGGCCGGCGCTGAGGTCCTGATAGGCTCCGCCATGCGCAAATATATTTTCGGGGCCGTGGGCGTACTCTTTCTGCTGGGGCTGCCGCTTTATTTTTTTCTGCACCATTACGTCATTTCCCCTATGGAACTGCTGCGGGAAAGCGTGGAGGGTGTTTCTCTTAAAAATTTCGAGCTTCGCTTTCCGGAACGAACCGACGAAATCGGCGAGTTGGGCGCCTCGATCACGCGGCTGATGGGCAGGATGAAGGCCGAGATAGAGGGCATCTCCAACCGGGACCGTACCTACAAGGAGGCCGAACAGCGCTGGTGGCGCTCCCTGCTCGGCATGATCGTGCCCTCCACGAATTACGTGATCGTTGTCGATGAGAATAACAGCATCCTCTACGCTAATTTTGAGCTGGCTTCCGGGATGGACGCCAAAAATATCCACCTTCTCGACGTCGTGGACAGCCAGCAGCAGACGCTGCTGCGCCTGGTGGGGCAGGCCTTCGAGATGCCGGACAAGGCGGTCGACGGCGAGGCCGTTTTTAAGAACAAAAACCACAATGTCCGGGTCCTGCATGTGGGACAGACGCCCGAGACCAACCGTACGCTGATACTTTTTTATCCCAAACCCTCCATAGCCATGGAGTAGCGGATGCCCCGCTATTTCTTCGCGTACTATTGCCGCTAAATTATGTGTTATAATGGCATAGCCGCCCGGCAGGCTTATTCTATGGCCGTTCGGCGTCACCCGCGTTGGCATATGGAGGAGAATTATGAAGCTTGAAGTCCGTAATATAAGCGTCGGCTCGCTTGTTACATCCTCGGTCCCTATCGTGCTTTTCGTTCTCGCGTTTCTCGGCGGCGGGGTTAAGTTTTTCATAATGCCCGACCCCCAGCTGGTCTCGATGAGCTTTTTTTCGAAATTCCTGAGCGTAGGGCTCTTTTCCCTGCTCTATGTGGTCATTACCTCCGCGGTGCTGGTTTTCTCGGCTTTCGTCTACAATATCTTCAACGCCGTGCTCGGGCTGCGCGGATTCATTCTCGACATTGAAGAAATTCACGACCACGAATAACGGAGCGCGCCGATAGAGGGGCGGATGGGGGAACTGAAAACCATCCGCGCCTCTCGCGAGCCTTCGTCCTGTTTGCAAACTAAATATGTAGGAGACAATGTGAAAATTAATATTATTTTCGCCTCGAAAGACCTTTCAAGGGCCTCGCTTATCCTTGAAATGCTTTCCAGGCAGGGCTATGCCGTAGCTACGGCGCACCGGTCCCGGGAAGTAATGGGCATGCTGGCGGAAAAGTCCTTTGATATGGTGATGATAGGCCAGCACCTGGCCGACGAGGAAGGCCTGACTTTTCTTAAGAACCTGCGGGCGAAGAACAAGAACATACCGGTCATCGCGGTGCTTGAATCGCCCGACACGGTGCTCGAACATATGCCTTCCGGACTTACCATGCAGACCATCATGCCGCACGGACCCGCAGGCCGCGGCGGCGACGCGCCGAAGGTCTCATATAAGCTGGCCTTCTTCCAGCTCGGCGCCGACGAATGCCTTTCCTACAGCCAGGACCTCCACGAGAGCGTGGCCCGCATCCGGGCCGTAGTGCGGCGCACCGTGAACGTTCAGGCCGACGAGGTCCTGAAGCTTAATGAAATCGAGCTCAATATGTCCAGCTATACGGTGACCATCGCCAAGAAAGAGATCAAGGTCACCGCCAAGGAATTCGACCTGCTGTATGTTTTTTTAAGCTCGCCGAACCGGGTCCTGTCGCGGCCGTACCTTATCGAGCGCGTCTGGGGCTATAACTACTTTGGATCGCCGCGCACGGTGGACGTGCATGTGCGAAGACTGAGGTCAAAGATGGGTAAGGCTGCGCGCTATGTTCATACCGTGCCTTGCGTGGGTTACAAACTGGTTCCCGGAAAGTAATTTACGGAGGATTTTATTATGGCTGCACAAAAAGTTCTTATCATCGACGACGACAATCACCTGCGCGAAAGCCTGGCCGAGGTGCTTGACCTGGAAGGCTTCAAATGTTTCGAGGCCGGCAACGCCAAGAGCGGCATAGATTCTGCGAAGAAGCATATGCCCGAAGTTGTTATCATGGATATCCAGCTGCCGGACTCCTCCGGTTTCCAGATCTGCCAGGAGCTCCGGAAGTTCTCCAAGGAGTTCATTCTGATAATGATGACCGGCCGGTTTCTGTCGGCCGAGGAAAAAACCCAGGGGTTCAGCCTCGGAGCCGATGAGTACCTGACCAAGCCT